>Ga0315298_1009035_pt1 | contig 12461 bp, 14 predicted proteins | sample WHS_1_MG_FD_203077 | JGI IMG/M metagenome (GOLD analysis project Ga0315298, IMG submission 203077) | Extremophilic microbial mat communities from Washburn Hot Springs, YNP, Wyoming, USA - WHS_1_MG | ecosystem: Environmental > Aquatic > Thermal springs > Hot (42-90C) | place: USA: Wyoming... | reverse complement strand
TACGCTTACAAGCCGAGGCAGGCCTACATGATGTTCTTGGTAGGCGCGGCCCTCCTTATAATTGCTTATGTGTCCATAGAAGCTGTAATGCGTTATTGGAAGGGCGTCTAACTCCACAATTTTCAGACTGACTATTTACCAAGGGTTGCTTTTTAAGCCCAATTTGTAGGCTGCAAAATTTGTTAACAAATGCAGTGGGATGGTTATAATCAAAACTGCTATGGTGAGCTCTAAATATAGAATTTTTAACGGGAGAGAAACTATAATCGCTCCTATTATGAAGTCTATTTGGTCAACCACAGGCAATAGGTTTCCTGGAGCGATTCCTATTCTCCTTTTTATGAAGGCTCCTGCTAGGTCGCCGAGTAACGCACCTAGAGAGATTAAAAAGCCGAATGCAAAATGGTATTCAGGGAAGAATATGCTTTCTAAAAAGCCAACTAGTGTTCCGACAACCAGCCCAGAGAAGAATCCCCTAAAAGTTTTGTTTTTTCCGAAAATTGGTTTTCCATCTGGGAACTTCTTTCCAAAGTCTATTGGCAAGCCTCCGCCCATTAACACTGGCGTTGCGTTTGCGCAGTATGCTGGAAATATGAATTTTAATGCCTCGATGATTAACCGCATTACCTCATTCATTCTTTACCCTTCAAACTAGCGAATAGAGTATTCATGTAATCCAGTTTCATCTATTTTTAGGTTGCAGAAAAGTGGTTGCACCATTTTTTGTTTCTTCTCTAAGGATGCCTTTATAATTCTCGGGTTTTCGGTGGGTTTCATGGCGATTATAATGTCCGCCCAAAACTTTAACACTCTTGTTGCCACCGGCTCTATGTTCACGAAGGTCTCATCAAAAACACTTCGCACCTGGCTTGTCACTAGAACAGCGATTTTATGTGTCCGAGCGATTTGCGCCAACCATGCCATTTGCCTATTCAATTCTCGGTTTAGTTGAAACCTTTTTTCAGGTTTTTCTGCAATTTCAACCCGATATAAAGATGTAATTGTATCAATGGCGACTAAACCAAAACTTTTGGTCAAGTAGTTCGTCAGCTGGTCTATGACAAATATTTGTTCCTTGAAATCCTTCGGTCTTGTCAAGACTATTAGCTCTGCAACTTTTTCAAAATTTCCAGAAGCAATTTGAGATAGCCTTCTGGTGGAAAAAGTGCCATCGCAATCTATAAACAAAGTTTTATATCCTAGTCCGGCGCAGTTCACCGCACATTGTAGTGCTAAAGTTGTTTTTGCTGTTTCCGCTTCTCCATAAATTAAGCCGAGTTCGCCAAGCGAGAAGCCGCCATCTAGAATTTCATCAAGCTCTTTGCAGTTGGTTGGAATTTTCTGCGGCACTGCCATGCACATCAACGAATATAAACAGCAAAAGTAATAATTTGTTTTGTGCTTAAAAGGCTAAAAATATAGGAAAGTTGTATGAAAGCAAAGATAGCTTTGGCAACGGTTTCAGGAAAAGCCTACTACCTGATAGTTAATGAATTAAAGAAAGCGAATGTGCCATTCCTAAGCCTAACACCCTATGAGCCCATACCCTTGGAAGTCAAAGTTGTAATAACCACTGAAAAGGAGTTTCCTCTCATAAACCACGAAAAGGTTTTAGTGTTCAAAGATGGAATGGACCCGCAGGCTTTAATAAACCAGGCACTGCAGCATGTTGAGGGAAAAAGTTCTTACGAAAAAATCGTCATAGGCGTGGATCCAGGCGAGGTTTTAGGTTTAGCCGTTTTGGCTGATGGAAAAGTGGTTAAAACTGGAAACTGTTTCAGCATAAACGAAACTCTGAACGAAATAGAGAATATTTTAAAAAACCTTAAGGAAGTTAAAGCCTCCTTCATCACGGTTAAAGTTGGCGACGGCATTCCACAATATAAGGAGAAGCTTCTGCAGGCTTTAGACAATGTGCTTCCTCCAAACATCGTGTTGGAAAGCGTTAGTGAAGCTGGAACAAACCGTCACATAAGCGAGTCTAAACACAGAAGGGGGTTAAGAGATATCGGTTCAGCAATAAAAATTGCCAGAAGAAACGGTAACAAATTTGCCAGGAGGGAGAAAGGTGAACATAACTGTTGAAGGCGAAAAAACACTTCTTGTTGACGGCCCAGCTTCAGTAACCCTTGTTTCAGGTAAAGTTGAAGTTTTCGGTTCTATGCTTCGAAACATGGGTAAAGTAGTTATACGTGATGGAAAGAGAATGCCCTTCGCAGTGTTGGAAACTGCGACTTTCGCTGTTTCGCTGGGAGAAAATGCGTGTGTGGAGGAGGTTTATGGAAGCACCATTCCCCCATCTTGGGACAAAGCCTATGAAGAGTTATTGGCTTTTCAGTCAAAACCCATAACAGCATTGGTTTTGGGAGCTGCAGATTCTGGGAAGACAAGTTTTTGTACATACTTGGTGAACAAGCTATTGGGCGAAGGGCGCAAAGTAGCCATTTTAGATGGAGATCTGGGGCAATCTGACATTGGTCCTCCATGCACCGTCGCCTATGCCTTCGTTTCCAAACCGATTACAGATCTATTTAACTTGGAAGTGGAAAACGCTTTCTTTGTAGGCGTGACCTCTCCAAGTAAATCCGTAGATAAGGTTGTTGAGGGTTTAACTCTGTTAAAAGAGGAGATTTTACGCAAAAATCCAGACTTCGTCGTTGTGAATACTGACGGTTGGGTTGAAGGTGAAGACGCTGTTAAATATAAAGTTCAGCTTGTTGAAAAAATTAACCCTGATTTAATTTTCTGTATACAACAGGATGAGAGGTTGGCACCTCTTTTGACAGCGCTTAAAAATTTTAGGAATCTGATAATAGATTCGCCACCAACCATAAAACAGAGAAGCAGGGAAAAACGCAGAAGCCTAAGGGAGCTAGGCTATATAAAATATCTGAAAAACGCAAGAGTGCAATCAATACCTATAGGCTGGTTGAAAATCGAAAATGACGAGTATGCTGGTTTGAGCAAAAACTTCGGAAACCAGAACCGAGAAAAGGAAATCTGCGAACTTCTTGGGATGAAGCCTTTGCACATTGCAGAGTTAAAGGATAAAATCTGCATAGTTGCTGGCGGCGAACGCTGGATAGACCCTGAAAAATTAAGGAAAACTGAAGAGTTTACAGGTAAGAAGGTTACGGTGTCGTTTAAGGGCGACGAGGAAGGCTTGCTTACAGCCCTATACAATGATGAAAAGAAGTTTCTCGGCATAGGTGTTTTACGCGAAATTGACTACAGAAAAAGAGTTATGAAAATTTACACGCCTGTTTCAAGCGGCATCTCAACGGTCATTATTGGGAAAGGGCGCTTAGACAAAAATCTTAAAGAAATCCCTCAAGCTTCCATTGAAGAAAAACAGTGAATCCATCTTATTTTATTCGTGATGGACAAAGAGTGTTCACTGGACATTTTTGGCAGAGGGGATTTCTAGCTCGACAATATTTTCTGCCCAGCAAAATCAGCATAATGTGAATATCTAGGTAATCTTTCGGTTTGTATAAAGATTGAAGGGCTTTTCTAGTGTCTTCGTAGTCTCCATTTGCTGGTGCGAGTGCAAGCCTTTTCGAAACACGTTTAACGTGTGTGTCTATGGGAATTGTCGGCTTGTTTGCTGAAAAAAGCAAAACCACATCAGCGGTTTTGGGTCCAACCCCTGGAAGCTGCATAAGCGTTTTTCTCGCTTCCTCAAAAGGCATCGTCAAAATTGGTTTTAGGCTCCCGCCAAAATTTTCGAGGATTATTCGAGAAACTTCCTTAATTACTCTAGCCTTATTTCTGTAAAGCCCAGCCGTTTTCAAACACTCTTCAATTCTTGTTCTCTCGGCGTTTGCCAGTGCTTCTGGGGTTATCGGAAAATTTTTCGAAAGATTTTCGAAGGCTCTTGCAGTGTTTCTATCCGCATTATTTTGTGAAATTATTGTTATGATTAGAGTTTTAAATGGGTCTCTATCGGATGTTACCCAGCTTGGCGGAGCGAAACTTTCTCGAAGAGTTTGCAGAATTTTTTCAGCTCTGTTTTCAGTCATTTTGGCTTTCGCCTTTTGAAAGTAATAAATAGTGAATGTGTAAAGCTATAAATAGGCAGTGGTGAATGGTGTGGAGCGCGCTAAAATCGTTAAGGATGAAATAGTTGAACAGAACGTTCATTTTTTGGCGGTTTACCTTGAAACAAAAAACTCCTGTTTAATTCTATTAAGTGAGAACGAGGATAGACTTGGAACATTAGCGGTTGGTGTGCCAAAACCCGCGGACTCGCCTGGACTTCCCTCTTCATCCATCCTTCTAGGAGATAGGAACGTGATTTCAGCACGTATGTTCGCCGAGTATTTGGCTTCAAAGAAACGGAAGATAGCCCTTGTCTCAATATATTTGGAAACTATAAATGAGATGCAAGCTCAATCAATTTTTAAAAAGCTTATGGAGAGGATTATTCCAGCGGAATCAGAGATGGAGGGTAGCTTGACATGAGCCTTAGAAGTTTTCTGGAGCAGATGGAAAAAAGGGGGGAAGTGCTCCGCATAAAGGATGAGGTGTCACCAAACTTTGAAATTTCCTACGTAATGAAAAGCTTTGACGATGAGGGGCCTATACTCTTATTCGAAAATGTGGAGGGCAGCGAAACAAAAGTTGTTGCTAATGTTTGCGGGACAAGAAATCGGATCTGCGAGGCGCTCGGCGTCGAGCGGGATAGGCTTTACCAAAAACTGTTAGAGGCTTGGCGTTCTCCCAAGAAGCCAAAAATTGTTGAAGACGGTGCAGTTCGCGAAGTGGAGGAACCAGATTTGTTTAGAATTCCTATTTTAACCCATTTCGAGAGAGATTCTGGTCAATACATAACCTCCGCTGTGATTCATGCAAAAAGCATAGACGGAAACATCGAAAACGTGTCAATCCATAGACTGCAGGTTTTGGATGAGAAACACTTGGCTATACGCTTGGTTCCCCGCCATCTTTACAAGCTGTGGCAGATGGCGAAAGAGGCTGGTGTGGACTTGGATGTTGCCATATCCGTGGGGGTTCATCCCGCTGTTATGTTGGCGGCCTCTTCGCCTCTTCCCTTCGGAGTAAGCGAATTCGATGTTGCAAACGCGCTGTTAAATGATAGCCTCTGCCTAATCAAATGTAAGTATGTGGATGCTTATGCTCCAGCGGATGCGGAGCTTGTTCTGGAGGGCAGAATTTCCGCAACTAAGGACGTTGCTGAAGGACCCTTTGTGGATATTACTGGAACGTATGACATAGAAAGGAGGCAGCCTGTTGTGGAGATTGTAAACGTGATGCACCGTGGAGACTACATTTACCAGGCACTTTTGCCATCCGGCGCTGAACATAAGCTTCTGATGGGTTTGCCCCGTGAGGCCTCCATTTACGAGGCTGTTTCAAAGGTTGTGCCAAAAGTTTATGCTGTGAACCTTTCAGTTGGTGGAAGCGGGTGGCTTCACGCTATAATCTCTATTGAAAAACAGTTGGATGGTGATGGAAAAAACGCTTTATTAGCCGCTTTTGCAGCCCATCCGAGCCTAAAACATGCTGTAGTTGTGGACTCTGACATAGATGTGTTTAACATTTCCGACGTTGAATGGGCTATTGCAACAAGGTTTCAAGCCTGCGAAGACTTATTAGTGATAGAGAATGTGCGGGGGTCAACTTTGGATTCGTCAGCAGATCAAGAAACTGGTTTAACAACTAAGATGGGTATAGACGCTACCAGACCTTTAACAAAGCCTAGAGAAAAGTTTGAAAGGGCAAAAATTCCCGTGAGCAAACGCGCTGAAGAGTTAACCCAAAAATTGCATAGCTTGAAATACTAATTGTCACGCACCAAATTATATATAAAAGGCATCGAATAGAGAATTCGGTGGCCCAATTGTCCATGGACAAAAAGAAAGAGGAAAGTCCGCTGTCTCTGAAAGTTGAAGATGTTATGGTTAGGGATGTAGTAACTATTGATGAAAATTCCACGGTTAGGGAAGCAGCCGACGTCATGAACAAATTCGAAATAGGATGTTTAATTGCCGTTAAAAAGGGAAAAGCCGTGGGAATAATAACTGAAAGAGACTTGCTTAAAAGGGTGGTGGCTGAGGCAAGGGACGTGAACAAGACAAAGGTCAAAGCTGTTATGTCAAGTCCCCTGGTTGTTGTAGAGCCCGGCATGGATTTAGAAGAAGCTGTTAAGTTAATGTTTCAGATGAAGATTAAGAAGTTGCCAGTCGTAGAGGAAAAACGTCTCGTGGGCTTGGTAAGCCTAACAGATATAGCCCGTTTTCAGCCTCAAATGATAAAAATACTGAAACAGCTTGCCATGAGACAGGCTGCGCCTAAAAGCATGAAAAAATTTTTGGACTATTACGTAGTGTAAATCGCCAGTTTTCTCGGAATCTTAAAGAAGGTTAAATGTTACGACTCCCTTATAGCTGTAGACGCAGGTTCGCTAGCTGATGAAAAAAACTTTAATGTTGAAGGTTAATCCTGATGCTCCTAACTCCGAAGCCATTCGCCTAGCAGCCAATCTAATACGTAAAGGCGGTTTAGTGGCTTTCCCAACGGAAACAGTTTATGGTTTAGGAGCTGACGCATTAAACCCAAAAGCAGTTTTAGCCCTTTTCAAAGCTAAAAGAAGACCGCTGGATAATCCTCCAATAGTGCATGTAGGCCGCATAGCAGATGTTTACAAGCTTGCAAGGGAAGTTCCATCAAAAGCTGAAAGACTGATGGAAATTTTCTGGCCTGGACCCTTAACATTGATTTTTAAACGTTTAAACATTGTGCCTGACGTAACTGTTGCCGGGTTAGACACGATTGCGGTGCGGATGCCTAAGCATAACGTGGCTTTGGCGTTAATTAGAGAAAGCGGTTGCCCAATTGCTGCTCCAAGTGCAAACTTGGCTGGGAAACCAAGTCCCACAACAGCTGAACATGTCTTGGAAGACCTTTACGGAAGGATAGACGCTGTTTTAGATGCTGGCCCAACACGCATCGGCGTTGAATCCACAGTTTTAGACATGACCGTTAACCCTCCGCAGGTTCTCCGTCCAGGAGGAACACCTTACGAAGCGTTGAGGGAAGTCCTTGAAAAGGTTGAGCTTCACCCAGTGGCTGTTGCTGAAAAAGAATTACCAGTAAACAAGGCGCGTTCTCCAGGAATAAAGCATAGGCATTATGCTCCAAAAGCGGAAATGATTGTGGTTGAAGGCGAACTCTCAGCTGTTATTGAAAAAATAAAAGCACTGATAGAAGATTATAAGCGGAAAGGTCGTAAAGTAGGCGTACTAGCAACTCATGAAACCATTGCCCATTACGGTGCTGATGTTGTTAAATCCCTTGGAAGTAGAAGCAATTTGGCTGAAATAGCCAGAAAACTCTTCAAAACTTTGAGGGAATTCGACTTGGAAGAAGTTGACATAATCATTGCTGAGGGAATACCCACAGAAGGTTTGGGTTTGGCTGTTATGAATAGGTTGAGAAAGGCTTCAAGTTATAAGATTATTAAGGCAAGCTTATAAGAAAGATTTATATAGAAGTAATTTTTCGTGTGATTTTGCAGTCTAACTTAAAACCAATGTAAGGGGGTGATGGTGGATGGCGGCCATACCCTCTGGAACCGTTCCAGTTTTAGTATTGAAAGAAGGAACAGGAAGAACCACTGGAAGAGAAGCTCAAAGAAACAACATAATGGCTGCGAAGATAATAGCTGAAACCGTGAAGACTACTTTAGGTCCTAAGGGCATGGACAAAATGCTTGTCAGCAGCTTCGGAGACGTAACAATAACCAATGACGGCGCCACAATTCTAAAGGAGCTTGACGTGCAGCATCCAGCGGCAAAAATGCTCGTAGAAGTGGCTAAGGCTCAAGACAACGAGATTGGTGATGGAACAACAACAGCAGCCGTCTTAGCCGGCGAACTGCTAGCCAAGGCTGAAAATCTGCTAGATCAGAACATTCATCCAACAATCATCATAGAAGGATTCAAGAAAGCCAGCGAAAAAGCTAGGGAAGTCCTTGAAAGCATGGCCATTCCAATAAGCCTAAACGATGACAAACGTTTACTTGACGTTGCCGTAACCTCCATGGGAAGCAAGGGCATATCCGCAGCTAAAGAACATTTTGCAAAACTAGCCGTAGAAGCCGTAAAGCAGGTGGCAGAAGAAAAAGATGGCAAGATCAAGGCTGACATTGACCTAATCAAAGTTTTGAAGAAGCACGGAAAAAGTCTTGAAGAAACAGAGCTTGTCAGGGGCATGGTTATCGACAAGGAAGTGGCACATCCTCAGATGCCCAAACTAGTCAACAACGCAAAAATTGCGTTGCTCAACGCCAAGCTGGAGATCGAGAAGACCGAGTTTGACGCAAAAATCAACATTGAAAGCCCAGAACAAATGAAGCTTTTCTTAGATGAGGAAGAGCGGATGCTCCGTGAGATGGTGGACAAAATCGCTGAAGTAGGCGCTAACGTTGTTTTATGCGAGAAGGGCATAGACGATGTGGCACTGCACTTCCTTGCTAAGAAGGGCATTTTAGCAGTGAAAAACGTCAGCAGCAGCGACATGGAGAAACTTGCCAGAGCGACTGGCGGCAAAATAGTTGCCAGCGTCAAAGACTTAACACCAGACGTGCTCGGCGAGGCAAAAACTGTTGAGGAGGTCAAGATAGGCGACGACAAACTCGTCTACGTGCGAGAGTGCAAAAACCCGAAGGCCGTAACGATAGTGGTTAGAGGCGGCACAGAGCACGTGGTTGACGAGGCTGAACGCTCACTGCATGATGCCCTTTGTGTTGTCAGAAACGCCATTGAAGACGGAAAAATCGTTCCAGGAGGCGGCGCACCAGAGGCTGAAGTGGCGAGGCAGCTTAGAGACTACGCTGTAAAAGTTGGCGGCCGCGAACAACTCGCAATAGAGGCTTTCGCAGACGCTGTCGAGTCTATTCCATTGACGCTGGCTGAAAATGCTGGCTTAGACCCAGTTGATATTATGGTTGCTTTAAGGGCGAAACATGAAAGCGCTTCAACGCCTTCCTATGGTGTCGACGTGTTTTCGGGAAAAATCAGAGACATGCTTGAACTCAACATAGTGGAGCCCCTGCGGGTCAAGCTTCAAGTAATCAAGTCTGCCAGCGAAGCAGCAAACATGATTCTAAAAATCGACGATGTAATTGCAGCCAAGGGCCTTGAAAAGGAAAAGGAAAAAGAGAAGCCTCCTAAAGAGCCTTCAGAATTCGACTAAACCCTTCCGCTCTATTCCCCTTTTTGTTAAGCCAAAATTCTCTTTTCCGCCCTCTTTATTTTTAGAAAGATTAAAATTCTCTTCCTATTCAACTTCTATTCGCTTTTAAAGAGGAGAAACTGTTGAGTCAAAAACTCGAGTTTGAAGTTCCCACATGGAACCAAATATACGTGATGCTTCTGCGTCTAGCTCAAGAAATTAAAAAGGACTCTTTTAAACCAAGCATAATTGTGGGTGTTTCCCGCGGAGGGTGGCCTCCAGCCCGTGTGCTTTCAGACCTATTAGATAATCCGAACCTTGCAAACGTTAAAGTGGAATTCTATCTTGGTGTTGCTGAAACAAAGGACGAACCAACCATAACACAGCCAGTTTCCGTAAACGTGGCTGGCAAGAAAGTGCTTGTTGTCGACGAGGTTGCCGACACCGGCAAAAGCCTCAAACTTATTAAGGAACACTTAGCTAAGGAGGGCGCAACCGAGGTGAAAATAGCCACAATCTATTATAAACCATGGAGCATAATCACCCCAGACTATTATGCAAGGGAAACCAGCCGCTGGATAGTTTTCCCGTGGGAAATAAAAGAGACCATTAGAAAAATTGTTAAAAAATGCAGAGAAAAAAATAAGCCATTAGAAGAGGAAATGGTGAAGCTCGTAAGGGCAGGTCTTTCCAAGAAGCTTGTCGATAGATTTTTGAAAGAAGTTCTTGAGGAAGAAAATTGCTGAGGCGTTTGGAAGAATTTGGAAAGCATGTTGCAATCGCTGGCTTCAAAGATGTGAAAATAGCAGATGTTGAAAAATTTCTGGATACTGTTAAAAACAAAATAGGTTTAGATGCGGAATTCCAGTTCTTCAACGCGAAGCTTGTGGCAACTTGGCAGCATCTATACTTTGCCTCTTTAAACGCCTTAACAGCTTTCAAAAACCAAACCAACATCTCAAAAAGCTTGGCAGTGGAAACAATGCTTTATGCTTCTGCCCAGCGTCAAATACGAAAAGCCATAGAGCTTATTGGAATAAAAGTGGGGGTTTCAGAAATCGCCGTGCTTGTTATCGGCGAAGACGCTGAAAAAGTAGATTCCACTTTATCCTATATAGCAGAACTTGTGGATGCAAAACGCGACGACAAGGTTCTAATGCTTTCCGAAGAGAAAATAAGGGCTTTACGAAAGGCTTTTGAGATTTCAGATGTGGAAATCGAAGCTGTTATATCAAAAGGCGGCTTAGAAAAAGCAGTAGTAGACCTTGTTACTGAGCGTATGGCTCTGCTTTCTACTCGGCGCTAGTTTACAGTCCTTTCTCTTTCACGACGGACAATATATCTTCTGGCTTCACCAAAGATATGCCTGTAAAACCTCCAACGACTTCGATGAGGAGAATTTTGTGCGGATTGCTCAAGTCAACTTTCCTTTCAATGTTTGACGCTGCAGCCTCTATAATGTCCTTTGTAGGAGTTTCGTTGAAACGTTTCTCAACAGTAACGCGGAAAGTTTCATTTTTCCCAATTTTTGCGCTCAGCTCTGTGGCTACGCGTTGAATTTCCCTCAAGTCTGTGCGCACAACCTTTTCAATGGGAATAACCCTAAGCGTGTAGCGAAACTCGTAGGGACGTTCACGGAGAATCAGCCGAAACTTTTCTACGACCTCAAAGGGGTTAAAAGCGGTTTTGGCGGCAATTAGGCCTGCAACGCCAGTTTTATCCACCACTGGCGCCGAGTCGCCTATCTGACCAAGTAAATACCACAGTTCAGAACAAGCTTCATCCTCGTTGCCCCGCGAGGTTGTTGCTAAAAGGTTAAAGTCTCTCAGCATGGCCTACACCTTTTAAGGGGTCAGTGCAGGTTAGTTGGCTTTTTCACAGCTTGAAGGCTCCTAGCCGTCGCCTCACATCATCCCAAAGAAATATCCTATCACGAGGATTTATCCATTTTGATTAATAATGGGCACTAGTCTTAAATCTAAAGTGTAAACTTCTCTATTAATTCCGTTAGGAAGGTTTGAGCTTTGAAAATGCGAAAACCAGTAATTGTTGTTCACGGCGGCGCTGGCACATGGAATCCAGAACGCAGTCAGCCTGCCCTTGAAGGAGTTAAAAAGGCTGCGAAAATGGGCTTTGACCTTTTGGCTAGTGGTAGAGGCGCCGTTGACGCTGTGGTTGAGGCTGTAGCCATTATGGAGGATGAAGGCGTTTTCAACGCTGGCTGCGGCTCAAGCCTAAACATAGAAAAAAGCGTAGAAATGGAAGCCTCTGTCATGGATGGGAAAACGCTTCAGGCAGGGGCTGTAGGGCTTCTAAGAGATATTAGAAACCCTGTTCGTTTAGCTAGAATAGTGATGGAGAAAACTGACCATGTTTTCGTGGTGGGCGAAGGTGCAGAAAAGCTTGCCGGCATGTTTAAACTTGAAAGAAGAAACCCCGTGGCAGAATCTCAACTTGAACGGTATGAACAGCAAAAAAGGGCTTTGTTTGAAGGAAAATTTGAACTGCCAAAACTTGCAAACTTGGTTAGGCGTTATCCGAAGCTTTTTAATTTAGAAACTGTCGGCGCTGTTGCCCTGGACAAGGATGGAAATGTGGCGGCTGCAACATCCACCGGCGGTTTTCCGTTAAAGCTTCCTGGAAGAATAGGAGATTCGCCGTTAATTGGGTGTGGCACATATGCTGACAACCAAAGTGGTGCATGTTCCGCAACGGGCGTTGGCGAAATAGCCATAAGACTTGTTTTGGCTAAAACTGTTTGCAACCATATGGAAAGCGGAAAAACAGCCCAGGAAGCTGTTGAAAAGGCCATAAAACTTGTTAATCAGAGAATGGCTGGAACCTACAATCCTATGGGGTTAATTGCTGTTAACCATCGCGGAGAGATCGGCGCTGCACATAATTCTGCAAACTTGTGCTGGGCGTATATTACACCAGAAATGCGTGAGCCCAAGGCTTCTCTTACGGCAAAAATTCTGAAGTAAGCTTTTAAAGCAACAGTTTTTCTGAGCTGTATTATCGACAAATGCCGAATGAAAACGTTTAAAATAGTCTGAGCTTGCTCTCCCTATGCAAAAGGCCTTTGAGGAGGTGTAAAAGCGTGTTTAAGGAAGAAGAGGAATGGGAAGAAGAAGAATGGGAAGAGGACGAAGAGTGGGAAGAAGAGGAGTGGTAAAAGCTACCAGTTTTAAACTCCACTTTATTTCTTTTTAGTCCGAAAAGTTTTTAGAGCGATTAATTCTCATTTAAAGGTTCATATTTAT
>Ga0315298_1009034_pt1 | contig 12462 bp, 9 predicted proteins | sample WHS_1_MG_FD_203077 | JGI IMG/M metagenome (GOLD analysis project Ga0315298, IMG submission 203077) | Extremophilic microbial mat communities from Washburn Hot Springs, YNP, Wyoming, USA - WHS_1_MG | ecosystem: Environmental > Aquatic > Thermal springs > Hot (42-90C) | place: USA: Wyoming... | reverse complement strand
ACTTGGGATATCGGTGGCTCTTGGCCAAGTATACACCGAAAGATCTAGGAGGCTTAGCGACCTGATAAGGCGCGGCAAAGACCTGGGAAGGGTTACGGTCGTCTTCGATAACAGGCCGGTCGATGGCAAGAGACCGATTAGCTTTTCTCGATCAGATTCGTTCATGCTCTCCAGATACCTTAGAAAGGATGGGTCCTACTGGTTTGAGACCGACTACAAGGAGGCTAGCGCAGCTGAAGTAAGGGAAGTCCTTTCAAGTCTTAACATAAACCCCGACAACATGCTTCTAATAATGCACCAGGGAATGGTCGAAGAGTTCGCGTTGGTAAACGCTGAGGACAAACTCAAAATGGTCGAAGATGTCGTCGGCCTGTCAGGGTACAGGGAGAAGGTCTTAGATTCGCAGAGGAGGCTCCAAGCGTTGGTCAGCGAAGAAACCGCGGTGAAGCAGCTTATGGGGATGGCTGAAGAGACCCTCACACATTGGAAGGACGTTTACGGGAGGTTCCTCAAGAAACAGGAACTGATTTCGAGAAGGGATTACCTTTTGAAGGAGAAGTTTTGGGTTCAAGTATCAAAGCTTGAGAAGAACGTCGAGGTCACCTCGAACAAGCTTGAATTGAAGAGGAGGGAGGTCAACGAGCTGTCCGATAAAGTGAGCAGGTCCGAGGAGAAGTCTAAATCCATCGAGATAGAGTTCCACGCTTCATATAACAAGCTTAAGAGGGCCTTCACCTCCCTGTCCTTTCTATTGTCCGACAAAAGCTCATCCGAGGCGAGGAGGAGGACCCTCGAGTCAGCGGTCAGCTCCCTTGAGAACATGTCAGCTACGATAGGCAGACATCTAGCTGAATGCAAGTCAGAGGCGAAGGATCTTAAGACCTTGCAGAAGGACTTAGGGATCCTTGTCGACTCTTGGAGCAAAGAGGTTGAAATAGATGCTCGGAAGAGTCTAGAGGCCTCTGGAGAAGCTGAGGTGATCGAGAAGGCTCTGGCACAAGACGAGGAGGGAATGTTCAGTTTAGCGAAGAAGTACGCGGAGGAAAGAGCCAACAGCGCACTACTAGCTTATCAGAGAAGACAGGCGGAGAAGGAGGCCGCGGAGTTAGAACGCGCTCTAAAAGAGCTGAAGGCTGAACTTGCCAACCTGGAACTTCAGAAACCATCGATGGAGCCAAGGGTCTCCGTAACCCGACAACTGTACGACATAGATGCTGAGCTATCATCTGTTACGGCGCAGATAGGGGCCTATGCTGATGTACCAGACGAAGCCAAGGACATCTTTGAGAGCTACTCGACGAAGTATAAGGAGCTGAAGGATAGGCTCGAGCTGGTGTTAGAGAACAAAAAGGCGGTCCTATCGGAGTTAGAGGAGAGGAAGAGGGTGTGGCGTAGAGGCATACATTCTGTGTTAGAATCCGTCAACCCCCTCTACCAAGAGATCCTTAGAGGGTTGAACGCCTACGGTTACATAAGGCTCGTCGGAGAGGAAGAGTTCGAAAAGACTGGGTTGGAGCTGCTAATAGGTTTCAGAGGGGCAGCACCAGCGGTCCTCGACGCGTACACCTTAAGCGGAGGGGAGAGGAGCACCGCTACAATATCTTTTCTACTGGCTCTTCAGAGGCTTTCCGCTTCACCTATAGTTGCAGTCGACGAATTCGACGTCCACATGGACCCTGTCAACAGGGAAAGGATCTTCAGGTCCATATTCCAAAGAGCACAAGATGACGAGAAACAGTACGTCGTCATCACGCCCAGCCAGGTGAAGATAATGGGAGACGACATAAACTACGTGGTCACCCAGATGGTCGAAGGCAGGACAGAGGTTGGTACCATTGCCGGAAGATAAAAAAGTGGAAAAGGTACTGAAGATCGTAGAAGCCCTCAGAGCGGTCATCGGAAGCAGCTCAGACCCGTTCAACGTCGACGTTAAAGGCCAGATCGAAGCCTTGAGGAGGCTCCTACCCGAATGGAGTGAGCTAGATGAGATATTAGCTGACGTTGAAGCAATGGCGTTGCTATCGAGGATCGTCGAACTCCAGGAAAAATGGGTCAGGTACCAGGCTTCATCCCTCTACGTCGACCCCCTCCTAGTTGAGTTGAAGATCGTCGCCTCCACCCCTGAGAGGCTAGCTGAGGTTTTCGCTGGAAGCTGGCACCCCATATTAAAGGTTGAACAGATATCAAAGATCGAGCTTATGAACGCCATCAGCTACTGGAACAACCTTCTCCCGTTTGACAAGAGGTTCTCTGAAGAACTTGGCCAAGAAAGAGAACTTGCAACCTTTGACGCTAAGAGGCTGGTTGAGATGAAGATCTTGACGGAGGAGGAGATTAATAGAAGGATCGAGGAGGTCTACGGGGAACTTAAGCCCATGCTCGACCTTCAAGGCAAAGTGGACTATTGGAGGTTCGTAGAGGGAAAAGACTCAAACGAAACCATTGCGAGGGCAGTGATCCTATCACACATAGTCTCCTCTGGGCTAGCCAGCATAGAGGTTAAACCGTTGGAAGATAACATATTCATAGTAAAGCCTGGGCTCAGCAGACAGCCCAAGTCCGTAGCGATAACCATCCCGAGGTCGAGGGGAGGGGGGATGTGATGAGCCTAGAAGCTGATGTGGCAATTAAGGTGAGGAAGGCGCTTCAGATCATGCTCACCCCCAAGGTAAGAGCACCTGGAGTCAAGGGGTGGGAGTTGAAAAGGGCCATCGGCAGAGACTACTACACGATAATTCAAGCTCTCAACACGGAGCTTGACAAGCTCGGGCTGATGGTGAAGATCGTTGGAGAATCTGGTGAGCTCCCCCCTCAAGCCGAGCAAGATCAACTTGACGATGCCAGGTTTTACATAATATTCAAGGAGCCTTTGACCGCTAGGGAGGCGAGCCCCTCAGGTATGAGCATTGACGACATGGCGGCTTTAGCGATCACCCTAAGCTACCTAACATCCAAGCGTGGGAAGGCCCCTGCAAAGGAGGTGGAGAGGATGCTGAAGGAGAAGCTGCCGAGATGGAAGGTTGAGTGGAACATCAGAAGGTTTGTGAGAAAGGGGTACCTACTGAAGAACGATGATGGCACTCTAGCAATCGGTTGGAGGAGCCTTGTGGAAGTGGACTTCAAATCCCTCCTAACACTCCTGCTCGCGACCCCACCAAAGGAGCAGGAATCAGGTGAACCCCCAACAGGACCTCAATAATTCTTCCACAGGCATGTTTGCAAAAAAATATTCTGCCATTTTGGTCTATTCAACTGCCAGACCAATTTTATTAAGAAACTCAAGCGCCCCATTCACATCGTCACTGTTAAGAGCCCAACCGTACTTTCTCGCTTCATCTGGCAAAGAATTAATGTTCTTATACTTCTTAAACAGGTAATGGACTTTTGAAACTACAATAACCTTGTCTAGGTCTTCTTTAGAAACTTTTCTTATCAAATTCTTTATTTCACCTTTTTTATCCAAGTCTACTTTTACATTTGATTTCAGTTTATAAGTAAAGAGAGTTCGCCCCGTTGAGGTAGGAATTACATCCTCTTCAATAAAGTCTGTAGCAACCAAATCTTCCAAAGTTTTCCCGACAATTGAACTATAGGGACCGTAGTAGTGTGGTATGAAACCAAGGTCCAAGCCGAGCTTTTCACATACGAAATAGGCTATCTTCTGCAACCTAGTCCCCCCATCCACTTCACCAGCATAATATACTATCGAAAGTATAAGGTCGATCGGTTCCAATTACGTGATGAGTGTTTATTAAGATAATTAAAACTTTAAGATAAATATATTGACAGTACATACAGATAGAGACAAAACTAAAACGTCTGTTAAAAACCAGTTGGTTTATTTGATTTTTGGGCGAACAATGGGTTCCAGTTAGTAAAATAAGTCTAGTGGAGAGTATCCTAACTTATAACATTACTGAAGGCTAAGTGGGAACGTCAACTACTTGGTCTTCTTACACCAGTGTCTTATCATAACCTTTCCAACGGGATCGTATTTCACGTTTTTACCACACTTTGGGCAGACTCTCTTCTCTGTGAACCTTTTGTCAAAGTCCTCCTTCCAGTAGGTGTACTGCTCGCTACAGCTACGCCAACCCTTGGTGTTGCACGTATTTTGAACATACTCTTCTGTGAGATAGTAGAATCCGTCTGGCCTCTGGCCTCTCTTCCCCTCCACGTACCAAGCCATCAGCTTACATCTCGACTGATAAGGACACTTATCTGGAACCGACGCAGGCATACCCTTCATTCTCTCTAAAAGAATCCATATTTAAGGCTCACCTTTTTAGAACCTAGGGGGGACGTAGCCTCCACCTTTAACTTTGAACGCAATCTCGGTAATAGATTTACCAATATGATAACATCTTTAATCAAGGCGGTCATACCATCGATGGACTATGTCAGACGTGTTCTCACTCTTCCCCCCAGCTCTCAGAAGGGCTATAGATGAATTTGGTTTTAGTGCACCAACCGAACCTCAAGCTCAGGCGATCCCCATCATCTTAAAGGGTGAGAACGTGCTCTTGGTTGCTCCAACTGGAACTGGAAAGACGGAGGCAGCATTTCTCCCAATCTTAAGCAAGATCATAGGATTAGAGAGGGCAACTGGCATAAAGGTTCTATATATAACACCGCTGAGGGCTCTGAACCGGGACCTTCTTGAGCGATTAGAGTGGTGGTGCAAGAGATTCGACCTTAAGCTGGCGGTTAGACACGGCGACACCTCGGTCGCGGAGAGGTCGAAACAGTCTATTGCGCCCCCAGACGTCTTGATAACTACCCCTGAGACCTTCCAAGCGCTGTTGACGGCTAGGAGGATGGGTGAACACCTTAGGCTTGTAGAATGGGTCGTAGTGGACGAGGTTCAGGAGCTTGCTGAAGACAAGAGGGGGGCTCAACTCTCTCTCGGCCTAGAGAGGCTTAGGGAGAAGGCTGGCAAGGACTTTCAGGTCGTTGGCCTGTCTGCTACGGTCGGCTCGCCTGAGAAGGTCGCGAAGTTCCTAGTTGGCGTTCATAGAGGATGCAGAGTCATAGACGTGGAGGTTGAGAGGTTATTGCAGGTGGACGTGGTCTACCCTCGGGCTGAGCCAGAGGATTACCTTTTGGCTTCAAAGCTTTACATGTTCCCGGAGGTGGCTGCAAGGCTTAGACTAATCAGGAGTTTGGTTGAGAAGCACACGTCGACCCTTATCTTCACGAACACGAGGGTGGAGAACGAAGTCCTAGGGAGCAGGTTCAAGGTCTGGGACAGCGAATTTCCTATTGCAGTACACCACGGCTCTTTATCGAGGGCTTCGAGGGTGAAGGCTGAGACGGAGCTGAAGAACGGCACCCTAAAGGCCATCATATGCACAAGCTCTCTTGAGATGGGAATCGACGTTGGGAGGCTTGATCTGGTCATTCAGTACAACTCACCCCGCCAGGTCACTAGACTCGTCCAGAGGGTTGGGCGAAGCGGCCACAAGGTGGGTTTAATAGCGAAGGGTGTCATAGTAACCCAAGACTCCGATGACTTTTGGGAGTCGGTTGTTATCGCGAATAGGGCGGTCAAAGGTATGCTCGAGGACACAGAGGTCATCGATAAGCCTTTAGATGTTTTAGCGCACCAGCTCGCCGGGATGTTGCTTGATAAGGCGAGGTGGGAGGTTGACGAAGTGCTCGAGTTCGTTAGGAGGTCTTACGTGTACAAGGACCTTTCAAGAGATGAGCTGCTGATGGTTATGCGGTACATGAGCGATAGGCAGCCTAGGCTCGCCAGATTAGATGGCGACACCTACTTCCGAAGGGCTATGAAGATCAGCGCACTCTACAACTACTACTTCTCAAACCTCTCGATGATACCTGAGGAGAGGCAGTACGTGGTCTTCGACTCCGAGGACCAGCCTGTGGGAATACTGGATGAAAGCTTTGTAGCAGAATACGGCGAAGTTGGCCTGAAGTTCATACTAAGAGGCTCCCTCTGGAGGGTTGAAGGAATTTCAAAAGGAAAGGTTCTCGTTAGGCCTGAGTCAGATCCAACAGGGGCTATACCGTTCTGGGTGGGTGAGGAGATACCTGTCCCGTTCACGATCGCCCAAGAGGTCGGCGCGGTGAGGAGGAGGGTTGAGGAGCTTTGGAGAAGCGGCTTAGCTGAAGACGACATAGCTAAGGCTGTCTCGAAAGATTACTCCATGTCGGAGGCTGAATGCAGTGAGGCGCTTAAGGAGGTGGTGGAGAGCCTGCAACGCGGCTTCCCGCTTCCAACCGACAAGAGGGTCACAGTAGAGAAGTGGCGTGAATTCTTAATCGTGCAAACCTGCTGGGGTCATCTAGTGAACAGGACCATTGGGAGGGCGCTTTCATACCTATTATCGAACAGGTTCGGTTACCCGGTTGGGGTTCAAGTCGACCCCTATAGGATCGTCCTGAGGGCGCTGTGGGCTGACCAACAGGATGTTGTGGACGTGTTGAAGGCGTTGGCTTCGCTCAACTTGGAGGATGTGGTTAGGAAGGAGCTTTCTGGTTCAGGGGTCTTCAAGAAGAACTTTATCAACGTAGCTAAGAAGTTTGGAGCGATCTCGAAGGAAGCTAACTTGACTGATGTCTCCATAGGTCGGATCATAGAGGGGATGAAGGATACGGCTGTAGCTGAGGAAGCGTATAGGAGCACTATCAGGAGTGAGACAGACTTAGAAAACGCTGGGAAGGTTTTAGAGATGATAGATAAGGGGGATGTGAAGGTCGAGGTGGTTAAGGAGCAGGCTCTAACACCCATCTCTAAGGTTGGCATCGAGGAGCTGAGTAGGAGAGCTGAGATCGTCCCACCTGAGAGGCTTAGGCACATAATCGTCCAAGTCGTCAGGGCTAGGCTACTTGAGGAGGCCTTCACGCTCGTCTGCACAAACTGCTGGATGTACTCTGAAACGTTAAGGGTGAAGCAAATGCTACACACCGTAAGCTGCCCGAACTGTGGCTCAAAGAAATTGGGTGTTTCAAATGAAGAGGAGGAAAGGGTGAAGAGGCTGGTCTTAAGGTTGAAGAGCGGAGCTTCAAAGCCCCCTGCTAGCCTAAGGAGGACCTACAAGCGCATCATGGACACAAGCCGTCTAATAGAGAAGTATGGAGGTGTAGCTGCCTTTGTCCTAGCGGAGAGAACCCTGACCACAGCGGACGTTGAATCCATCCTTAAGAAATATGCCATCGTTTCCGATGAATTAATTCAAGCCATCGTGGAAGCGAGCAGAAAGAGCGTGAGGAGGAAGCTTGCATAGCTGTATAGGGACAGAACAACAAGCATCAAATTTTTGAATATAATTAATGCTCAAAGAAAGGTATACCTATTTGAGTCGTCGAATAGGTTGGCTATCGGAGTCAACGTCGCTGGTATAACCTTAAGAAGTTCATGCTTGCTGCTGTTTATTCTATACCATTCTTGTAAATGGTAACGTCATCTTGGTAAGGTTCGAGCGGCTTTGACTACTTCTTCCATGTTTCCTTCTGAAGCATTTAAGGGTATAACACACCCAGGGCCTATTATAAGCCTCTTTCTACCCGTTTGAGCTGCCGCATCTAAGACCTCTTCTCTAACATCTTTTGGTTGCTTTATCGTTAGCGTTTCTAATTCGTTCAAGCCACCAACTAGTACACCGTCAAAGCTATTGAAAGCCTCTCTAAGGGTTGGAGGCGTCAGTCTATCATGCCAATTCACAGCCGAAACTGGGTAGGAGGCGGTAGCAAGGTCAAACATAATGTTCAAGCCATGTAAGTGAAGAACGTTGAAGAACGCATCTTGAACAGCCTTCAACACAGGAAGATCGTACTTGAGACCAAAAGTCTTGAATTCCTCTATACTTAACAAGTCATATGAAGCTTGTTGTGTTGCAAAGAATACCCCACTAGCCCCATTTTCTATAATTGCTTTGGAGAACTCTGTCGTTGTCTTTTTTATAATGTTTAATGCTTGATGGATTATCTTTGGTTCCGTCCTCAAGTGTTTCAGAAACAGATTTCCAGAGATCTTAGAGGCAGTGGTTAAGGGTGAGAATACTGTCACCACAAACGGCACTTCTTCATCCAATTTCTTTGAATACAACTTGACGCCTCTTAACATTTCTCCTAGAATTCCTGTTTGAACATCTACTTCCTCAAGTCTTTCCCAGTCGGTCAAATCGTTTATCACCGGTTTCTTGACTCTCGCAGCTCCTTCCAGCGTGTTGACGTATTCGATTTCACAACCATAGGCAACAGCACTGTAACCTCCTGTGATAGAGAACTTGACCAAGTCAAGATCATACTTTCTAAGAAGTTCGAGGTGTCGGGCGCAAAGTGATTCAGCTCTAAGGTCGTCGATGGGAAAATGTCTCCATAGACTGACAGGCACTTCTTCTAGGAACTCTCCCTTTTTCGCCTTCTCTATTTTATCATATTTCGACGCCATCTAACTCATCCAATGGAAATAGGTGTTATTCAATCCTTTCGAGTTTGAAAACAACAGGCCTATATGCGTCGGTACAACAGACAACCACTGTACCCTTCTTCTTTGTCGAAGGATAGTTTGCTCCGAAGGACAAGATTGCCACATCTCTTTGTATGTCAGCCCAAGCCCAACTACAGAATCCATCAGGCATTCGCAACCCTCTTGAGATGAACTGTTGCCCTTCCTCAAATTTATCACAGATATAGGGCTCCTTTCCGAAAACAGTGTATTCCTCGATCAAGTCCTTGTTAGATTGTTTCTTTAGAATAGTTATCTTGACATCTTTTAGTCCTGCCGCTTCCCTTTTGACCTTAGACATAGGCTTCTTCCTCTTAAGTTGGAGAGTAAGATCAGCCATTATTAAATTCTTTCTAAGCCCAGTATCTATTTCAATCAAATTGATTTGCTATCTATCTATAACCAATATACAAAGGCTCTAGACCACAAATGTATATATTGCCAAAAGATAATAGCGTTACCATGCCATCAGAAAGAGAAGAACACACCCTTTTGCTATCAAATATAGATGTTGGTAGCTTAGTTACATTTGAAGACGTTGTTGATGCGGTGGAGCGAACTTGGGCCGAAGCAGCATTCGGCAGAGTCGTAAATCCTCCTAAGTTAACTCTCGATCTAGGAGAGTCTGGAACCTGGCCCGGATATAATGCCTATATGAATGCCATGCCTGCATACGTAGGTTGGCTTGATTCAGTAGGACTAAAATGGGCTGGTGGGTTCTGGGATAACATCCTAAAGGGGCGGCCATCAATAAGTGCTATGATCCTTTTAGTCGACGCCAGAACTGGAAGATTCAAAGCTGTCATCGAAGGTTCCCTAATAACCGCATTAAGGACTTCTGCACAGACAATCGTTGGAATAAGGCATCTGGCTAAGAAAGACCTTAGAAGCATAGGAATCTATGGTGCAGGGACACAGGCATGGTATCACATACTCATGATATCCAAATTCTTCCCTTCGGTTAAGATATTGCTGTACGACACTCAAAAGGGCTTAGCGAAGGACTTGTTAACGAAGATCAAGAAAGAGGTGAATCTAGGTATGTACCAAGTGGAACAGCCGATGGCCTGTTCTGAAGCAGATGTTATCATAACTTTGACAACTTCAAAGACGCCTTTCCTAAGAGGAGAGTGGATTAGAAAAGGACAGACGATCGCTGCTTTGGGCTCATATCAAGAAGTGTATCCTGAAGTGATTGCTGGATCTGACAAGATAATTGTAGACAATATTCAGCAGTCTTTGCATAGAGGCGCATTAAAGATACTCTCTGACAAAGGCATGATTACAGAAAAAGACATCTTCGCAACAATAGGAGAAATAGTAGCTGGCCAGAAGCCAGGGCGAGAAAGAGACGAAGAGGTGATATTCTTCGAACCAATAGGAACTGGAATGTTGGACGTGGCTGTGGCCACAATCGTGTACAATAAAGCCATACAGAAAGGTGTTGGGGAAGGATTCAAGTTCTTTAGATTTTGATTAGCAACCTATAAATTTATCTTTCGTAAAAACGTAAATCCTTATTAGTATATCGTCAATGTTAATACGATTATGAAGATAAAGCATGCGATGGCTGTAGCCGGATTCGGTGGCTTTTACTACGACGACCAAGCAGCCATACGCAAGGGTGCGATGCAGGATGGTTTCATCTACCTTGGGAAAGCGATTACAAAAGGCTACAAGTCGATACGTCAACCTGGAGAAGTCGTGTCGATCATACTTGTAATGGAAGATGGTAGAATAGCTTATGGTGATTGCTGCGCGGTAACCTATTCTGGTGTAGCGGGCAGAGAACCGCTCTTTACAGTCGAAAAGTATGTTCCTATGATAAGGAGGAAGGTCTTGCCAAGGCTTAAAGGATTGGATCTGTCATCATTCAAGAACGATGCTCAAGCATTCGATACGATGATAATAGAAGGACAGAGGTTACATGCTGCCATAAGGTATGGTATAACGCAAGCGATTCTTGATGCCCATGCATGTTCATCCAACTTAACGATGGCGGAAGTTATAGCAAAGGAGTACCAGCTAAATGCGTCTAAAAGAGAAATCCCTGTACTAGTTCAGACTGGCGAAGAGAGATATATGCAGGCAGACAAGGCGATCTTAAAAAGAGCAGATATCTTGCCTCATGGATGTTTCAATACGCTGAAATCGATCGGAACTAGAGGAAAAAAGCTTATGAGTTATGCGATGTGGTTGAAGAGGAGAATATCTGAACATGCGCCAAGTTATCTGCCAACAATCCACTTCGACGTGTACGGCACATTAGGTGAAGCTTTTGCAGGAAACAAGAAGGATATAGTACAATATTTGATGAAACTTGAGAAGTGTCTTCAGCCTTATAAGGTTCAGATCGAGTACCCAGTCTATACCAAGACGAAAGAAGAGCAGATACAGGTGACCGGCGAACTAAAAGATATTTTATCTGACAATAACTCTAATGTTAAACTAATAGTCGACGAATGGTGTAACACAATGCAGGACGTCAAAGAGTTTGTTGATGCAAAGGCTATGGATATAGTTCATATTAAGATGCCTGACTTGGGTGGCATAAATAATGCTATAGAGGCTGTAACCTATTGTAAGAGGAAAGGTGTCTTTCCGTACCTTGGAGGAAGCTGTAATGAGACAGACCAATCTGCTAGAGTGTCCGTTCACGTTGCTTTGGCTACAAGCCCTCTTCAAATGCTAGCGAAACCTGGGATGGGAGTCGATGAAGGTTTAATGATCGTAAGAAACGAGATGGCGAGGGCCCTCGGAATACTACGTCTGCGAAGTATGCAATCAGACAAACGAATCACTTGCTAGAAATTGATTATATCGGTTTTTATTCAGTTCTACTTTTTAAAAGTTCATTATTATCGAAGCGAGATGTTTTATTCCCCTTATGTAATTCGGTATTAAAATATTTTCATTTGGTGCATGTGCATTTCCTTCAGGATGCACCATGCATGGGCCACTAACGGAGGGGATACCCATAAGGTTCCAAAATAAGGATATTGGAACAGCTGAACCAGGGCTCATCGGCCACATACACGCCTTCGAACCAAATAATTTTTGTGCAGTATTGGCTGTAACCTTAACGATTCGTGAGTCGAGCCGAGTTCTAATAGCCTCAGCCATCCTAAGAACCTTGACTTCAACGTCATCAAATCCTCCTTTATCGAGGTGGTGAAGTAGTTTCTTGAGAACTTCTTGACAGCTTTGGTTTGGGACTAATCTGAAGTCAAGTTTTGCCACGGCTTTCGCTGGGTTTATAGTCTTTATACTTTCACCTCCGTAGCCAGAGTTGAAGCCGCAGATCGTGCAAGTTGGGTCAAAGACAAGCGCTTTGACCAATTCTACACCCTTTAGCCTGTTCAAGAATTCATCTATACCAAAGGTTCTTCTAAGTTCTGTTTCGTCGAATTCGATTGAATTCATGGCCTTAACTTCTTCTACTCCAGGTTCTTCTAATTCGTCATAGAATCCTTCTATTAGCACTCTACCTTGACCATTCTTGATCGAATTCAGAGCCCAGACCAATCTCCAAGCAGGATTTGTGACTATTGGAGCCCAAAGAGAATGTTGATCTGATCTTGCACTCCTGACGTACAGATCCATGTAGAGTGATCCTTTTAGTCCAGCATAGATGGTCGGTCGCCCACTTGAGCTAATTTTGCTGGCCTCCCAAAGCATGGCATCCGCTTTCATAAAAGAGGGTCTTTCTTTTAAGCAGGCAGACAAGTTCTGACTTGAAATCTCTTCTTCTCCTTCGAAAACAAACCTTATGTTTGAAGGTAATTCTCCAGCGACATTCAACACAGCAGCGGCACCAAGTATATAGGCGGCTATGGAACATTTTGTATCCGCCGACCCTCTGCCTATGATCTTGTTTCCGATGACTTTTGATTCAAATGGCCCATGGATCCACTGATCCAGAGGCTCTGGTGGTACAACATCGTAATGACTATAAAACAGCAACGTTTTCTCTTTGTCGAAAGGCCTAG
>Ga0315298_1009032_pt1 | contig 12462 bp, 10 predicted proteins | sample WHS_1_MG_FD_203077 | JGI IMG/M metagenome (GOLD analysis project Ga0315298, IMG submission 203077) | Extremophilic microbial mat communities from Washburn Hot Springs, YNP, Wyoming, USA - WHS_1_MG | ecosystem: Environmental > Aquatic > Thermal springs > Hot (42-90C) | place: USA: Wyoming... | reverse complement strand
ATGCGGTCGAGCAGGGTGTCGTTGTCGATGACGAGGAGGGCGACCGGCTGGTTGGGGAGGCGGTCGTCCTGCGCCCAGCCGGTGAGGCGGGTGCGGGTGGCGAGGTCGAGCCGTCCGCGCAGCATGGATCAGGCAGCGCGCAGGTTGGCGGTGTGGGGGATGGCCAGGCTGGGGAGGATGGCGTGGTCGGCGATGCGGCGGAAGGTGAGGTCGGCGAGGCGCGCGCCGGGCGGGACCGGGATGCGGAAGCCGCAGCGACCGCTGCCGTGGCCGGCATCCTCGACATCGGGGCGGTGGATGGTGGCGAGGCCGCGATGGATGACGCGGCCGTGGTGGAGAAGTTCGAAACAGACTGGGACGCCGGGATGGTCGGGGGCGGCGGCCCAGCCGACCACCCATGATTGCGGGGCGGTACGGGAATCGGGGCTTACGGTTTCGGAGGTTTCGGTTTCGATGCATTCGAGCCAGCCGTGGAGCGGGCCGTGATCGGCGGGGGGCGGAGCGATGCCGGCAAGGGCGGCGAGGCGGGTACGGATGGCGTGTAGCACGGGGCCGGACTCGATGCGGGTGGTGATGTAGGCGGCGGGTTCGGGTCGGGTGACGCCGTAGCGGGATTCGTAGTCTGCCAGGTTGTGGAACATGGCGCGGTTATTGTCGTCGACATAGGTTTCGGAGGCGGCGCCTTCGGCGAAGATGACGCTGTGGCGCGCGAGTTCGACGTGGATGTAGTCGATCCGGGTATCGGCGGTTTCCTGGACGATCGAGACGCCGTTGACCAGGGCGGCGGCGGGGATCAGCACGCCGTCGATCAGCATGGCGTGGGCCGGGCTGACGCGCAGTGTGCGGCGGGGGCGGCCGTTGCCGAGCGAGAACGGGGCGAAGCGGATGGGCAGGAGATGGGTTTTTCCGGCGGCGAAGCGTTCGGAATAGGACCGTCTGCCCAGCCATTTGACCGGTTGGGCGGTGCCGTCCGCCGTGAGGACGAGATCGCCTATCGCGAGGGATTCGACGTTGGTTTCGCCGGACGGCGTCGCGATGCGGGTGCCGGAATGGTAGCAGGCGACGGTGATGTCGGTGCCGCCGGATCCGTCCGAGGTGATGCTGAACAGGCTGGAGGTGAAAGTGCCGGTGGCGAGGGTGATGTCGGTGAGGTCAACATTGGTTGCAGAGTCGAGGCTGAGCGTGCCGCCGGTGGTGCCGGGATTCTGGGTCCAGACCGCGCTGGTGGCGCCGGAAATGCCTTGCAGGTCGATCGTGTCGGTCGGGGCGAAATTGGAGATCTGGCTGAGGATGGCGGGGGTGAGGGAACTGCCGAAGACGAGATCGTTGCCGGGGCCGCCAAAATTGAGCGGGGGGTTGAACGTGTCGTTGGCGAGGTTGTTACCGAGGATGAGAGTGCCGTCGCCGGGTTCGGTGGAGGCACCGGGGGCGTAGCCGAGGTCGAGGACGGAGAGGACCGAATTGAGCGTGGTGGGGTTGAAGAGTTCGGTGGCACCGCCACTGACATCGTCGGTGAAGAGGAAGCCGCTTTCGGTGATCGTCAGGATCGTGGTGTCGAGCGAGCCGGTGGTGAAGAGGGTGCCGCTGAATCCTTGCACCACGACATCGTAAGTGCCGGAGGCGGTGATCTGAGTGAAGCTCCCGAGCGTTCCGGTGCCAACGGTGACTGTGGTGGTGCTCATACCGGTGCTCCCAAGAAATATACCTTAGGTTGAGTACGAACATGGAAAGCAAACGTCAAGAGAGAAAAGAGCGGGGCATAACAGTTTTTTAATTATTTATGGCTCATGAGGCCAGCAGGAGCGAACCGCGCTCAAATCCATCAATAAGACCATCAATAAATAGAAGAACAAATATGGAATAAGTTAACAGAACATACGCTCAAGAGATCATTTAGCGAACACATTAAAAAGTAGATAATTACATATAACGATTAAAATAAAAATAAATTTTTATTTAAAAAATACTAATATACAATAATAATTGTCCCTATGATTATAACCCATAATATGGTTCCAATAAATATCGATGTAAATATACCTTTGGCGGGATCAAGATCATCCTTTTCCGAATCCGGTTTAATATTATCATCACTCATCTTAACATCCCTATCCGGGATATCTTCCGACGGCCGCCTCAGCATTCTGATCAGCCAAGCATTTTTATACTCAACTCGACCGGGCCGCCGGCGATTTTCATGAAGATCGTTTTGTTCTTGACCCTTACTATCGCGGAGTTCAGCCATGAATTGATTCAATCTGTCTGTGGCGAGAGGGAAGAATGAACTTACTAACCAAAATGTCAACAACCATAGGGCGGAATCACAAAGTTGTGCAATTTATAGTTGCTTTAACCCCAGTTTGGAAGAACAAACTGATCTATTTGGCGTGCTAATTTTTAGCTTACTCAAGAGCGTATCTAGCTCTGAACCGAAATGCATTTACCGAGATGTTAGAAATTTTATTTGTCGAGCGGGTTGTCGACTTCGGTGCGCACCTTGCGAGCCGACGCTGTTCACCTTTCAGCGCGCTCAAGCAGCAAACGACTCATAGCCGAATCCTGCACGACTTCCCACTGCGGATGCCATCGTCCAATCAGACAGCAAAGATTTCCAAATTATCGTCCGAGGAATCTGCTCCTGCCCTTGGGCGCGGTATTAATGGCCTGCGCCTCTGCCCGACCACGTTCCCCGCATTGATTCTCCGGCCGGCGATCGTCGCCAAACCCGCGGTCCAGCCGCTCCCGCATGGCTTCCGTGGCATTCTCGCGCCCCGTTCTGATTATTTCCCAAGCAAGGCACGGGCTTTGGCGCGGATTTCAGTAAGTTCGTCATCCGATACCTTCCCTTTCCGTCGCGCGGAACGGGCGCGCCAGTCGAGCGACTTGACCTGATCGGCTAGCGCAACGATTGGCTTGTCGCCAGCCAGAGTGACCTCAAAAGGGTAGCCTTTGATTTTCGTGGTAAGCGGGCAGCAGAGCATCAGGCCGATGCGGTTATAGTCGACGGGAGATAGTACGACGGCAGGCCGGTGCCCCGCTTGCTCGTGCCCGGCCTGCGGCGAGAATTGGAGCCAGACCACATCGCCCGCGTCAGGGACATAGGCCATTATCTGAGTAATTCCTGACCGACGGCGGGACCGTAATCGACTTCCTCGTGAACATTCTCCTCGGTGATGCCACTCAAAAGGGTAGCGAGGTCATATTCCTTGGATTTCACTGGTTCGATGATGACCCGCCCGGCTTCCTCGCGCACATCAACAGCCTGGTTGATCGCCAGACCAGAGGCGGCCAGAACTGATGAGGGGATGCGGACCCCAGCGCTATTTCCCCATTTTTTGACGATAACCTGCACGATTTAACTCCACGATATGTTTATACAACGTATAAACATATTCGCTCTCGACATGTCAATAATGTTTATCCTTATCTGACGATCCCGCTGCCCTGGCCCTGCTCGCGCTTCGCGCGGGCAGTCGCGGCCCGCGCCTCGGCCTGCCGGCGATCTTCGGCCCGGCGCTGATCCTCCCGCCGGCGATAATCCCCCAGCACGCGGTCCAGCCGCTCCCGCATGGCCGCCGTGGCATTCTCGATCACCGGCCGGGTTTTCGCCCATGTCTCCGCCACGGCCGTCCTGATCGCGGGTGCCGCCTGATCCAGCCGCTCGATCGCCGCCTGACGCAACCGGCTCACACTCGCCATGCCCTCGCTGATCCGCCCGTTCTCCGTCACCCTGATCCGTGCCTGCTGAAAGCGTGGACGCAGATCGTCGTTTCGCTCCGCCTGTGCGACCCGCGCCTCGCGCCGCGTCACCGCGTTTAGGAAATCCCGCCCGGCCGCGCGGCGTGTTGCCTCCGCGCCCTGGATGATATCGGTGGCGTTGGTCTTCTCCGGCCGCTTGCTGATATTCCGCGTCCAGTTCTCCCACTGGTCCTGCACCGTGATCGGTCGCGGATCGCCCAGCGGTCGGCGCGCGCAGATCTCCTGCGTCTCCGCCCCCGCCGAGGTCAGCCAGTAATCCCGCTCACGATGGCGAGACCCTGATACATAGGTCTTGAACCCGTCGGTCGTTTTGGACCCGCCCGCCGTGACGAAGATATGCTCGCTCGATGTGATCCCCTGCGCGGTGTTGGTGGTCATGGCGTAGCCATAGGTCAGCCGCATCCGCCCGGTTTTCCGGTCGGCGAGCGTCTCCCATTTCACCAGCCCCTCGGTGCCCTTGTCGTTGCGCAGCATGAGGCCATCGCGCCTGATGCTGGTCACGGTGAGGATCGAGCCGTTATCCCCGATCGCCCCGCCACCCCCGGCACTCATCGCAGCGTTGGTGCGGGCGAACAGGCGCACGCTCTCGCCGATCGCCACCGGCATCGCGTAGGTGGTGCTGGTGTTCGGATCGATCGCCGCCAGCGTTTTCCGGTTGCCCCCCAGCTCGCCGCTGGCCTGCAACCGTGCCCTGACCGCCTGGCCGATCGCCCGCGCATCCTCATTGCTCGGCGTGCTGATCGTCACCGTGTAACGCGGCCGATCGGCATTGGCCGCGCGGCGCTCCTGCCAGAGTGCCGCTGCCCGCTCGATGACCTCGGCCCGGCCGCCCGGCACGATCTCGGCGGTCTTGTCCTCGCGCTTCATCGTCAGCGCAGTCCTGACATTTTCCTCCCCGCCCTTGCGCAACAGATCGGCGATCTCGCGCGCGCGGTCATCGGTCTGGCGCACGCTGGTTTCCAGCGCCGGCACACGCATCGATTTCTGCAACAGGCTGATCACCTGGCCGGCCTCGATCGACTGGCATTGCTTCGGATCGCCGATCGCCACCATCCGAAACCCATACTGATCCTGCAACCGGAGCAATTCGAGCAACTGCCGCGTGCCGATCGTCCCCAGCTCGTCTACCACAACGACACTTCGATGTGTCAGCACAAGCGCTCCCGACTTCACCCGGTTGATAAACACGCTGGTCGCCGCGATCGTGTCCCGCTCGCCTTTGGCGGCATCGGTTTTCAACCCGGCATCGCGCAACTCGCGCGCCTGCCGCCATCCCAGACTCACGCCATGGATGTCATCGCCGCGCTCCTGCCACGCCGCTACAAGCGGTTGGAGCAAGGTGGTCTTGCCCGCCCCGGCCGCGCCGATCCCCACCGCAAACCGCCCGCCCATGCCCAGATGCTTCATCAGACCGTATTGCGCGGCCCCGTGCGCGCCCTCGAATTTCAGGCCGCTCGCCTCAACCCCCCTTGCAAGCTGATCCGGCGTCAAACCGCCGCGCTTGTCCCCGGCCTGCTTGCCGGCAAGCTCGATCAATGCTGACTCCTGGCTGAGATGCGCCTGGGTGGTCAGCCGCGTCTCGCCCGGCACGGTGATGGCGTTGCCTTGCGCATCCACCGTCTCCCGTAACACCGCCCCGACCAGGATCGCGGTTTTCTGCCGGGCTTCGCCCTTCGCCCCCGCCCCGGCAACTCCGGTCTCATCAACCCCACGCGCCCTGAGCCGGGCAATCACCCGATCAACATCCGCCCCGCTCTCGATCCCCGAGGCGATCAACCCGCGCGCAGCGGCAACCCGCTCATCCTCGGGTTTCAGGACCGCGCGGCGCTCGAACTGATCCCCCAGCAGCATCGCCGCTGCGTCATAGGCACGGTCCAGCCGCGCCGCCTCGCTCAAGGGCTGCGCCTTCCGTTCCGGATCGATCACCGATCGATGCTGATAGCCGATCTTCTCGGCCTGGCGTTTCCAGCTCGCGAAGTCGCTCATGTCGTCGGATTTCTCGATCCGCGTGCCGTGCGCGCCGGTCTTTAGCAGCTTGATCCGCTCATCCGGTGCGAGCTTGTCCCACTCCGCGCCGATCGCCTTGGCATAGGCTTTCGCGTCAGCCAGCGCATCGCCCGTCCGCTTGCTGAACGCCGCTCTGACCGTCTCCGGCACGGCGCTGAGCCGCGCCGCGCCGTTGGTTCGGTCCAGCTCGATATCCACCCCCAGCCGCCGGAGATTCTGGGCCAGATGCGCCTGGTAGATCGCGCCCCACTCATGGATGCGCCCGTGCATCTGCAGCGTGTTCAACGAGACGACGCGCCCGCTCGGCGTGACGATCGTGTTCGGCACGGTGACGTGGGTATGCAACTGCATGTCGCCGGCAACCCGCATCTTGACCAACTCGGTCTCCATCCCCCCCGCCGGGGTCTGGCGTGCGATCTCAAGCGTCGGCCGGGCGGTGTAGTGATCGAACGCCACCCAGCCGATCTTGCCTTGCTCAACCCCATCCTTGCCGCCCTGACCCTTGCGGGCCAGCCCGATCACCTGCTCGATCTCGCGCATTGCCGATTGCACCGCGTCGCGGTGCGCCTGCCCGATCGAAGCCCGCTCCGCCGCGGTCGGCGCGAAAGCCCATGCGATCGAAACACTCTTGTCCGCGCTGAAGGTAAAATCGACATAGCCGATCGGGGTTTTCGAGCGATTGAGCGCATCCCGCCACTCTGCCGGGTCCAGCGCCGCGCCATCGGCTTTCCGGCCGCTGAGAATGTTCGCCCGTTCCTCCTCGCTGAGTTTCCGGCCATCCGCCGCCCCCAGCGCCTTGCGCAACCGGATCAGCTCGGGATGCACGGGCGCGGCGTCCTCGGTCGCCGGGCGCACATCCTCGGCCGTGCCGCCCGGCGTCTCGGCCGCCCGCCGCTTCGGCTGCATCGCCGCCTCGATCCGCGCCCGATCGCCGGCGCTGCTGCCGCTCGCCGCCTCCAGCGCTGCGCGTAACCCGGCCTCGCCGCCCTGGCGCAACGCATCGGCCCAATCCGCACCCTTTGGCCCCGGCGTCACACTGGCCGGCGGTTCCAGATAGACCGTCTCGCCCCCGCCCGCCTCGATGATCCCGGCCGCCTTCGCGGCGGCTTTCTGCCCTGCCTCACCGACATTCCGACCGTTGTGGACCTTCGGATTGTCCCGGTCGGCGAGCAACCCGATCGGGGTCGATCCGTGATATTGCTCCGCCCAGGCCACCACGCCGCCCGCGTTGTAGCCAATCAAACCCTCCTGGCGGGTGGCCTGCACCGCACTCGCCACCGTCTCGAACCCCTCGCCGGCCAGCCTGATCCTGTCATGCCCGGCAACCGGCACCGCTTCACCGGGCGGGGGTGCCAGCAACCACGCGCCCGCCGCCCCCAGCATCCGCCGGCCGATCTTCTCGCCGTCCTCGCTGAGATAGGTCCGCTGCACCCCGGTCAGCCTGATCCGCCCGGCCTCGTCCTGCCCGTACATCGGGGTCAGCATCGCCACCGTAGCCCCGGCCTCGATCTCCCTCGCGTCATAATTCGGATGCAGCCGCGTCACTCTGACGTGGCGCAACAGCCAGTCGGCATCGAGGCCGCGCGCTTCCAGATAGGTCCGCACCGGGCGGGTCAGCTCGGTCCTGACCGCCTCGGCCGCCGCAACCTTCTCCGCGTGCTCGCGGCGCTCGCGCATCTTCTGCCCGGCCGATCCCCTGAATACCGGCTCGGACACATCCTCGGCCGTGCCCCGCACTGCCTCGTCCCAGACTTTGCCCGCGATCGTCCTGCGCGCCTTGTCGAACCGCACGGCTTGCGCCCATGCCGCTGCGGCGGCCTCCCCGTCCAGCTCGCGGGCCTCGGCGGTGATCCCGAGACGCCGAACCAGGCTCTCGAACCGCCCGCCCTCATCAACCGCAAAATCCTTCCATTGCCCGGTCGTGGCATTGACCGAAACCGACATCCCATCCCCGCCGCGCCACGTCGCCTGTATCCGGAGATTGACCCCGCTTTTCTGGTAACGGACCCCCGCCGCGTCCAGCGCACCGGCAACATCGATGGCGCGCGGCTCGTCCTCCTGCCGCTCGATCGGCCCGCGCGGCGCAATCGCCGGCTCGCCACCCCGCGCCGCCAGGGCAACCGCCTCGGCCGCCATGCCGGCATCATAATCCTCATCCTCGCGTCCAGCCCCGGCATCGGACGAAAACCCGGCCTCGCCCTGCTCGATCCAGCTCCCATCGGGCGGCCCGGCCGGCTCGCCACCGATCTCCGCCAAAGCCGCCGCCTCGGCCGCCATGCCGGCATCGTAATCCTCAACTATCACGGCATCCCGCGCGATCTCTGGCTTCGCTGTCTGCGCTCCGGTAGCCGGGACCGGCAGGGCAGAACCATCGGCCCGCTTGCCGTCCAGCACGTTCTCCCACTCCGCGCGGGTCGGCTCCCGATCCGGGTCCAGCCCGAAAACCTCGCTCAACGGCGTCACCGCCCGCTGATACTGCTTGCCCTCGATCCGATCTCCGTCCGCCCGGTTGCCCGATAGCAGATTGGCAACCTCCTCCTTCGTGATCGGCCGGGACACATCGATCCCCAATGCCAGGGCAACCATCGGGTCCATGTCACGCCGAACCTCGATGAACGATTGATCCCCGGCCCCCTGCACGACCGGCTCGCTCCCCGTCTCGGCACTGGCGGCGTCCTGGTAGTAATCCACCACATCCTTCACGAACTCGCCGATCGTGTCCTTGTGGACGTGATCGGCCATCTTCGCGCCGGAGTCCGCCGCCCCTGCCCGGAAGGAAAGCATCAGCCGGTCTCGTCCGGGGATCTGATGCGGTCGGCTGGCTCGCCGCCCCCGCCTGCCGCGTCCGTGCCCGCCTCGTCCACCCCCAGCGCCCCGGCCAAACCGCGCATCACTCCGGCCTCAACCTCCGGCGCGATGCTCGCCATCGTCGCATCGATCCGTTCAAGCACTGCCGTCTGATCCCGCAACGCCCCCGCAATCTCCGCCATCGCGACCTCAAGCGGGGATTCCTCCTCGCCCGGCTGCGCCAGCCGCAAAATCTCCATCAGGATTTTGCCCTGCGTGCCCTGCGTCTCGATCATCAGACGCATCGCCGAAGTCAGCCGCTCGATCGCAATCTCGACACTCGGCGTCATGGCAGTCGGGGCGTCACTCATACGGGTTTTCTCCTGCCCGAACGCTACGCCATATTTGCCACTGCGCGCAAGCTTCATAGGTGCAATGGTCTGTAGAATAACCTAAACCTGAAGACCTCTATGAATGTGGAATATGCGACTTAATGTGCCCTACAGATCGATCTTCAATGGCACAAAATATGGTATTTTATGGACGTAAAATGACTTCTAATAACTTTAGAAGACGCAAAAAATCGCCTTGAAAGTCTCATCAACGCCTGATATCAATCCAATTTATGGTCGATGACGAGTTTTCCAGGCTCCAAGCCGCTGTCGCCCGCAATCCCGGCTCCCGCACGCCCCTCTTTCGCTGGCTGCTCGATCACCACACCGAAACCACCGCACTGCTCCGGCGCTTCGGTAAAAACTGGGCCGGAATGGCTGAGGGATTCAACGAACTCGGGATCAAATCCCGAAACAACAAACCCATCACCCCCATGCTGGTTCGTAAAACCTGGGATTCCGTCTGCCGCTATGAAGCCGAACATCGGCGCGCTCTGGCCGCCGCCCTGCCATCAGTGCCACCCGCGCCGACCCCCGAACCGTCACCCCAGCCGAACCCCGAACCAAAATTCAAATTCGCCAAAATGCGCAATGGCGGCCTGGGCGTGTCAGCCGAGGAACTGCGCGCGTTGGGCGATCCTTCCGCACCGGCCGATCCCAACGATCCCCGCTGGCGCACCCCGCCCGATCCAAAACCAAAATAGGAGCCTGCGATGGCTGAACCCGTCTCCGGGAAAAAATCACCCTCCCGGCAATCCTCCCCACCCCCCTTCCAGACCGGTGCCATCAAGAACGCCGTCCCCCCGGCGGATATCAAACCCCTCATCACAACCGGGCAGGCCCACACCGAACCCGTCGCACAGGGCGTCGATCTGTCGGGCCGGCCGAAAATCATCCTCACCGCCGGCCGGGGCAAAACCGGCAAAACCCTCTTCCTCCGCTGGCTGGCCGAAGCCGCTCAAAAAGCCGAGCGCCCGCATCTCCTCGCCGATATCGATCCAACCAACGCCACCTTCTCCACCTATTTCGAGGCCGTGGCCCGGCCGAACAGCTTCAATCAAACCACCGTCCGGGACTGGCTCCAGGAATTTATTGAGTACGCGATCGCTCACCGCAGTACCGCGATCATCGATCTCGGGGGCGGCGATACCATCCTCCGCACCATCGCCAGCGAAATGCCCGGGTTTGACGCCATGATGGAAGATGCCGGCCTCTCAATGGTGATGTTCTACCTCGTCGGCCCGCATCCCGAAGATCTGACCCCAGCTGCAACCCTCGCCGCCCTCGGCTTCAACCCGCGGGCACGCGCAATCGTCCTCAATGAAGGCGTCGCCCCCCTCGGCACCGCCCGCGATCAGGCATTCGCCCGCGTCCTCGCCACCGATCTCTACAAAAGCCAGATTGCCGGCGGCGCTATCCCGATCTGGATGCCGCGCCTGTTCGCGGCCGATGCGGTCGAAGCCCGCACCGCAAGTTTCGTCGCGGCGCGCGACGGTCAGACCAACCCGCCCCTCGGTATATTCGATCGCTCCAGGGTCAATACCTGGATGCGCGCCATGGATGAGCAATTCGCCGGAGTGGCCTCATGGATGCCGTGAACGGTGACAAACCGTTCGATCCCGAGGCGGATGTGAGGGCCGCACAAGACACACTGCTGCAGGCCGAACAAAAGGCCGCGCTGAACAATGATCCCATCACCGACTCGCTCCGCGCCCTGCGGGCCTTCCTGACCGCGTTCGCTGCAACCGCCACCCTGCATCAAATGACGACCAAGCGGGATTTTTACGCGGTCCGTGAGGTCCAGACCCGCCTCGATAAATCCCTCGATCGCGCCGTCTCCGCCGCGCAAGCCGATGTCGCCAAAGCCCATGCCGAAATGGCGCAAAGCCTGATCGGCTCGATCGGCGCCCGCGCCTCCGCCGAGCTGGCAAAAATGTCGCGCGTCGTCTGGTGGCGCTCGATCATGGTCGCAACCCTCGCCGCCCTCGCGATCATCGTCACCAGCGCCGGCATCGGATACTGGCGCGGCTATCAGGCCGGTCATCACAATGTCGATCAAATCTATCGCACCACGATCGCACTCCATAAGGCGCTCCTCAAACACAGCCCGGTCGCCTATGCAGATTGGAACCAGCTGATCGAAGATAATCCGATCCGGTCGATCATGAGCGATTGTCACGGGGCAAACCTCGCCCAACAGGACGGTCGCACCGCCTGCAATATGTGGCTCTGGATCACCCCCTACGTGCCATCCGCGCCGAACGGGAAAAAATGATCATGTCGAACCCGATCGCCGCTCCGTCCACCCGCTCCCGCCTCGCCCGCACCGCCGCCTCGCTGCTCGGCGGCTATTTCGCCTGGATCGGCGGCATCGCGATCGGCCTGGTGCTCGGCCTCGGCCGCCTGGTCCCGGGGATCCTGGGGGAAATCGGCATGCAATTCCTCCTGCTCGCCCTGTGGTTCCGCTGGGTGGTCAAGCTATTCGCCTGGTCCTGCATCCTCGCGGCGGCCCTGTTGCAATATCAATCCCCCGGCACCGAGCGGCAAAACCTGCTCATGCTCGGGGCCGGCCTGGTCGCCATGGTGGTCGGGCGCGGTTTGACCGTGCTGCACTATCGCATCCGTCAGCATCGGATGCTCGTGATGGCCGGAACCTATCCGTCCGCCCTGCGGTTCCGAACATCATGGGATGAGCCGTTTTGCTGAACCATCATGGAATGCCGGATGGGCGATCCAAAACGGGTTTATGCCCCGGCGACGGATTGCCTGCCATCTTGAGTTTCGTCACATCTCCGGACGCTCGTAATGTCCGGAGTCGAGCCGGTCGAGTATAAACCGATCCGGGAGGTGATCCTCCATGCTGACATTCAGCGCCGGCCAGTTCTGACGATTGTACGTCTCATGCCGGTCATTAAGTTGTCTTCAATGGATCAGATGCCATAAGCGCTCATAGGCTGCTACCAGGCTTTCAATCGATTTTCGACGATTAGGCTCTTCCAGGTTCTTGTATGGTTTTTTCAGGAGTTCTTCGGCAATGGCAAGCAATTGCTTAGCGACATCGTATTGGCCTTGATCACAGGACTCATGGAACAATAGGATCAGCTTGTCAGTAAGCCGGCGGCCCCGGTTGACTGGGGCTGCCTCTGGCTGAGCGACGACGGTCGCATTATCGCCTGGAATCACTGCTTGAAACATGGAATGACCTTGCTGGATGGTAACAATCATGTTATTGTCCCTTAATAAATTATCGTCAATCCTAATATCGAGTGTTCACAATATTTTTGCGTAAATTGTTACCGCCCTGACACACGTACCGGAAAAAAGAATATATGGCCGATTTTGATTCGGCACTTATCGGAGCAAAGCCCTATCAACCCTGCATTAGTCGGGCATTGGGTAACCATCCGGTCTGAGCCGCCTGCCGCTACGGGAAGAAGCGGCTCATAAGAGCGCTGCTATGAGCTGATTCATATGCAGGGAGCTGTGGCGGATGGAGATCATCACGGGGGCTGAGCGC
>Ga0315298_1009027_pt1 | contig 12464 bp, 8 predicted proteins | sample WHS_1_MG_FD_203077 | JGI IMG/M metagenome (GOLD analysis project Ga0315298, IMG submission 203077) | Extremophilic microbial mat communities from Washburn Hot Springs, YNP, Wyoming, USA - WHS_1_MG | ecosystem: Environmental > Aquatic > Thermal springs > Hot (42-90C) | place: USA: Wyoming... | reverse complement strand
GCGAGAGAAGTTACGGATTTAAGGGGACAGATTAGGTTATGAATTTCCTGAACGGTCTTTTTCTCACAAGGGTCCAGACAAGAACTCCTTGACATAGCAAAGCTGGCCGATGCACTCAGGCAGGAACTTGCGCAGGGCGAAGAACCACTTTGCAAAAGCGAAAAAATCCTCTGGAGATTTGAAAGATGTTCTCATATCCCGGCAAGAAGCCTTTCAGATACAGATTTCCAGTTAAGGAAGTCAGACCTTGCGTGCCAGTTTGATATGCCTGAGGCCCCGGCAGTCAGGCAGAGAGGCAAAATTGGCAGGTTTGGGGTTTCTGTCTTTGAAAACAGAGTCGCCGCAGGAAAATGCCTGTATTGCAACGCAGGAATTCTGGGAATCTGGTGACTTTCAATTGTCAAGTAACTTCAAGCCAATTTTCATCAGCAAACTATATCAAAAATTTAGATTGAACAGGCGCCATGGTAATTGCGCCCGCATGCCTGGCACAATGGCCCTTGCTAAGGATTAAGCCATTTTAAAAAGAGGAAACAGGTAGTTCCATGATTGTTATTTTGAATACAATATACCCATTACAATGCCCGGAATGAGCCCGACAGTCAGGTTGTCGTCAATTTTCAAAGGCAACACCTCAATTGCTGAACCAAGCAGTACCCCTACAAGCAGGATTTCAAATGAGATGCTGAAGTGAAGGTTAAGCAAAAGTGCGACAATGATGTTTGCAGCGATTCCTGCCAGCATCCCTTCAAGCGTTTTCCCGGGCAAAACTGGCACTTTTCCGAAGTTCTTCCCTACAAATGCCGAGAACGCGTCGCCGAATACAAGGAAATAGAGATTGGAAATTGCGATAGGCCCTGGCAGGTATAACACCGAAAGAAATGCAGCAATCATAAAATTTGTCTCGCCTGTGAGAGTTCCGGGCATGGTCTTGAAAATTCCGCCAAAATGGGATAAAAACCACCCCCATACATTCGGGTTTTTGTGCCGCTCGTACTCCAGAGCAAGAAGCATTGAAAGAAAGAATGCCGCAATGCCAAGCGCCAGGTAAGGCCTTCCCTGAACAATGTAAACAGTGGGGACGATACTGCCGAATCCAATCCTGTACAGCTTCCTCTTCCAGATAATCATCTTGTCATCATCTCTTTCAATGCGCCCGGGTTAACAAGCATGCTGACCGCGATAAAAAGTATTGTTGCAAGCCCGATCTTCGGGAATGCATCAGGATAGAGAAAGAAAAGCGCAAGCAAAGAAATAGTAAGTTCTGGCAGTACAATTTTCGGGTCTCTTGGATTAATCTTTTGCGCCACGAACCAGAAAAGCAGAACCACAGGAAACATCTTTGGTGCAAGAAAGAAAAATGCTCCTCCTGTTGTTGCGGCTCCTTTGCCTCCCTTGAATTTAAGAAAGACAGGCCGGCAGTGGCCAATAATTGCTGCAACCCCAACAAGAGCAAGCAGCACGATATCATGTATTCCTGAAAATTTCGCCACGCTCATGGCTAACATTGCTTTAAGAGTATCTCCAAGCCATACAAGAATTCCCCACAGTTTTCCAACCTGCCTTGCTACATTGGCAGCGCCGGGGTTTCCATCTCCAAGAAGGCGGATATCCTTGCCTTTGAGGAATTTTGTGAACAAGTACGCAAAAGAAATGCTTCCCAGCAGATAGGAAAATAGAATCAGAAGTAACAGTTTCATGACCCACCCGGTTTTTCTACTACCAGATTCCGATCATAGCACCCTACCATTAGTTTAACACAAAGCCGCTTGCTTTTCATCCACCAATGGCACATAATACTTGTGGTAACAGAGCGCATAATCCAATTCTTGCTGAAAGGGATAAACATGCAACAGAAACGGGTTCCTGTCAGAAAATATGCCATAACCTGTCCTGTCTTTCTCCTTTTTCTAACCATGGCAAGCAGGGCGCTTGCTGATTACGAGCAAATACAGGTTCGTCTGTCAAGTTGCGCTACATCGGTCAGTCATCAAACAGCCCAGACAGTTCGCAACATCCGGCTTGCTGTTGATAAATTTTCAGGCAAGATTCTGGAACCCGGGCAGGTTTTCTCCTTTAATGACGCTGTCGGCAGGATTACGCCAGTTGAAGGGTATCAGCCGGCGCCGACATTCATTGACGGAAAAAGAGATGATGTGACTGGAGGCGGCATCTGTCAGGTTTCATCCACCCTCTACTGCGCTGCTCTGCAAGCCGGACTGACAATCATAGAGAGGCACAAACATTCCTTTCCTGTCACATATCTGCCTGTCGGGCTGGATGCCACAATAGCGTATGGGCAAAAAGACCTCAGGTTCAAGAACACATCAGGACAGACACTGGTGATTAAAGGAGAAATCGTCGGCGGGCGTCTGGTTATCTCTTTCTATGGCGAGCGAGAACCTGAACACACTTACGAACTGGTAAGCGAGATTAATGAAATTCCTCCGCCTGAAACAGACAGGAAACTTATGCCTGCTCTTGAAGCACTGGTCTACCGGCTTGAGATGAAAAATAATGAGGTAATCAGCAAGCAATTCCTGTACAGGGATTATTATCCCTGTCGCATCAATAACAATACGCCATCAGAAGAATGAAGAAAACTTTCTATTTTCTTTTTTTAGGGATTTTCTGTTTCCAGGGAATTGCAGGCGACCTTGATATATATCGTAGAATGAAAGGAACCGATGTAGAGCGGCAACTGCTGAACCTGGCGCGTCAAACAATAAAGCAATGCCTTAACGGAGAGAAAAAGCAAATGCCGGCTTTTTCTCTTGATGGGCAATGGCCAGGAGGACAGGTTGGTGTTTTTGTGACCCTTGTGAAGGATAATACTGTGCGCGCCTGCGTTGGAAATTTCTATCCGCAGGAATGCGGGTTCCTTGATGCAATAATCAAGGTTGCCACCCAATCCACATATCTTGATGCAAGATTTAAGCCCATTTCTCCAGAAGAACTCAATAAAATAAGGATTATCATAAGCGTTACAGGCACCTGGATTCCTGTTTCTAACCCGCATTCTATTGACTTTAAAAATTACGGCCTTCTCATCAAGCAGGGCGATAAAACCGCGGTACTGCTTCCAGGAGAGGCGAAAACGACCAACTGGGGACTGAAAATGATTGCAAAGAAGGCAGGAATTACCAGTAACTCGGAAATTGAGTATTACCAGTTTGAAACAATCACATTTGAGGAGGCGCAAGATGAAAACACTCGCTAAATTATTCGGGCTGTTTCTTATCTGTTATGCCTTGAATGCCGCCGAAATAAGCATTATCAAGGGCACGGTTGTTGATGATTCTCAAAAGCCAGTATCCGGTGCAATCGTGGAATTGAAAAGTTCAGAAGGCGGGACAGGATACTACAAATGTGTGACAGGTCGCAATGGAATGTTTGAATTTTCCAATATCCAGGCAGGATTAAGATACGACCTTGAAATATATAAGGAAGGATATTGTGAATATTCAATGCGTTACTGGCAATTGCCACCTTATCAGAAGGAGATTAAACTTGTTCTTCCGCTTGTAAAATCTGGAACCATAAGTGGCACTATCAGCGCAAGCGATGGCTCTCCGATTGAAGGGGCAAGGATTGAACTGGAAGGGAATGTAAGAAAAACAACATTCAGCGCCAAAGACGGGTCATACTCTTTTTCTGATTTGATTCCAGCAAGATACAGCATGCGGGTGGACCATTCCAAATATTCCTACGAGACATTCCAGGAAATTGAAGTAGCGCCGGGAAAAATAACAAAACTTGATGTTACGCTTGTGCTTCCATCAAGCATTTCCGGTAAACTTACCTTAAGAACCCTTAATGAGCCGGCCCGCGGCATAACAGTAACTGCCCGCGGTCCACGGCCCATGACAGCAGTAACTGCGTATGATGGGTCTTTTTATCTTGGCGACCTGAAGCCGGGCAAGTACCAGATTGAATGCACGGCTGAAGGGATATTGCCATACATTTCGGATAAACCAATAGAAATCGGGGAAAACCAGAATGTGGAGCAAATCTCTATCTCTGTGGATTTGAAAGCGCCAGAATTCCACATTTCCATGTACAGGCATACTTTTCTGCCAGAAGACAAAATCTCAATTGAACTGAGAAGTTTTCGCATAGCAAGAATCAATTTTGCCGTATACAAGATACCAGTCAACCTTATCCTGGGAAATCTCTGGCAGAGAAAGATATCTACCGGCGACTTCCGCGAGTTTGAGAAAATCAAGGAATGGACATATGAGGTAAAGGACTTTCATCCGTACCGCTGGATTTATAACACTGCCGATATTGCAGAAAGATTTCCTGAGGGTGTTTATGTCCTGAATGCGGCAGATGGGCAGAATTCTTTTCAAGATGTTTTTTATGTCACGCAACTTGGCATTCTCTGCAAAAGGGATATCGGCAAGATAGCCGTATATGCCACGCATCTGAAAGATAACAAGCCGCTTGAGAATGTTGATGTGTACCTGCTGCCTGCAACAGGGCAGACAGACGAGAACTGGAATAAAATACTGAATGCGCCGCTGCATCCGAGCGGAAAAACGGATGCAAATGGCTTGATTGTACTGAAATCCCCCGGCACAGAAGATAACTATTCTGTTGTGGCGATTGACCCTCGCGGGTCAATTGCAGTAGCATCTTCACCGCTTGCCGCAGCAGCATATCAGGATAAGAAAATTTTCGTCTATACAGATAGGCCGGTGTACCGGCCAGGCCAGACAGTGTATTTTAAGGCGATTGTCCGCAACGCCGGGCAGGAAATGACACCTGCGGTCAAAGAGAACGTCTCTGCTGTGATATATGACCCGACCAACGCAAAGGTATATGAGAAGGCACTTACAACAAATGAACTTGGTTCTATTAACGATAAATTAGCATTGCCTGATTCTGTCGGCACTTTCATCATAAAAGTTGCATATGGAAGAACAACAGGAATAGCGCATTTCTTCGTTGAGGAATATCGCAAGCCGGAATTTAAGGTGAAAGTCAGCACCGATAAGCCGTTTTATGTTAGCGGGGAGACCATAAAATTCCTTGTGTCTGCTGAATACTATTTTGGGGCGCCGGTTATCAATTCAAAAGTGTCATACCGGATTTATGAAACAAAAATTAATGTCAATGAGGAAGCGACCTGGTGGGAGCGATACTACAGCCGGGAGAGTTACCACAAACTTGTAAAAACAGGCGAGACAAGAACAAATCTTGAAGGGCTGGCTGATATTTCTTATCAACCCGGGAAGGAACCGTATGACAGAAAGATTGCGATTGAACTGGATGTTGTGGACGCATCAAACCGCACAGTGACAGGTACAAGAAGCGTTACACTTGGGATTGGTAAATTCTATCTCAAGATCAAACCGGGAAAGATGATTTATTCACAGAAGGACTGGGTAACTATTGCAGTGGGTGCTTTTGATTATGAGGATAAGCCGGTCTCAACGAAAATCCATGCTGAAATTCTCCAGGATGTGTGGAATCCGGTTTTTGGCGTTTACACAGCACCAAATAGACCGGTCGCAACAGCAGAGGTACAGACCGGTCCTGACGGATGGACAACGATTACATTTCAGCAGATTAAAGAGGCGCGAGGCCAACTGCGGGTTTATTGTTCAAGCACAGATGACCTTGGAAACAAAATTTCTTCCTCAGGGAGTTTCTGGGTGTATTCAGGATATGATGAAACATACCAGTACAATTACCAGAGCATGGAAATGTTTCTGGACAGGGACCAGTATAAGGTTGGAGACACCATAGAAATTCTCCTTAACACTAAATATGAAAATTCATTCTTTCTTCTTACGGTGGAAGGCAGGGAAATTTACGAAAGTAGTGTGCAGAAATTTCAAGGAAGGAGTAAGATTTTAAGAATCCCGGTCAAAAAAGAATATGCCCCGCAGATTGAAATATCTGTGTCTTCGCAGTATGGCAAGGACCTTATTACCCGCTCGCGCACAGTCAGGATACCTGTTGAGGGGAAACGTTTGAAAATAGATGTAACAACTGACAGGGCGCAGTATCGTCCTGGCGACAAGGGGATTTTCTATCTTGCTACACGAGATGAAAACAACCGGCCGGTTAGCGCTGAAATCTCTCTGGGCGTTGTGGACGAAGCAATCTATGCAATCAGGGAGGACTTCACACCTGATATATTCAGTTTTTTCCATCTTGAGCAACCAAACTGCGTCAGTACCACATACTCTTATCCGATTACCTATCTGGCAGGAGCAAGCAAGGAATCGCGCGAACCGGTCAGAGAAAATTTTCAGGATACCGCATTGTGGATAGCGGATATTGTTACTGACAGGCAGGGGAAAGCAGCGGTGCCGATCATATACCCGGATAACCTGACAACCTGGAGAGCGACATTTCGCGGGCATACCGTTACAACAGAAGTGGGAACCGCAAAAGTTGAAACGCTTGTGACCAAGGAACTGGTTGCGCGGCTGGAACTGCCAAGATTTTTTCTTGAGGGAGACAGGATAGGCATTATTGGAGTTATAAATAACCTGACTACCACAAATCTTGCTGATGTGAGCGCAACTTTGAAACTTAACGAACGGCTGAAACTGGTTTCTGCTGCGGAAAAACATTTTTCCATAGCCGCAAATGCATCCAGCAAACAGGCATGGGAAATCAGTGTTGCCCCGGGGAAGGGAGATGCGCGTCTTGAACTGGACGCCTCAGGCGGCGCTTTCTCTGACCGCGTCTTATTGAAATGTCCGGTTCACCTTTTCGGCGTGAAGCAAGAAGAACAAAAAAGCGGTGAATGCGAGGAAAGGTCAAAAGAAATTACCATGGCCCCGCCAGCAGGTGCACGGTATATTGTGAACGACCTTGAAATTGCCCTTTCTCCTTCCATTGCAAGTGCATGCATAGCGTCCTTAGAATATCTTGCCACCTATCCCTATGGATGCATGGAGCAGATTATCAATTCCTTCTTTCCAAATCTTGTTCTTATGGATGTTTTGAAAACTGCCGGCATCCCAGGAACCGGGCTTGATGCAGAAACCGTCAAACAGAATCTAAGGAAAATATATGAAGGACAGAACCCTGAAGGGGGATGGGGATGGTGGGGGCGCGATGAATCAAATTACTACCTCACATCATATGCTGTCTATTGTCTGCATATGATAAAGAAACTCGGGTTCCAGGTTGATGAAGGTGTTTTCAGAAAGGCGGTGCAAAGGTTGAAAATCGCCCTGCATCAATCATACAGCCGCGACCTTGAATCATACATCCTCTATGTTCTGACTGAAATTGGGGAAAAGGACGAAATCATAACAGGGGAACTCTACGGAAATATCGGTTCTTTGAATAGTTTTGATCTTGCATGTCTTGCCTGCGCACTTTCTAACCAGGGAGACAGAGAAAAGGCGCAGAAAGCGGCAAAACTGCTCTGTGAAAAAATGAAAGAAAAAGATGCTGTTGCTTACTGGGAACCGGTTTATGGTCAGGTGTGGGGCTGGCCTGGCGGCTCTGCCGAGATAACCGCAAAAGCGCTTACGGCGTTACTGAAATGCGACTATAAGGATGCTCCTATAAACAAAATTGTCAGGGCTCTGATTGAACAGAAAACAGGTAGGCGCTGGCGTTCTACAAAGGAGACAGCCAGTATCATACTTGCCCTGTCCGAGTATTTAAAAAAACATGCAGAGGAAGAACTCCAGCCAGATTATGAATTCAAGGTGTATGTGAACGAGAAACTCATAGGGAGCGGAAATGTATCCCGTGAAACAATGTTCACGAGCGGGTTATTTTCATTCCACGCAGGACAGGCAGCGGCCAGCGGAAAGAACCGGGTTAAAATCATCAAGAACGGCAAGGGGAAACTGTTCTATTCTGCGGCACTTGATGGCATTATTACAGGAAGGGAAATAAAACCAAGGACCTACGGGAATGATTTGAAAATCAGCCGCCAGTATTTCAGGGTCTTCAGGGTGCGCGACAGGAAGGGCAATCCATTCCTTATGACGCGGGCATTAAAAGATGGTGAAAAACTGAAGCCGGGTGACCAACTTATGGTGAAACTGACCCTTGAATCTGCCGTTCCATATGAATTTATGGTGCTTGAAGATTATATACCGAGTGGCTTTGAGGTAACTGATGAAAGTGTATACGGCGGTAGCAATCCAGACGAAGAGTACGAGTTCTATCAACTACCATCATACTCAAGAAGAGAGCGCCGTGACAACAGGATGGTTTATTTCTTCAATTCTCTCAGGAAGGGCAAAACAGAGATTGCCTGCATTTTGAGGGCAGAACTGCCAGGCAATTTCAGGGCAAGCCCGGCTGTTATCTCGTGCCTTTACGCTCCAGAAATTTCTGCATATTCCGGGAGCGGTTACCTTGTTGTTGAAAAATAACATGCCGTTAAAGATGCTAATCAGCCATCATGTGTGGCTGATTGCTTTTGGCGCAGTACTACCTGCTGCAGCACAACAACAGCAGTTCACTGTCAGGATACTTGAAAGGTTCCAGCCGAAAAAGATAGAGATTCTAACCGGTATTGTTGAATTTTCAGCCGCGGATAAAGTAATTTGTGCAAAGGATTCTGGCAGGGTTGTAATTCAGGCACGCGATGATGGAATGGAAGTTTTGTCCTGCGATTGTGTCTATAGGACATCCGCTGTTTGTGTTATCGCTGAGGAAGAAGATTGTGGAGTTACTGTAAATCTGCCCGGCAATGTGTGCCGTTCTTACCGCGGATACCTTGAGATACGCAAAGAAGGAATGATCCTGAAAATTCTCAATCACATACCACCTGAAGATTACCTGAAAAGTGTTGTAGGAAGCGAGGCAGGACAATGGAAGGAACCAGAACCTGAATTCTTGAAAGCACAGGCAATTATTGCCAGAACCTGGGCATACCATAATCCTGAAAGGCACAGAAATGACAACTATGATTTTTGCGATTTGACGCATTGCCAGGTGTACGGCGGTATCAACAGTGAAACTCCATCCGGGAACCATGCTGTCAGAGCGACATCAGAACAGGTCCTCACATTCAATGGAAAACTTCTTGATGCATACTACACATCCACCTGCGGGGGCGCAACATCTTCCGCATCTGAGGTCTGGGTTGATAAATGCGAAGAATATCCTGAACCTGTGCGCTGTTGCGGATCAAACATATTCTTCTGCCAGAAATCCCCGCATTTTCTGTGGAATACCTGCCTGACCGGGGACCAGCTCGGGCGCGCTTTTTTTGGCCCTGGCGCAATTGTTACGGCACTGGACATAATAAATCGGTCGTCCAGCGGGCGTGTGCTGCGCATCCGTGTATGCGCTGGCGCCCTTAAACGGGATATGTCAGGCGAGGATTTTAGAATTATCGCTGGCAGGGTTCTTGGCTGGAACAAAATCAAAAGCGCCAGTTTCTCTGTGACAGAGAAAGGGAATCTCTTTTATTTCTCTGGCGCAGGGCTCGGCCATGGCGTCGGAATGTGTCAGTACGGTGCGATGGAACTTGCCAGATGCGGCCGGCATGCAGAGCAGATATTATCATTCTACTATCCAGGAAGCCAGGTGAAGAATGTCCGGCAGGTAACAAGATGAATCAGGATTTTTCACATTGCTTTTACAGGGAAACTTCTTGCAATAGGGATTGCCTGGATTTAGAGACAGACGCTCTTCTAATTTATCGCCTGGTGGAGAAAGTGATGGGACATAAACACTCATTCCTGCTGCTTGCTGTGTTTTTCCTCGCGCTCACATGCATGGGATACGGATCAGACCTGCACAGGACAAAACAGGCGGATTTCCTGCCTGATTTTAATGGCGGGATGTTGCTTATAGATATCAATAGCGGCAGAGAAATAGCGTCTTACAGGAAGGATGTTATTTATGAAAGGCGCTACAGTCCCGGGTCTCTCATAAAAGTATTCCTTCTCTATGATTTATGGCGCCAGGGTCTTGTTGACCCTGCGCAGAAGATTTTTTGCCCCCCATCCCGGGGCAGGGAAAGATACTGCTGGGATGTGGCAGGCCATAAGGAAACCGATTTGCGCAGGGCAATAGCATACTCGTGCAACCATTATTTTCTTAAACTGGCTGAACGTGAAGACCTGAACTCTTTTCTCAGGGCGCTTGCAGCATTCAGGATTATCTCTGAGGAAAATTACAACCCGTACAGCAAATTGCCTCGCGAAGAGCAGGAAAAACTTATGATTGGAGACAGCAGTTGCCTGCAGGTTACCCCATACAAAATCCTTCTTGCTTACAGTTGCATTTTTAACGGCGGATATCTTTTTGACAGCACAGATGGAAAAAATCCTGGCACAAGAATCCATATTGATGCAGAATTGAAAAACATTATTTCACAGGGGCTTCGTGCAAGTGCTATCAATGGAACAAGCAGACGAGCCGGGCAGGAAGTTCTGCCCTGTTGGCTCCTCGGGAAGACCGGCACATCACCATACACCAATGGATACGGCATGGTTTCAAATAATGGAGCGACTCATGGCTGGTTTGTAGGATTCATCCCGGCGGATAACCCCTGTGTTGGTCTTATTGTATTCTGTGAAAAAGGAAATGGCGCCAATGACGCTGCAGTTATTGGCGGCAGGATTCTACACCTCTGGCTGGAAGGGAATTTTGAGAATCCCAGATGAGGCGAATGGGTGCGATAGAAACTGAAAATTGCGAGGTACGATTTTTTTCAATTGACTGATTGCCGCTTTTTGTAATACTCTTATACCAGATTGATTTTATCCATAGAGGAATGAGAAAAATTCGCATCCGAATCGGCTGTGCGCAGATTAACTGCACAGTCGGGGATCTTGAAGGAAACGCCGAAAGAATTCTCGCACAAACCAGGCGCGCAGAGCAACTTCACATTGATATCGTTGCATTCCCGGAACTTGCTATCTGCGGATACCCGCCTGAGGATTTGCTTCTTAAGGAAAAGTTCATCAAAGATAATCTTATCCAATTGGAAAAAATCACAAGGAACATCAAAGATATTGTTGCGGTTATCGGTTTTGTGGACAGGGACAAAAAGGGCATTTATAACGCTGCGGCTATTGCCAACAGGGGTAGATTGCAGGCAGTGCACAGGAAGATGCTTCTTCCAAATTATGGTGTTTTTGATGAAAAAAGATACTTTATACCTGGCGCTACGCCCTGTGTTTGCACCCTGAAAACGCCAGAAGGAAACGTAAGGTTTGGCGTGAGCATATGCGAGGATATATGGCATGAAGACGGGCCTGCCGTGACACAAAAGCGGCTCGGTGCGACATTTATCATAAATCTGAATGCCTCGCCATACCATATGGACAAAATCACACAGCGAGAACATATTGTGCGGAAACTTACCCGTCGTTACCACATGCCTGTTATCTATACAAACCTGGTCGGTGGCCAGGACGAACTTGTTTTTGATGGACAGAGTTTTATGATGGATGCTCGGGGCAACATCATCGGGCGGGCAAAAGCATTTGAAGAAGACCTGCTTGTTGCTGATCTGGAAATGCCGATTCTGCAAAAAGAATCCAGAATTCCTGCCGCAGTCGTTTCCCATTATGGACACCTGCCTCATATTGAACCATCAATCTGTCCGCATCTTGATGCTGTGCCAGAAGTGTATGCTGCGTTGCGGCTTGGTCTTGCTGACTATGTTAATAAAAACGGTTTCAAGCACGTGGTTGTAGGATTGAGCGGAGGGGTTGATTCAGCCCTTGTCGCTGTGATTGCAGCAGATGCCCTCGGAAGCAACAGGGTTTCGTGTGTTTTTATGCCGAGCCGCTATTCTTCAATAGAATCCTACAATGATGCCAGAACGCTTGCCGGCAATATCGGGGCAGAGTTTCTTGAGATTCCGATAGAAACGACTTACTCAACCTATCTTTCAACCCTTCAGTCCCATTTTCAGGGCAGACCGCGTGACGTGACTGAAGAAAACTTGCAGGCGCGAATCAGGGGCAATATCCTGATGGCATTATCCAACAAATTTGGATGGCTTGTGCTGACCACAGGAAATAAGTCAGAGATGTCAACAGGGTATGCAACGCTTTATGGAGATATGGCTGGTGGATTTGCTGTTATCAAGGATGTACTTAAGACCAATGTTTATAAACTTGCCCGGTACAGAAATTCAATTTCACCGGTCATCCCTGAAAGTATCATTACAAAAGCGCCAACCGCAGAATTGCGCGAGAATCAAAAAGATACTGACACCTTGCCTCCGTATGATTTGCTTGACCGCATACTTACAATGTATGTGGAGCAGGATATGGATATTGACACCATCGTTGCATCAGGATTCAGGCGGGCACTTGTTGAGAAAATTGTTTCAATGGTGGATAAGAGCGAATATAAGCGGCGTCAGGCGCCGCCAGGCATTAAAATTACACCGAAGTCATTTGGCAAAGACCGCAGAATGCCAATCACAAACAGATACACGGGTTAAACGACAGGGGGACGGTAAAATAGTGTGTCCCGACAGGGAAACGGCGGATACTAACTGC
>Ga0315298_1009026_pt1 | contig 12466 bp, 11 predicted proteins | sample WHS_1_MG_FD_203077 | JGI IMG/M metagenome (GOLD analysis project Ga0315298, IMG submission 203077) | Extremophilic microbial mat communities from Washburn Hot Springs, YNP, Wyoming, USA - WHS_1_MG | ecosystem: Environmental > Aquatic > Thermal springs > Hot (42-90C) | place: USA: Wyoming... | reverse complement strand
GATACATGTCATAAAATTATATATAAAACATTCACAACTAAGGATGAACTGACTCAGTATAAAGGTGAAAATAAATGAGAATAAAAAAGAAATTGTTAGCACTCTCAGGGATAATGTTGATTTTTGCCGCGACCTTCGCCTCCATAATCATTAGCCAACCAGTAATGGCACAAAACGCCATCCTAACTGGAAATATCTTTGACCATGGAGAAGATACTGATAACGATTTCCTTTACAATTTATTGGTTGTTGACGTAGAGGTTCAAGTGAATAGCGCTGGAACCTATAAGGTAAGCATAACTTCATTAAGAGACGAATACTCTCACTATTTGTATTATCAAGTTGCAAACGAAACACATCTGGAGCCTGGAACTTACAATGTCAGTTTATCATTCAATGGAATAGCCATTTATGCAAGCAAAATCAACGTAACAGCAATCGTAAGCATACTTCTTACTTATAATGTGGGCACTACATACTATTCATATATAATCTCCGAAAAACCCTTATCCAAAACTTACAACTACACATTATTTGATACTGGGGCAGTTTTAACTGGAACATTTTACGACGAAGGCATAGACACTGATGATGATGGCTTATTCAATTACTTGCAGATTAATGCGGAAGTGAATGTGACTGATGAAGCCTTGTATCAACTTTCTATTGGGGGACTGCAAAACGTATCCGACTCTCATTATAAAACTATATATATCTCAAATTCCACGCAAAATTATCTGTCTTCAGGCTTGCAGAATTTAACGGTTTGGCTTTATGGACCAACAATTTACGCTTCACATGCCATCAACATATCAACTGTCAACTGGATACAGCTATATTTTGTTGAAGGCTACCAACGGTACGAACTTAACTATACATCCTATTATCCATTAAGCAGACCATACCGTTATGACGAGTTTGAGACTCCAGCCTACTTTACTGGAACAATCTTGGATGAAGGTGTGGACGAGGAGCCAGATGGAAAATTGGATTATTTGAAAGTAAGCGTTCAAGTCAACATCACTGAACCAGACTCCTATTATTTGGAAGTATCAGATCTCTTGGACAGCACTTTTCAGAAAATTCTGGTATACGACGCGGTCTATAGTTATTTTGATGTGGGCGTCTATCTTGTAAACTTGACCCTTTATGGACCACAAATTTACATTTCAAAACTTAACCCAAGATACATCTCATCATTACGCCTAAGCACTTACGTAAACGGTTTTGGAAACTTGCCCACTGACTGCCTTTACAATGTCCCCTTGTCAAAGGAGTATAACTACACAGATTTTGAATCCCACGCATTCTTAACTGGCAACATTTCTGACATGGGTGTTGACACTGATGGTGATGGACTTTTTGATTATTTGGCTGTGGGTGTTGAAATTAATGTTACAGAAGCTGGAATGTACGAGATTTACATTGGAGATTTAATGGAAAAGACCGATGGCCCATATCGCTATTTGTATTATCCTCAATGGGTAACATACTATTTTGACAAAGGCGTTCAAACAGTCTATTTGAATTATTCTGGACCGAGGCTTGCATACGAACATTTTAGCCCAACAAACGTTAGCGATATAGAGCTATACGAGCAAGTGTATCCATACACGCAGTTAGGTTATATCCCATTCGCCTCGCTTTCACAAAAATACGATTATACTCTTTTTGATGCGCCTTTGAATGATATGCAGTTTAACTTTGTCATCTATCCCAATGGCACAATAGGCGTGGATGGAACAGTCAACTTTACGCACATGTACCCAGAGAATATGGGACCTCAAATAAATGCTTCAATAGACATTTCAACAACCGAAAACGTAACAACAGGCTCTATTGGTGGACGCATAGCCATCCCCAAACAGAGCATGTTCGGTTTGCCCCTTGACTATGTGACAGCGAATTTCTCCTCAAAATATGATGGAAACTTGGTAAATTCAACTCTCAACTACGTTTTGTTTATGCCGCCAGAAACAAGAAACACATATCCAACCAACGCCACAGACTTCAATCTTGCCAGCTTATACAAAAATGGAATGCTTAATGTAGAATTATGGGGAGAAACTGAAATACCCTCCTATGAAACCATGTTTCCATTTAACGCTACTGACTTGACAATACTTGCAGACTACTTGAACGAGGAACTAAAGGGGAACATCACTTTCCATCTAATACCAGGCGTGCCAACGCTGGACGTAATAGTTCATTTTAACGGCAACAAAACAGACCTATCCTTAACAGGCCACGTTAATGTAACATACGGGAACTATTTTGGAATCGAAATAAATGCTACATCCCTGGAAGGGATGCTTTCCGACTTAAACAGCACACTTCCGGGACCAACAGGTTTAGTTGCTAATATGACTTGGCGCTTGCTTGAATGCACTGAGCTAAACACAACAAAAGTTGAATGGTCAGACGGATCAGGCGCAGACGTTCAATATAATGCCACCATCCATGGAAACTTCACGTTCTTCTTCGCAAGACTCCTAACCCAAACCTTATACGGAGGGGGACCCCACGAGGAAGAACAAACCATTTATGCCATCTTAGCATCTATGTTTTCCTCGGTTGAAAATGCCTCTTTGACGCTTTACTACTCTCGTGCGTCTGGAATTGCATCAATTGACAAACTAAAGCTTGTTTGTGACGCTAAGACCTTGTGGAGCAAAGCATTAGAACTTGTTCCGTCGACATTTCCATCAGAATATAGAACGCAAGTTGAGGCATGGCTTAAAATGGGAAACGCCACAGCCTACGCCATCCAAGATGCCAGTTTCAATGCAACATATTCAAGCGCGGGGCAAAGGCTATACTTAGACGCTTATCTCTTGTCAAACGCGACTCAACTTGAAGAAGAATCAAAAGCATTATTGCCAGAGATGGTTCCGCCAGAACTACGCCCCATATTTGAATCCTATTTGAGCGTTACCTACTGCAATCTAACACGTTCTGAAATAATAGTCAACTATGTAAACGGAACAGCAGACTTCGAAGTGAACTGGACTCTCGAAGGCGACTTTAAAGCCCAACTAAACCATGTGAAACGTTTCTACATAGACTATTATAATGCAACAGCCCCAGGGATGGTAGGCTGGCAGCTTCGCATGCTCAACGAGACAGAAATAGACATAAACAACTTTAACGCCGAGCTAAAGATAGGCAAAGACCAATTTTACCTAACCTTCACCGGAGTGCTTGTAAAGCCACCAATAGATGAAATAGACTCCATAAGATTCAAGCTTTATACGTGGCTCAACATGACAGCAGCCCCAGACGCCTCACCACGGGAATTTGAAAAACTAAAAATCACATTTATTGGCGGTTTTAATGGCACCCACACAATTCTGCTTTACGCGCCAGACACCGTGCCTGCCCCAGACATAACATCATTAGACTACAAGAATATGACATGGCAAAATGTCACTCTATGCAGTTTGAAGGACTTGCAGTTCCACATAGCCTATCAAGGAGTTGTAAATTATCTTGCCAAAACTTATTACGTTCCAATATTCACAAACTCAACAGTTGACAACTTCGCCTTTGACCCAAACGCGAAAAGCATAAGCTTCAACGTCACTGGAACAGAAGGCACAGGTTTTTGCAACATAACAATTCCAAAGGCACTTCTTAGAGGCGAGCCATGGGCTGTCAAAATTGACGGATTAACTTTGTCATCACAGAATTTCACAGTAACGGAAAACGCTGAATATGCCTTCATATACTTGAATTACACGCATTCAGAACACAAAATAGAAATAGTTGGCACATGGGTTGTCGCAGAATTTCCGCCAAACATGATCACAATAGCGCTGATTATTATAGGTTTGATTGTAACAGTAATAGCAATTAAACAGAGAAGGAAAATCAACACATTAAAAACAAAATATCAAAGCTTAATCACCACATTCACAAATAAGCTTCACCAACTAAGACTCTAAATTTCCCTTTTTCTATTTCAAAAGTTATATCTTTAATCTACTAATAAAATCTTAGAGGATGTTTGTAGTGTTCAAAAAAATTCTTGTTCCGTTGGACGGTTCTGAACATTCCCTAAAAGCCTTAGAAGTCGCAATACAAATTGCTAAAAAGTTTGGTGGAAAAATAACCCTAATTCATGTTTACTCAGTTGCTGTTAGACCAATCATAGTTCCTGAACCAGCCACCCTAACCCCTTCAGGCTTTCCAGTAATGACTTCAACGGAAGTTTCTAGGGTAGCGGAAGCCGCCCGTAAGAGTGGAAGCAACATTTTAGCTGATGGTGAACAAAGGGTTAAGGCTGAGGGTGTTGAAGTGGAAACTCTGCTTAAGGAGGGACATACTGTTCAGGAAATTGTTAAAACGGCAAGGGAAGGCATGTTTGATTTAATAGTTATTGGGGCTAGGGGCATAAGTAAGATAAGGGAACTACTTTTAGGAAGTGTGAGCGACGGAGTAATTCACCACGCAACATGTCCAGTTTTAGTTGTTAAATTGGTTCAGCAATCAGAAGATTGTGCTTATTCGCCACAACCTTAGCCTTCAATCTGGCTCCAACTGGAATTTCTTCAGCGTTAATTAGAGTTAAGCTTCTATCTCCCTTCTCTGTAACCGCCAACTTCTCCCTTTTAAGCCAGCCAGGTCCAACAACCCTGACCCTTACTGTTTCATGTTTTCTGTAGGGAATTGGAAGCATAACCCTTTTATGGATTCCAAAATCCTTCGGATTTAAAACAAGTTTAACTTTAAAATGATTCTCCCAAATTCTTAATTGATCATAAAATTTTTTCCATGATAAGGGTTTGGCTCCCCTAACTTTTCTTCCATGCTTGTGGATTTCGTATTTCTGAATTCCTAATGAAGGAAAATTTTTTGTTTTGCACAACTCATTTGTCAGACGTATTATTTTTGGGATTTCCTCGTCATTTATCCCTGGAATCCAAACTGGAGCCACAAGCAAGTCAATTTTGGTGTTTAAAACTATGTGCTGCATTAACTCAACAATTTTTTCAACATCATACCATTCTGTGTCAGCCAATTTTTTAGCCAAAGTTGAATCTAAAGCGTCTAAGGATAGGTTTATGCGTTTCAAACCAGCCTCTGAAAGCGCATTTACAAGTTTGATGTTCAATGTTGAACCGTGTGTTTGCAGGGATATGGTTTCTACCCCATCTATTTGGCTTAAAGATGAAACAAGTTCCACGATTTTCGGGTATGTAATTGGGTCTCCGACGGTGTCTATGTGCGCTTCAATGTGGCGTCTTCCTTTAAAAGCAATGATTTTCTCGAATTCCTCAACTAAATATTCATGGGGCACAATGTATTCTGTTTGGCGTATTCTCGATTTTGGACCAGCGTTTGTGGAGCAGAATATGCATGAAAGGGGGCATGTTGAAATTGGACGCACCTGGATTATGTTTGTTCCCCTATCTATTAGACCAAAAGCTATACAACCGACTAACGGGATAGAATTTGAAACTTCAAACAACTTCTTTTCCATTATTGGCTATCTTCCGAAAGGTTTATCTTAAACTTTTAAGGCAAAAATTTTGCTACAACATGGAGGCAAGCCGACTAAATAATGTTCGCATATGAGTTGATTGGCGCATACGCTTTATCCATGGGAGGGAGCATGTATGCTAAAATCTTCAGTGCTGCTCCTCATCGCCTTAAGTACTCTAAACTCTTTAGGAGTCGGCTTGCTAGGTCCAGTATATCCAATATTTGTTGTTAACCGTTTCTCAGCATCCTTCGTTGACATAGGCTTGTTGTATGCTGTCTTCTGTTTGGTTGCTGCAGCTTTTAAGACCCCAGCTGGAAAACTTGTGGACATTCATGGAGAAGAAAGAGTTTTCTTTGTCGGCGTTATGGTTGGCGCTGCATGTTCCTTAGCTTACGTTATTGCAGCTAATTTGATGCAGCTTTATATTATCGAATTTTTCTTTGGAATATCTTATGCTCTTCAGCGCCCATCCCTTCTAACTTTGGTCAGCAACCTTGGCGGTAAGGAGAGAAAGGGTTTGTTTTTAGGAATGTTTGAATCCTTTTATGATGTTGCTGAGGCTATTGCTGCAGTATTATCCACACTAATAGCAAGCAAGGTTGGGTTTGAACCACTATTTTTAATATGTTCTGGTTTTCAAGCGACAACTGGATTTTTTGTTTTGAAAATCTCTAAATAAAATAGAGCACAATTAATCTGAAAGGAATTTTGGTTTACTCGGAAGGAAAAACTTTTCTCTTATTAAAAGTAATTAAGTGTGGTGTGAAAAATTAAAATGGAGAGAAAGGATTTTCTTCAGGAACCAGTTAAACACATAAGAATCAATGGAAAAATAACCGTGGACCAGCTAATCCAACAGTTTAAAAATTCTGGTTCTTTTGGGGCTGGAAGACTTTCCACCGCCTGCGACATATATGAGCGGATGCTGCGAGACGAAAATTGCACAGTGTTCTTATCTCTGGCTGGAGCCCTTGTTCCTGCTGGAATGCGCTTCCTAATTGCGGATCTAATCCGAAAAAGGCTCATTGATGTTGTTGTAAGCACTGGAGCAAACATGGTTCATGATGCCATAGAAGCCTTAGGCGGTCACCATTACAAGGGGCATTGGAACGTGGATGACAATTTGCTCTATAAATATCACATATATAGGATATATGATGTTTTTGTGCCGGAAGAAGATTTCACCAAAATGGACTATAGACTTGCGGAAATGTATGAGGAAATTGCAGCTGAAAATGGGGGAAAGGCTCTTTCTTCAAAAGATTTTACATGGGAATTGGGAAAAAGACTTGATGATCCAAACTCTATTTTGCGGGCTGCCTATGAGGCTAAAGTGCCAATTTTTCTTCCAGCGGTTCGGGACTCGGAGTTTGGTTATATCCATTGGCTTCATGCTTCAAGGGAGAAATGCCAAAACAGGCTTGTATTGGATGCTTTTAAGGATGTGCCGCAAATAGTTGAAATCTGTAAGCGTTCGCCAAGAAATGGCATGATAGTTCTCGGCGGAGGAGTACCACGAAACACTGTTCAATCAGCAGCTCTTGCATCAAAAAAGGGCATGGACTACGCCATAATAATAACCATGGACCGCCCTGAAACTGGAGGATTATCAGGCTCAACTTTAGAAGAAACCATAAGCTGGGGAAAAGTGAAGAGCAAAGCCAACAAGGTCATGGTCATAGGCGACGCCATGACACTTTTCCCAATAATCGTCGCTTCAGTCATGGAAAGACTAGGCGAAGATTTCAAGCGTATCCAATCTCCAAGCATAGAAGCCCTTATGACACTGGAGGCATAATAAATGAAAGTTAAACAGAAGTTTTGCGGAAACTGCGGCAACCACAACATCTATGAATATCCAGAAAAAATCTTCTGCTCCAAACGCTTCTCAAAAAACGAAAATCCAATAGTGGATACCTTGTGGTGCTGCCCAGAATGGAACCCAAGCAGCCAAGAATGCTACTGCGTAGAAGAAGCCCTAAAAAACCGAAACAAAAAATAACCTTCCCCCCTTTCTTTTTAACATTAAAGTTATTACATAGATTTCAAAAGTTTTATAACATAGCCCGGTGGTGTAGCGGTCAAGCATGGAGGCCTCTGGAGCCTCTGACGAGAGTTCGAATCTCTCCCGGGCTACCACTTTTAATGCCACTTTAACATACGCTATTTTGAGTGGAACGTGAAGTGGAGTCCCATAATAGTCTAATATGGAGAATGCTTAAAGAATTTCCCTATTTACCAAGTCCCCTTTCAGTGGTTGATGCAGCCTTGGATTTGGCTGAATTCAAACCAGACGAGGTTTTTGTTGATTTGGGATGTGGTGATGGAACCGTGCTGATAAGGGCTGCTGAAAGGTTTGGCGTTTTTAGCGTGGGCTTTGAGGTTGATGGTAGGCTTGTTAAATTGGCGCAAATGAAAGCTAAAGCCTCAGGGTTTAAAAATTTGATTGAAATAGTTTATGCGGACCTTTTTAAAGTGGACATTTCAAGGTTTAACGTAGTTTACATCTATCCATATCCACCTGTCGTTGGGAGCCTTTCAGAAAAAATCGCTAAGGAATGCAAAAGGGGAAGCAGAATTCTAGTTCACGATTATGCTTTGAAAAATCTTCAACCAGCCAAAACAGTGCAAATACCGGGAGGAACTCTTCACACGCATACAATTTACCTTTACAAACTGTGATAAGTTATTTGGCGAATCGGTCGTTTTTCCAAACGTCTGCAGAGTCGCTATAGCCTCGGCTTTCCCAGTAACCCAGCTCTTTCTTTGAAGTGAACTTTATTCTTATGAGCCACATGGCACTTTTGTATCCATACTTGTCGGGGACAACCAAACGCAATGGAGCGCCTAATCCTTCTTCAAGGAATTTTCCATCAAGTTTGTAGGCTAAGAGAACATTGTCTTTCAAAAGTTCTTCTAAGGAGAGGGAGGTTGTGTATCCATCTGCGCAGTGGAAGGAAACAAACTTTGCATTCCCTTTTGGTTTAGCCAATTCCACTATGTTTTTAAAGCGAATTCCTTCCCATTTACAACCTAAAACACTCCATCCCTCAACGCAATGAAAATCGCTTATCGATTCTATCTTTGGGAGCTTTTGAATGTCGCTCCAAATAAGCCTCAAAGGCTTCTCAACCTCTCCATCCACAACTAAAGTCCAACTTTTCAGGTCGATTTTTGGAACTGGAACGCCTATGGTTGGATGATCCTTTCCCCATCTTAAATGCTGTTTTATTGGCTTCTGGCTTGGGGGTAAACCTTTAGTTGTATGTTTTTCTGATGACATGAGGGTTCAATAAGATTGGTGAAATGCTAAAAATAAGGCTTGCTCAACCGTAGCCCTTTTCAGTCGTCCTTATTAACCATGAACCGTCGCATGGAGCCGTATTTAAGTGGCTTAAGCCTTCTCTGCATGTTCCAAATTTTATGCCATATTTTTCAGCTGTTAAGCGCATTTTCTCCATTATTTTAAGCCGCAAACTTTTCGGCAAATAGAAATATCTACCAATTCTTTCCCCTTCCTCAAAATACAATGGTTTTAGTTTTTCCGCCGCTTTTGGCAAAGCTATGCTAAGTCTTTGCCAATTGTCTGGTTTGACTTTATAAGTTGAGACTGTTATGTGTTTTATTCCCATCGAAGCAAGTGTTTTGATGAGGTTTTCTTGGTTGTCATTTAGGAAGGGAATTATGGGATCTACGCGAATGGATGTTGGTATACCCTTGTTGACTAAGGTTTCAGCAACCTTCAACCGCTCTGATGATGGTGGAGCGTTGGGTTCTATGATTTTTGCAAGTTCATCGTCAATTGTTGTTATTGTTAAGGAAACCATGGACGGCTTCCTATTTAAAAGGTCCAAATCTCTTAGGACAATATTGGATTTTGTGATAATTTGAAGCTTACAGTCGTGCTGTGTTAGAATGTCTAAGCATTTTCTTGTCAAACCCAATTTAGCTTCTAAGTTCGGATAGGGATCTGAAGAGTTGGCTATAGAAATCAATTCACCCTTAAGCCTCAAAGCCTCCCTTTCCAATTTTGAAATCAAGTCCTTTTTAGGTCTGCAAAAGAAAAATTTTGGAATATAGCTTGAAGCATAACAATAAACACAAGCGTGGTCACAGCCAGTATAAGGGTTAAAAGTTAATTTAGGCGGACAACTACAAAGCCTTGAACGCCAAGGGTCAAACCATGAGATTAAACCCAAGAAACTTCACTATAACTGTTATAAGCGTAAGATTAACAAAAATAATTCGCTTCTACACTTGGTCAGATTACTTAGAGCCACAGAAACTTTTCCTAATAATGCGGGGGTGGGATTTCAGCACAAATTTACCAGTAAAAATCATTAGTTTGAGGAAACGTGTTCAAAATTTGGTGCGGTGCTATGTGTGATTTATCTCTAGTTTTATACCTTTTCTTCTTTTTTCAACAATCTAATCTCTTTTTCAATCTGTTCTATTGTCAGGTTCTCTGTAGCTCTTCTAAGCTCAATCACGGAGTCGCCATATTTCCGTCTAATATCACTTAGGAATTTTATTGCCCTTTTTGTTCCCAATTCTTTTACGAGTGCCTCAAAGGGCACTTCTACAGTTGCAACTTGAGTTTCGGTCATTCGCTTACCTCTGCGTTTCCCTTAAATAATTAATTGGGTTTCTCACTTTTAACCTATATCCTTCTTTCGCTGCAAATTCTTCAATGCAGCGACTATTTTGCAAAATTTCGTCATCACATGTCAAAAACCAGTCAGCCCTTTCCTATGCAAGCGGAAGAAACGTGTAATGCATCCAAAGGATTTAAGCCACATTCAGCTGAGAATCTTCTCGCTAAAGCAACTATTTGCTTATTACTAGCTACATTCACTGACGTTATAGTTCTCTCAAAACCTCTAACATCCTTTCTCTTTAAAGGATCCACTATTTGCTCAATTTCAAATATGCTGTCTAAGCAGCTTGTTGTCTCTTTCGTATTCTTCTGCCTGTTCTTTGATTAGCGAATAGTCTTGCTTCATCTCTTTATAGTAAACTGCTCTGAAAAACTTCATACCTTTCTCAGTTGCTTTGACGAAACCTGCCGCAAGATCGGACCTTCCTTATCTGTTCAATAGTATATTCCATGGTCGCATCTCCAAATGCTCTGTAGCTAGCTTCATCTTTTCATCATCCCCAACAACAGCAACGTCGATACAAAGGACAGAAGAGCAGCATAAACGAACGAGAGTTCTGGCGAGATCAACGCCCAAATGGTGCCTACGACGAAGCTTGAGATGAAGTCTCCAATGCCGTCTATCGTTTGCAGAACTCCATAGCCTGTTCCTCTTATGCTGGAAGGCAGAAGGTCAGCTGCATAAGCTTTCTCCAACGCCGTATAGGTTGCTGCACTTATTCCTGACAAAACAAAAAGGAAAACAAAAAAGTATATGTCAGTTGCGTAGACAAAACCCAACGATGTGATTCCAAATAAGAAGAAGCCAAAAGATGCTAGGAGCGATTTTCTGCCTAGTTTGTCGCTTAGAGAGCCTATTCCATAATCCGCTAAAGCTTGAGCAATATTTCTTATAGTGTACAACAGTATTGATACGCTTGCTGCGATGATGATGCCATTGAGTGGAGTAAGAACCTCCTGCACTCTTAACAGAAGAAGAGTTCGGTTAAAGTTCGCAATTCCGAAGACAAACATTATGAATACAAAAACCTTGAATTCCTTAGGCAATGATTTCATGTGCCAAAAGAACCCCTTTTGTGCCTCTAGTTTTCTAATGGTTTCTTTAACACCGATAGCTATTATTAGAACTGCAAGAGAACCAGGTATCAGAGATAAAAAGAAAACATTCCTTATACCTAGCCACGAGATCAAGAGAAATGCGAGCAATGGTCCTAGAATTGCGCCTATGGTGTCCATGGCGCGGTGAAACCCAAAAGCGTGTCCGTAGAATCTTTTGTCAACAGAATCTGCGAGAAGCGCGTCACGGGGAGGTTCTCTTGTGCCTCTTCCTATCCAAGCCAAAACCCTGTAAACAAATGTTTCTATCCAATCTCGGGCGAAACCAATGATTCCAACGAATAGACCTGTCAACAAGTAGCCAAGAATAATCAAAGGTTTCCTTCTCCGGAGTCTGTCGCTCAGCCAGCCGGAGAATATCTTGATAAAACTGGATGAAGCATCTGAAAGACCTGTTATCAAGCCGAGTACTTGAGGGGCACTTGCGGCGCCAACTAATTCTGTAAGAAATGAGGGCAGTGCAGCAGTGGTCATCTCATGACTTGCGTCGCTAAACAAGCTCGTGAAACCCATTGCAGCGACATTTCTATTCAGCCACTTTCCATCGTTTTGATTATCTGATTTATCTCTCATGTTTGACAATCCTCCGAATTTCATCTATTTCTAAGCTAAAAGGAAGCTTTTCTAGTTCTGTCACCATTGCCTTAATCATTTCCTCCCTAGCTGGTAATCTTCTGGCGACCATTTGCCTTCTTCTATAGGAAAGAGCTCACCGATGAGGCATCGTATCCTAAGATTTGACAAATCAAAAATGTACTGCAATCCATCATCAGTCTTTACAAGATTCCCACCGTTGGAGTACCAGTTTAGTTTGTTGATTTTGTCGAGCTTCTGTCGCCAGTCGATTTCTTTTGGCTTTAGCTTGATTTCAAATATCTGGTACATACTATTTCCGCAACCTATCCATTATACTCAATGATCTCTGTTTTTGCTAAACGTTGAATTTCTAAGCGACAGCTTTTAGCTAGTTGATTTAGTTCTTGTCCAATTTCCTCGAGCTTTGAAAGGTTGTTCTCATTAACAGAGAGTGTGTTGAGATTTGCCTCAATGCTACGAATTTTTTCGGCTATTTCAAGGAATTCCCGTTTTTCTTTGTGCTGGTAAAGACTAAAGGCTCTTCCCTCTGGATATGCTAAATATCTAGAAAGAATCACAATCACACGTTGAACAAGGTGTTTAGAATTGCTGTCTCTCAGTTTGTCTCTCCA
>Ga0315298_1009025_pt1 | contig 12467 bp, 13 predicted proteins | sample WHS_1_MG_FD_203077 | JGI IMG/M metagenome (GOLD analysis project Ga0315298, IMG submission 203077) | Extremophilic microbial mat communities from Washburn Hot Springs, YNP, Wyoming, USA - WHS_1_MG | ecosystem: Environmental > Aquatic > Thermal springs > Hot (42-90C) | place: USA: Wyoming... | reverse complement strand
AAGTGTAATTCAAAAGTCTGTTCTATATATCGGCACAGCCGACACTTTGTATAAAAAGCTATTAAATCTCAAAAAGAAATAGCCATATGTGTCCCACACTCATTAAGTTGGAAAGGTTTTTATATTTAGACATTTAAATAATTATAAGGTTAAATAAAGATGGCGACTGAAATTTTGATATTAGTTGGCATAATAGTTGTCGTAACTCTCATAATTTTTAAATTTAGTAGTTTTAACCAAAACATTACTTTTAAGATAGGGCTTATTTTTCTTATATTTTTTATTCTTTCAATAGGTTTTTTAGTTATAAAACACGATATTTCTCTTTCAAGTTCTGAGGGCATAACAAAAGCATTAAAAATTTATGCTTTATGGATGGGGAATATATTGGGAAATATTGTTAAAATTTCTGGTTATGCTTTAAACCAAAATTGGGGTACTAATCTAACTTCCGGAAGATAAAATGAAACTGACTATTGTCATTATTAAGTTTTTATTTTTAGGAGCACTTTTTATTATCTCAAACAATAATTTGGCACTTCGTGATTCTCATAACAGAGAGCAATTTTTTGATATCTATTATAGTTGGTTGAGCCAGGTTTTTGATAACGCACTTACTTTAACAAGTTATGTTGTGAAGTTTGAGTGGCTTCCTACAGCTGAAAACTTTACAGTTGTGGAAGTGCAAAAAAACACTAATTTTGTTCCTTAATTTATATTTTTTTAGAACGTTATCTTTTTATACAATCTTTTTTTAGTTTAGTGATAAATAAGCCCCTGTGGCTCAGTGGCAGAGCGTTTCCTTGGTAAGGAAAAGGTCCCGAGTTCAATTCTCGGCAGGGGCTTCATACCTTTTTGACGAAAGATGTAAGTTTTATTATTTTAATAAGATTCTTTGATTTTAGTTGGTCATGCTTATTTTTTTATGAAAATTTTATCTGAAAGAAATTAGCGAGGGCTCTAAAAAAGTGTTCGAATTATAAGAGCAAGTTATTTAAATATAGTTGCTTATAAGGTTGAATGGAATACAAAAAATTAAAAAGTGATTACGAGAAGTTCGCTAAAAAATACAAATTGCCAAGTTTTGAGAAAATTAATTTGTATTTTGAAGTAGACAAAATAAATTACGAAAGTGAGTATTTTTTAAGAGTTGTTAAAAAAGCAATGCTTGAAAAAGTTTTCAATTTTATTTCTTTTTTGGATATGCTTTTAAATCCTTTGACTGCTCCGAGAATGTATTTACCTTACATAAAGCAAATGAGTACAGAGGATAAAGAATTAATTAGCAAGCTTTATGACAAATTTTCTCATTTAGCCATGGGCTCTTTGGTTTTAGAAGCAGAATACAATGAAAAAAAAGAGGCTGAATTTATTAATAAAATTTATGAAACTTGGAAAGAATTAAGCCCTGAAATTAGGAAATTAATGGAGTCTGTTGAAAAGCCAGTCGAGATTTCTGTTAAGAAAGAGAAATCTTATTTTGGATAAATGATTCTGGAGAGCACTCTAAGAAAGAAACTGGCATTTTTATGTTCCATTTAAGTAGTGTTTCAGGATGTAACTCTCCAAAATAACCAACTTCTTTTCCATTAATTAAAATTGCAAAAGTTCTTCCTTCAATAAAATAAGGGTCACTTTTTTCTTTTAGAGTATAAGAAAAGTCAAGTAGTTTTGATAAGTAGTCTAAAATCTGTTTTATTGAAGTAGAATTTCCAGGAGAGATAGCTATGGCGAGGGAGTTTTTTTCTTTTATTTGTCCATCTTCTTTTTTAGAAAACACAACTCCTGTTTCAAATATTTTTTGAGGATACTCTGCGTCCTTGTTTTCTGCAAATGTTCTTAAAAATGGTATAAGCAAGGAAGTTCTGAGATATTTGTAATCTGTTTTTGAATTAGCCACAGAAATTTTTTCCGCAGAGTATTTTTGCTCGTTTTCTTTTATTAAGTGGTAAGAAGAAATTTGCAGGAAATCTAAGCCTATTAAGAGTTCGGCAATTTTGTTTTTTAGTTTACTTTCTTTTGATTCTTCTGCAATTGTTGATAAGTTTGGTAGTTCTGGGACAAGTTTGTCATAACCATAAGCAATTGCTACTTCTTCAATTAAGTCTACTTCGTGTAAAATGTCAGTGCGCCAGGCAGGAATTAAAACTTTTCCTTTTTTGTAAGTATGCCCCATGCGAGGAAGAAGTTTTTCTAGCTCTTTTTCTTTTAGTGATAAACCTAGTAGCTTATTTACATTTTCCAACGATAGAGACATTTCCTGAGGTTTAAGATTAGGACTTATGATTTTTTTCTTTTTAGAATCTATTATTTCTACTGAGTAAATTTCGCCACCTAAATCAGCAAGAGCAGTTACAATAATGTTTATTGTTTTTAACAAAATTTCTTGATTAAAACCAGAGCATTCAATAAAAACTTCTTTCGTTTTTTCAGTTACTTTTCCTGTTAGCTCGCTGTTAATTATTGGAGGCATGGAAAGAATTTGATTTGCGCTGTCTATAAATATTGGATATTTTGAAAAATCTTTTAATAAGTGGGCGTATTCTATTCCTGTTGGATGTTGAGTTAAGATTTCTTTTGCACTCATGACAATTTTAAACTCTAAGGGCTGGAAAGAGATTTTTTCTGGTGGCAGGGCTTTGTAAAAAATAGGCATTTTTATTTTTTCAAGAGGATAAATTCCAATTGCCATCTTTTTCCTGTTTCTTCCTAAAGTTATGTGCAACTTTTCTTGGATTTCAATTATGCTTTTAATGTTTTCATCGTTAAAATTAAGATTTTTTACCACTGCGCAGGCTGTGTAGGGCCTAACTTTTTTTACAGAAGAATCAACGAATACTTTGTAATTTTTTTCTGGCTTGTGAATGAGATATTTTTTTTGAGGTTTGCCTAAATAGCATTTAACTGCTCTTAGAAAGCCTTGCAAGGAAAGTAAATCTGGCCTGTTTGGCAAAACATCAATTTCTACTTTATCTTCAGAAACTTCAATTGGTATTCCTAAAAGTTGAATTTTTTCTATTGTTTTTTGGTCTAGTGTAATGTGTTTTTCTACTTCTTTTTTTTCAAAAGTTAGTGATGCCATCTTATTTCTCCTTTTTTGTCCATTTGCCTCTTTCGAGCATAGTTCCTATTATAGCATATCCTGCAATGTCTTTCCAGCTGTCTTCTCGCGTTTCTTTACCTTCTAAATTTTTACTCAACATGTTTTTTAATCTTTCAACTTTTTCTTCAATTCTTATCAAAACTCCTTCTTTTCCAATCTTTTCTATGTTTGTGTCGCCGTAGTATTCGTTTTTCATTATTAATAATTCTTCTATTTCTTTTAGTATTTTCTTCATTTCTTTTTCATTCATACTCTCACCCACACTTTTTTGTTTCTTAATTCTTTTAAATCATTGCTATACATTTCTCTTAAATCTTTAATTGCGTAAGCATTCATAATTATTCTATCAAAGCCTTGACCCCATGCCAAAACAGGTATTGGTTTTCCTAGCAAAGGAGCGGTTACTTCTGGGCGGAATATTCCAGCTCCACCTAATTCAAACCAAACCTTTTTTTCTGGATGAAACACATGAATTTCAACTGAAGGTTCTGTGTAAGCAAAGAAACTTGGCACAAATTTTATTTTTGGAAAGCCCATTTTTTCGTAGAACACTTTTAAATAACCTAACAAGTGTCTAAAATTTACGTTTTCGTCTACGACAATGCCCTCGCTTTGGTAAAACTCAAATGAGTGACTCCAATCGATTGTTTCATTTCTCAAAACTTTTCCAATAATAAAGTATTTAGCAGGCAAGTCTTTTTCTTTTAAGCTAGCTAAAGTGCGGGCTGAAATTGAGGTTGTGTGGGTTCTTAGGACTAATTTTTTAGCTTCTTCTTCGCTCCATTTGTATCGCCAACCAAGACTATTGCAAATTCCGGTTTCGTGAGACTGCTTTACTCTTTCTTTTATTTTTGAAAATTCTTGTGGAATGTTTCCTTTTGTTGATTCTATGAAGAAAGTGTCCTGCATTTCTCTTGCAGGATGATCTTGTGGAGTAAACAATGCATCAAAAACCCAAAAGGAAGTGTCAACCATTGGGCCAATCATTTCTTTAAAACCAAGTTCAAGCCAGATTTTTCTTGCCTCGTTAATTGCTTCATTAACAAAGTGCATTCTTCCTCCATAAATGCGAGGTGTTGGAATAGAAAGGTCGTACTTCCTAAACTTTTTTCCCTTTGTTCCGTTTTTTATTAGCTCGGGAGTTACTTCTTCCAAGAGCTCAACTTCTATTGTTTTGCCAGCAATTGATTTTCCTAAATCAGTTAGCGTAAATGAGGGTTGTGAAACTTTTTTTAAGAAAACAATGTCCTTTCTTTTTTTTAGGTTTTCATAAGCGTACTTCATTTCAGGAGGAAGTTTTTCAAGAGGGATTGGCAAAATTTCAAGCAACTGTTCTTCAAGGAATTTTTTTGTTATTTCTTCTTTTGAGGCATTTAGCGTAAGTTTTCCCTTTGAAAGTTCAATCATTGCTTTGTTTTTTAAAGCTCCCAAAGCAGCACTAAACTCGTTTTCTGACAATTTAACCTCTTTTTTTGCTTCTTCTAAAGGGATAAGGTTTTTGTTTTCAAAAAGCGTTAAGAGAACTCTTTCTGGAAGGTTATTTTTTTTGTAATAAATGCCATTTGTACCTAGCTCAACAATTGTTTCTTCTTTTAATTCAAGTTTTAAAATGCCTTTTGCTTCAAGAAAGCGAAGAGCTCTTAAAAGAGAGGTGTCATCCAAAGAAGTTTTTTCTTTTATTTTGTCGTAACTTAGATTTAAGTAAGGTATTACTGAGCGTTCTAATGGGGAGAGCTGTTCTATTATTTTTTTTGTATCTTCTGAATTTTCAAGTGTCATGGTATTTTTAGTATTTTCCTCCTTAAAAAATTAGTGCTTTTGCAGTTTGTTGTGTAGATGCGCCAAGGGAAAGCAAGAGAGCTTTGGCATTATATTTGTCAGATGCATTTAAGAGGGCAATAGGGGTTTTTGTTTTTTTGCAAATTTTAATTGTTTCTTTTAAGCGAGCAAGCTCTTTTGAAAGTTCCTCTAATTCAAGAGAGCGCAATTCTTTTAAGTCAATGCAATAAGAGATATTTTTTTTAGAAGCTAATTTAGCAGAAAATTTGTCTAGGTCTAAATCTAGGTATTTCAAAGTGTCTTGTTTTTTGCGTTTTAAGTTAGCTAAAAAAATATCAAATTTTCCATATTCAAGAATTGCTCTATTGTATTTTCGGTTTTGAGCACGAACTATTTTCGGGGATTTTTCTTTAGCAAGAAGTTTTTTTGTTAGTTCTAAATCAGGATTTTCAATCATTGTATTACTGTTCCTACAAATTTTTTTCCTTGCAAAAGTTTTCTTAAATTGGAAAGACTTGGGCCAATTATATATGTTTTTATTTTGAATTTTCTAATTAGGACAGATGATTTTTGGTCTAAAATAAAGTGTTGGCCATGTTTGTATTTTAAGGAAAGTGCTTTTTTTTCAAATTCTTCTGCAGAGATTTTAGGGATAAATTTAGCATTTTTGTTGATAAGTGGGTTTGATGTGTATAGGCCTTTGACATTTGTTATGTTAATAAACGGACTTTTAAAATAGTGGGCTAATTTAGCTGCTGTTGTGTCTGATGTTGCATGAGGAGTATATCTAAGTGCGCCACAAATTACTAAATTGTTTTTTCTTAAATTTGTTTTTACGTGCAACATATCTAAAGGAAGAGTATCATTTGCTATTTTTCCAAAAAGTTGCATTAGGAATCTTGCATTCATGCGTGTTGCTTCAATTCCTGCCAAAGAAAGTTCTTTTTCAGTTACTTTTCCTTTTTTTAAAGTTTCAATGTAATTTCTAGCTATTGAGCCTCCCCCACAAACAATTACAAATTTGTATTTTTTGTAAAATTTTTGAATTGTTTCTTTAAATTTGTTTAAATATGATGGATTGCGTTTTTCAGGAGCAATTAAAGAGCCTCCTAAACTCATAACAATCACTTCTTTTTTCATAAAAAGCAAAAAGTAAGTATTTATTTAAATGTTGTTATTAAATTTTACTTCTATATTGTTAAAGTTATTTGAAAATTTCACCTGTTTGCTTGCTCCAAAGCAATAAATCCAAAGCATCTGCTGGGATTTTTAGTTCTTTTGATAAATTTAAGAATTCATTTTCTAAAAAGTAGTATTGTTTTTTGGTTTTTATTTCTGGGCTTAGGTTTTTTAGTTTTTTTAGGTTTAGTAAGATGTGTCTGTCAAGGATTGCAATTTGGTTTTGTGATTTGCCAATGTTTCTTAGGAAATGAGAGGCTTCTTTTAAGCCAAGGCCTTTTACATTGTTTGCTAGCCAGTCTCTGAGCTCTCTTTTGTTTTCATTTGAAAGATTTTTTCTTATGTTTTGCCAATTTTTCAGTGCTTCAATTATGTAAAGAGATTTTCTGTTGTGAAAACGGACGTGCCTTTTTAGAATTTCATTAATTTGAGAGTAAGTTGGATTTTTTAGTTTTTTTATTTGTTCTACAGCTTGCCAGCAGTTTTTTGCTTTGCTTTGAGGTGTTAAAATACAAAACAATAACTCTTCTTGGTAATTTTCTTCTGGCAAATTCTTAAAAGAGCTTAGTTTTTTTAAAATTTCTTCTTCTTTTTCTTTGTACAAAATTAGGAGCTCATTTTTCATAAAAAGTTATGTAAAACAACCTTTAAATATTCTTTTTGTGTTGCTTTTAAAAAGATGGTACACAAGCATTTTGTTCTAAAAGGCGGAAAGAAAAGCAGGGTTTATTATGAATCTTACAAAAAAGGCAGTCAAATAAAAGGATATTTAGGAAGGAGTTATTTTTTCAATTGGAAGTGGGCTATTTTGGTAATTTTTGTTTTTTTAATTCTTGGTGGATTTTTTTTATACATGGGATTAACAGGAAGAACTATTGAGGATCAAAGTGCTGAAAATTTAAATGCTGCTGGCGAGAAAGAAGGCAATTTGGAAAGTAGTGTGCCAAGCGAGGGTAGTTCTTCTCAAACTACTTCTAGCGAGCCTTCTGGAAGTTCTGAAAGTTCAGGAAGCAGTGCTCCAAGTGAGGCAAATACTCTTAATGAAGGAACAAGCGCAGGGGTAGCTCCTCAAACTGAGCCTACTTCTGAACCAACTTCTGGGCCAGCTTCTGAGCCAGAACAGCCAAGTCAGGAGCAACTTACAAAGAGCACTGGCAATGAGACTTTGCCTTTAAATCCTGAAACTCCTCAAGAAGTTAATGAAACGCAAGAGCCACAAACTACTCAAAATGAGACTCAAATTGCTCCTGCAAATGAGACTTTAACTAACGAAACCTTACTTAATCAAACAACAATTAATGAGACTTTAACTAACGAAACCTTAAAGAATGAGACTTTTGTGAATGTAACTTATTTAAGATTAATAAAGCAAGTTCCAAATATTAAAATTGCTGAAAATTCTAGTAAAAGTATTTTATTAAGCGACTATTTTGTTGGTGCAGAAAGCTATGAGTTAAATGCAAGTAATATTAGTTGGAGTGTAAAACAAGATGAGATGGTATTAAAGCCAGAAGATGGTTTTAAGGGTGTTTTAAAAGCAGTGATTATTGCTTATGCAGGCAATGAAAGCATTCAAAGTAATGAATTTAGTATTATTGTTTTTAGCGAAGGAGTAACTATTGCCACTTATCATGAAAAAATCATAGTTGGAGAGCCTGTTAGGTGGATAAAAAACATTTCTTTTATAGAAATAAAGAACATTAGCATTGAGTTGCCTTTTAATGCAAAGAACATCAGCATTAAAAAAATTAAGAACGAGGCAGAAGAAGTTGTTGAACCTAAGCTAGGCGGCTTCACAGGAAGTGTAATCTCTTCTTATCCAAAAGAAAATTTGGCTTATAAAGTATTGAAAGGATTGCAAAGGTTTATTATTAATTTATTTAGGAGTTTAACAGGGCGTGCAATTTTTGAAGAGGTTAGTTTTGAGAGTGGAGAGGTTGTTTTAACTAATATTACAGAAGCAAATAAGGAAGTTATTTTAGTAAGCTTGACTCCAAGTACTAAAAATTATGTTATTGAATATTACACAGAGCCAGCAACAAAGTCAGAAGTAGAGTTTGAGGATTGGAAGTTAGTTGAGGTTTCTGCTCCTAATTTAAACTATAAAGATGTCATTGTTTCAACAAACATAAGTGAGAACATTTCAAGTTTAGGCAAAATAAAGGTTTATTGGAGAAATTATGAAGGCAAATTGAAAGATAATTTGAAGAGAGTAAAAGAAGTTGAGAATATAAGTTTAGATAGTGAAGTTGTTTTAGATGATGAGTCAAAAGAAGAGCTTACTGAAGAACCAAATACTAATAATGAGTATGTTTTACAAGAAATACCTTTTGATAGCTATGACTTAGATCAAAATGGGACAATTGACTATTTAGAGTGGGTTGCGCCTCATTTAAGTAAACAAGCTTTTGAAATTAGAGCAATTAATGAAACTTTTAGTGGTTTAAATTACACTTTATGCAACTTAAATAACTTTTGCATTTACATAAGAAACTCTAGTGGGTCAAACAAAGCAATTTTTGATAAGTACGGAAATGTTGACTTAGTTGGAAGAGTTTTTGTGAGGGATACAGAAGTGCCTGGCAACAAAAGTTCTTTAGTTTTTAAGAATAAGTCTGGAAGTGTAGTAGCTTGGGTAAGTGCAATTACAGGAGATTTACACTTGTCCGGGAATTTAATTCAGCAACAAGGTGTTTCTTGTAATCCTTCTGGAAATAGTTTTGTTATTAAAAACTCTTCAGGAAGCTGCGTTCTTTATATTAATAGTTCTGGGGACATGTGGGCCAAGGGAATTGTTAATGAAAATGCTTTAATTTAGTTATGCTCTTATGGTTTATTGGAAATAATTGAAAATTTTTATAATTTTATAGATTTTTTAATCTTTCCGCAAGAAATCCTTGGCTTTTAAGCCAATGAATGAATTGCGGAGAATATTTATTTCTAAATGAATATGAAACAATGAGCTTGTCTCTAGCTCATTGCATACTAACAATAGCTAGAGCTTTCTCGAATAAATAAACTTTACGGAGCGTGACAACGCGCTTCATTTAGGAGAAAACATGGAAATACAAATACAATTTAGTGAGAACCAGGAAAAATATGAAAGGAGCAGCCATTCAGTAGGAATATCGATGTGGCACTTTGAGTGGTGCACAAAATATCGGTATAAAATGTTTGGCAAGCAGGAATATCTGAATTTGATAACTGCTTGCATACGAAGAGCAGCATCAATGCACGAAATAAAAATAATTGAGCTCAATGTGCAGCCAGAGCACGTGCATTGTGTTGTTGCTATAAGCTTGACTATGAGCCCAAGTCAAGCAATACAATATTTGAAAGGGGTTTCATCAAGATTGTTCTTTCAATTTCATGAGAGAGCAAGATTGAGATATCCTAAAGGGCATTTGTGGAGTCCTGGAAAGTTTGCTGCATCCTTAGGATTTATACAACTAGAAACTGCAAAGAAATATGTAAAAAATCAAGACATCCATCATGCTTTGTGAAGCGGTTTAGGAAGCCCCGCACTTTAGTGCGGGGAGGATGTCACATATTTTTTATTAAAAATTAACTAATTTTTTCTTGTTTGTTTTACAAACAATTTAATGAAAAAAGCTTATTTATTAAAAAACTTTCAAATAATTACTTAATAAGTCCTGTTTGTTTTACAAACAGAAAGATTTATATACTTTAAATGCTCAAAAATTTAATAAAAGTTAGTAAAATAAACATGAGTGATAAAACATTTGTTAGTTTAATTAAGAATAATCTATTAGAAATGCATTTTTCTAAAGAATTCAAAGATTTTTTGCAAGATCCACGTTTTCAAGAGCTTGCTAATGCTTTTTTAAATTATCAAAATGTTTTGGATTTAATCTTATTTTTAGATTTTAATAATACAAAAAGGCAAAATAGCACTTTTATTGTCAATATTGTTGTTCTTTTTGATGCTTACAAAAAAGAATCTGTTGAAAACGAAATAAACCACAAGCTTAAAGAAGCTTTTTCCAATATAGACTTTAAAATAACAGGTGCATTACAAGAGGAATTGTTTTCTTCCTCCTTTTCATTGAGGGAAAGAGTGTTTTTTGAGGGTTTTAGTATGCAACATAATGCATTTTTGTGCTCTTTAATGGGCCTTTCAAGTTTTTTTCTTTTTAAGTATTCTCTTTCCTCATTAAATAATTCACAAAGAATGCAATTTTATTATGGTTTGTATGGCAGAAACAAAGAAGGAGGGTTAATAGACAAGGCAGGTGCTTTAAAATTGTCAGATTCTCTTATTTTATGTCCTCTCGTCGGAAAAAATGACTTTGAAGCCTTTTTTAAGGAAAGAGGAATTCTTTATGAAGCTTCTCCAATACTTTTGCCTTTAAGTTCTTTCCAAAATGGTTTTTTAAAAGATTAATTTTTTAGTCAATTTTTCAAAATAGATATTTTGATATTTAAAAGATATCAAATGATATTATAAAACTATCAACTGATACTACAAAAATATCAAATGATACTTAAATGATATCATTAATCGAAGGATCAATAATGCAATCGAGGTTTTTTGAAATAAGAGTCTTTTTATCCAAAGCATTTAATTTTATAATTCTTTAAATTTTTTATTTTTTATCTAATTTTTTGTTAATTTTTTACTAATTTTTTTATTAAACTTTTATTACTTTTTTAGCAACTTTCTATGAAATACATTGATATCATTTTGATATCATTAATTATTTAGTAATTTTTTAATTTTTTGAAGGTTTTTGTTTAATACTTTTATTTTTTGCTAAAATTTATTCATTTTTTCGTCGTTATTTTTGTTTTGATACTACAATGATATCATTTGATAATAAAATAATATCACTATTTTTAAGAAATTTTGCTTAAACTTTGATACTAAAATAGTACCGAAAGATATTAAAATAGTAGCGATTGATAATAAAAAGCTATCATAGCAATTTAGGTGAAAGAGGATGGAAACTAAACTTAGCATTTTGAACGCTCTGGACAAGCATAGCGAGGGATTACATCTTAGAAAACTAACTGAAGAAATAGATGGAAGCTTTCCAAATGTGAGAAGATTTGTATTAAATTTGGTTGATGAGGGTGTTTTAAAGACTGAACAGCAAGGAAACCTTTTAAATGTAAAATTAAATGCCTCTTTACCGACGCTGGCCTACTTAAAGGAGGTACATACTTCTAGATTATTAGAAAAATCAGAAGCTGTAAGAGGATTTGTTTTTTCAATAATTCAAAAACTTACTATAAAACCTATAATTGTGCTAATTTTTGGAGCGCACGCCCAAGAGAAAATCGTCGGAAAAACAGCTCCCATTGAGATGCTTTTTGTTTTTCAAAGTGTTGAGCAACAAGATTCTTTAAAACAACAAATTCAACAAATTTCTCAATCTTTTCACCTCGTGATTAATCCTGTTTTTGTTGATTATTTAACATTTGAAAAAAGTTTTCTCGACAGAGAGCACGCTTTTTCAAACAAAATTCGCAAAGAAAATTTGATCGTTATTGGGGTTGAATACTTTTACACACTATTATGGAGGTTTTTAGGATGAAAGTTGTAAATTTACTCAATAAAATCAACAAAAAAGCAAGAATTTCAGCGTTTTTCATAGTCGCAACTTTAATTTTAGGAATAATATTTTGGTCTTTGTCGACGGCAAAAGCTGCTGATCCAGGTCATGGCGCTGGAGTAATTGGCCCAGGCACTTTTGAGTCCGGAAATTACGCTTTTCCAAATAACCTCACAATTGGAAATAACTTGCTTGTTGGCGGAAACAATCTTTTTGTTAATAATGCCACGGGATATGTTGGCATCGGTACGACGAGTCCTGGTAAGAAACTTGATGTGGCTGGTGGCGGTACGATACGAACAATAGGAGCGGAGAATAAATATGTTCAGTTAATGACTGATGAATTTCCTAATACGGCAAATACTTTCGTTGTGGGTACTCGGTATGGATGGTACAGTAATTATTGGGATATTGGGGCATATAGGTCTGATAGCGCTTCTATTTCAAAATTAGCATTTCGTCTTAATGATGTTGACAAAATGGTTATTGACACAAGCGGCAACGTCGGCATCGGGACGGCGAATCCGGGGGCGAAGTTACATGTTACTGGTTTAAGTGGTTATGCATCGGAAAATGGTCCTTTAATGGTTACAGATGCTACAACTCCAGCGAAGAAAGTTAGTATCGGTTATGATACAACTTATGATGCCGGTTTCGTTAGCGCTCTTTATTCGGGTGTAGCTTGGAAAAACCTAATTCTTCAAGGAGGCGGTGGTAACGTCGGCATTGGGACGACATCACCAACACAATTACTCGATGTCAGAGGCAATATCAACGCATCAAATGAAATTTATGTGAAGAATGGGACAGCAGTAAGTCCATGGCTATAC
>Ga0315298_1009024_pt1 | contig 12469 bp, 12 predicted proteins | sample WHS_1_MG_FD_203077 | JGI IMG/M metagenome (GOLD analysis project Ga0315298, IMG submission 203077) | Extremophilic microbial mat communities from Washburn Hot Springs, YNP, Wyoming, USA - WHS_1_MG | ecosystem: Environmental > Aquatic > Thermal springs > Hot (42-90C) | place: USA: Wyoming... | reverse complement strand
TGTTGTTTGAATAGATTTTTTTGAAAAAATCGATGTAATTAAATGTGAAAACCCTAAATTATTGCTCTTAGAAAGATTAAAATCGTTCCACCCATTGAACATAAAAAAGTATGGGGAATTAATGTGAGTCAATTCGCACTCTTGACAGTAAAGCAGATTGAATATATAATCTTCCTAGTTATTTTCATTATTATTTTAGGAAAATGAAGTGAAAGTTTTTTTTGGAAGAAATTTGAAAGATTTATTTTATCTTTTTATTTTGATTTTATTTATAATCATATTTTACTCTTCTTTTCTGGCTGGAAAAAGTTTTATCTGGGAAGATGCACTTTATATTTTCTATCCTGGTACCAATTATTTTATTTCTTCACTATTAAGTGGAAGATGGCCATTATGGATAAATGGCTTAAGATGTGGTATGCCATTTTATTCAGATGTTCCGATGGGAATATACCATCCAATCACATACCTTCTTATATTTTTTACCTCAAACGGAAACTTGAATTTTTTAGCATATCAAATATTTTTAGTTTTAAATATTCTTATGGGAGCATTTTTTACATATTTTCTTTTAAAAGATTATAAACTTGAATCTATTTCCTCCGTCGTAGGGGCAACAATTTTTGCTTTTTCTGGCTTTATTTCTCTTCATATAATCCACCAGAATTTCTTAAATTCTATAATATGGTTACCACTGCTTTTATTAATACTCAAGAAAAAATTTGAAACGGGTAAAAATGTTTATTATTTTTATCTGATTTTTGGAATTTTAATTTCACTTTTACCAGGTGGGCCTCAAATCCCACTATATTTTAACTATTTCTTAATTTTATACTGGCTATATTTACTATCCAATGAAAAAACATCCGATAGGAAACAAAAAATAAAACTTTTTCTTTTAGAGTTTCTAAAAATATTTTTGGTTTACGCCAGTGTAATTATTTTGGGAGCCATTTTTTTCTTTCCCGCAATACAAAATTGGTATTATAGTAGTAGAGAAAGTTTTGGGTTTAAAGAAATAGCTGACCAAAGTCTTCCTATATTTCATTTAATACAATTTTTTGCTCCAAATTTTTTTGGCTTTGTAAATGGTTCACAAGGAAAGATTCCTTTCTGGGGATTCAATAAAGATACTATTGAGTATCAAACCTGGCATACTGGTGGATGGCAATATTGGGAATTTGGTTTTTATGCAGGTCAAATAGTCCTCGTTTCTTTGTTTATAATAATATTTAACTGGAAAAATGTAAAAGAAGAAAAAAAATATCCTTTTATGTTTTTTTTATTTTCATCTATTATTGCTCTATGGATTATGCTTGGTAGATATGGTGGTTTATTTAATATACTTTACTGGATTGCACCAGGTTTTTCAATGTTTAGAACACCTGCCAGAATGGCCTGTGTTTTAGATTTTTTACTTGCATTGATATCAGCTGGTATTTTAGACCTCGTAATAAAAGAAAAAAGTCTATGTTTAAAAAAACCATTTTTAGCAAATCTTATTGTTTATGTAATATTGATTCTATTTATAACAATATTTGGCTCAACTCTTTTTACTGAATTGAAAGAAGTCAAAAATTTTAATAATTCTATTGGACAGCTTTTAACCGGATTATTTATCTCTTCTTTTATATGGTGCCTTCTTCTATTGTTAAATCTTAAAAAAACTTTGAATCTTACTCTTAAAAACATATTAAAATTTTGCTTGGTAGGAATTGTTTTTTTTGATTTGTATTTGGATTATTCTCACTTTCATAAAGGAAAAGTTTCTCCTGAAAAATACTATTCTGACAGAAATAATCTTATAAAAAATCTCTCTAATCTAAGAAAAAATTTAGGACCTTTTAGATTCGCACAATTAATAAATAGTAAAGTTTCAGAAGAAATCATTTTTCCAAGAAATATGTCATATTTTTATCCGGATTATGAAGTTCTTGAAGGATATGTTCTATACTATCTAAAGAATTATTTGCAATTATCAAAGTTAAATGATAAAGCAAGAATAGACCTTTTAAATGTTAAAGTTTTTGCTAATTATGACTCATCTTTAAATCAGATTGGAGTATTTTTATATACAAATAGTTTACCAAGAGCTGTTTTCTACTCCAAGGTAAAAAGCTTTAATAATAATGAAGAAATTATAAACTCTATCAACACTGGAGATTTGAATTATTTTCAAGAAATTGGCATTACCTCAAATTATTTTAATAAGTATAATTTTTTCAGTAACTCTTCAAATTATTTTAAAGAAGTTAAAGTTAACTATTTAAATCCCGAAAAAATTAAAATTGATTATGATGTTCCAAGTAGTGGGATCATTTTTGTTTCACAAACTTATTATCCTGGATGGAAAACCGAAAAAGAAAAATTTGATGTTATTCCCGTATTTGTGGGGCTAACTGGAATTGTAATTCCAGCTAAAAGTAAGGGAGAAATACAGCTAGTATTTAAACCACAAATATTTTATATAAGTAGCCTTATAAGCATTTGTTCTTTTATTTGCCTGCTAAGTCTTTTAATTTTTACAAAAGTTAAAGAAAAAGAAACTAAAGCTTCTCTAAACCGTAAATTATCTTAAAATATTAGAAATTTCCTTGAAAAATGGAGTGTATAAGATATGTCCCAGGTCTAATCAGCATAGTAGTGCTAAAACTTCAGAAAATCATTACAATATTCCATATATTAAACTTGGGAAGATATCAAGTCCTTTTAATAGATTTGGTTGATAAGTTAAAAAGGTTCTTAACCGAGAAACTTTAGTTTAAAGAACTATTAAACAATAAAAAATAATGTTAGCTAACAACCAGACAAATTAGTTTATTTCCACTTCTGTTTCTGTATCTGTAATAACATATTCTGGCATTTTGTGATGCTCCTTTTCAACTCAAAGAGATTTAGCCTTTTATGTTGCTCTATTAATTGTTTTTTTCTTTCTTCTGGAAGAAAAGGACAATCTATTAGTCTCTGGTATGGAGTTTTAGGATTGTCATACTTTTTTCTTACCTTGCTTTTTGATATCTTTCTGCCATAACCCTGTATATGGGTTTCCTCCCTTTCATCGTTAACCTCACTTTTCTCCTCCTGCTATGGTATTAGCAGGATTATTTTACATTTTTTTCGAGTAGATTTTTATTTTGAGGCAACGATTCTGTTTCGAGTAGATTTATTATGAGTCAATTCGGCAAATTGACAAAAGCAAATTTATCTTTTAAAATCTAATTGTTTGCAGGAGATTTTTTTAAAAAAGTGTATTTTTCACATAAAATTTAAGGAGGTTATCATGCCAGGAAAAATATTAAAGGGAGCTATAGTCTTATCATTCTTCTCTTTGCTAATGACATCGCTAACATTTTTTACAGGATGCGGGGCACAAAAAACCGAAGTTAAAAAAGAAGAGCCTGTTGCTCAGGAAAGCTCTTCAGCTCCTGCAGAAGACAAATATGAAGTAGAAAGAAAAAACTTTGAAAAAATAGTCCGCAATATACCTTTTAAAGTAAAATCCTACGAGCTTTACCTTAATAGCAAGAAATATACTGTAGATAATGAGACAATTGAAAAGTATCTTGACGAAAAGTTTATTCCCGCTCTAAAAAGGCTTGTTGCCGTTTTACCACCGGATAAAAAGATAATAATTGAGGGACACGCAAGCACTACCGGTACTGAAGAGCCATCCAAAAACTTTATTGGTAACATTGAGCTTTCAAAACGAAGGGCAGAGATAGTTCTAAACTACCTCGAGAAAAAGCTTAATGTTGATAAAAACAAGGTAATAATAAAATACTATGGATCGAGCAGAACACTTCCGGGGATTGATCCTAAAGATGATAAAAACTGTCGCGTAAGCTTTAGCATAATGTAAAAAATAACAAAATAAAAAAAGGTGCTGTCCTTTTATGGATAGCACCTTTTTTATTTTGCTACATCAGAAAAGGTAGTAAACAACGGTTGCGACCCTCCACCTATCAAAAGATGCTAAAAGGGTAGAATTTTTTAATGTGTAGAATAATGGTATTTCAATTTTCCACGAAGAATTAAAATAATAATCCGCCTGAATCATAAAATTATAAACCTCTTCAGTGACAGGATGATAAACTAGACTTACGAGGCTTGTTTCGGCAGAAAGGGTTGTTTTAAAATTAGGGCTCCATTCATAATTAAGAGATGCTAAAAATCTATATTGATTAGCAGTATTGTAAAGATATATCGAATTTGTATCGGAGAAGATACAAAGGTTTGTGTGGAAAGTATCATAATATGAGTAACCTCCTCCAATCCTGATACTACAATTATAATCAGGGGTAAAAGTTAATAACAATAATGCCTTCAAGCCATTGTTGTTCAGCCCCTTCCCATCAACAAATATCCTGGAATAAGAGATAAAAGTATCGTTTAAATTCACCTCGGCTTCTATTAAGGAAGTTAAATCAAACTCTACACCTGCAGAAAAACTGTTTAACAAAAAGCTTTCGTTTGTTACCCCATTTATACCGGTTGAATTTTCTATTCCATATAAAGATTTAAAGGTAAAATATTCCCCTATATCCTGCCTGTACTCAATATTACCCAACAGAGTCTCACTTATATCCATCATATATAGATAACTTATTCCCCCCTGTATATATACTTCGTCTGTCGGCTGCAATACAATATCTCCTCCAAGCCCTGCCTTTATATTATAGTAAACATTATAAACTTCAGAATCTGAATTGACATGGGCTATAAATTGAACGCCATCGCTTCCCAATTTACCATAGCCTCCAAATTTTATCAGATAAAGTTCCGTATTATATTGAGGAAAAGAGAAGAGAAGATTGGAATCATATCCTACCCCAAACCCGGCTTTCAAAAAAATATTATCCAGTGAAAATATAAACTCACTAAAAGCAAAAAAAGCTACAAGTAGCATTATTCTTATGAAAAGTTTAGTCATAATACCTCCCTTATTCCATTTGTGCTTTCTTTTCAATATCAACAACAATTCTTCTTAAAGGAATTCCCTTTATCAAGTGTCTACAAATATCCAGAACAATTTGTTTCTGACTCAACTTTAAGTCTTTACTCCTTAAAATAAGTCGTTTAATTGCATTTAATCCTTCTGGTTCAACCTCTTTATTTTTCAATAATAAATAGACAAGAGAAAAAGAGTCATCAGGATTTATTCCGGCAGAATTCAAAAAAAGAACAAATTGAAAGATATTCTCAATATCCTGTTTTTTAACTCCTTTTTCCTTTAATTCACCTGTAATCTGACTAAACTGATTAAATGTATAAAACTGAGCAAGGTAGTATCCTATTCTTCTAATATTTTTGTCAGACCAATAGGGAAATTGATTCTCTTTGACTGCCATTTGAATCTTCACATGGTTTACAAGGGCTTCCACAGTTTCAAAGTAAGAGTTCTTTTTCAACCGATTTTCTTTTAAGATAGAAAGGAGATCTTCCAGAGAAAGCCCTTTTTCTATGGCATCATCAAAGATGGCAAAAATTACTTTCTGTTCAGAAGGGGAAAAGCCCCCATCCCGAAGGATGGAGGCAACTTCTACCTGTTGGGCTAAAGCCATTGTAAAGAGAATTAGAAGAGTAGCTATATATACATACTTTTTCATATTCTAAATCTCCCTTTATCTTTTACCAGGAGATGATTGTCCTTCTCTTCTTTCTCTCATCATTCTAGCCTTATCAGCATTCTCAGAAATATTGCCCTGGCGAATTCTGTTCTGATAAGAATAGGAGTAGATCCAGTTTTCCCTTTCCTTTTTCTGTACAAGCTCTGTCTCCGCTAAATCCTTCCTTTCCCTATTCCTTATCCTGTTTTCTGCCTCAAGCATTAGGGCACTTCGTTTTTCCCTTGTTGTACCTTCAAGTCTATTCATATTCTTCTGATAAAACTCTCCCACTTCAATAAGATTATCGGGATTAAGGGATTTTCTGTTTCTATCCATGTAAGCCTTTACAAAGCTAAGTGTGTATTCATATTGTTTCTGAGAAGGAGAGCCCTCTCTAATTCTTGCAAAGAGCCCGTCGCAAACTCTATCGCAATCTTCTGTTTGCAGCCTTTCCCTTAATCTAATCCTTATCTGGTCCTCCAGCTTTATTCTATCCTGCAAATGTGTTTGATCTCTGTCCTGCAAGCGAGTTCTATCCTGAATAGGAGCCACATTTGTTTCACTCCAAGCATACATCATTGACACAACCATACCCAGCACCAGCAATATTCTCTTCATAAATTTACCTCCTTATCAAAAAATTTATCTTAACCAGATGCATCCGGGAACAGTCAAATGGAAAGAATTGCCTTTTCATTGCCATTCCTGTCTTTTATCTTATATGCCGAATCACCGGCAGTATATATCACATTATCAATAATAAATTGATATTCATAAACTCCCTTCTGTTTTAAAATAAGTTCTGCCTTCCACACCCCTTTCTTTTCATCAAGAATCAGAGGAATTTTTTCATTCCAGTTATTAAAGCTGCCTACCAGCTCAACCCTGCCTTCTCCATTGTAAGGATAAACTATTAGGATTTTTTCCCCTCTATTAAAGGGGTAAAAAAGTATTGCAAAAATCGCAACTATTAATGAGAGCGCCGGTATTGAAAGCCTTTTCAAAAGTCCAATCCACATTATTTTTCTGTAATTTTCTATTGCCTTTATTTTTGCTACTATATCCTTACCAACAGGCTCATTTATAGAAATTTTCCCAAGGCTCTCTTCGTTTTTAATGATGTTCATCAATTCTCTTTTGTTCATAAGAGCCTCCTTCTAATATTTCTAAAAGCTTCTGTTTTATCCTGAAAAGCTTTACCCGTACATTCTGTGGAGAAATACCAAGTGTCTCTGCTATTTTAGAATCATCAAGATTTTCAAAGTACCTGAGTAAGACTATATCCTTCTCCTCATCCCTTAGCTTTTCAATAGCATTCCACAGGGTCATTTTCTCCTCCATAGAAATACTATCATTAATCCAGAATTCAAAATCTTCATCCCGTTCTTCGCTACTATTCTCTTTAATTCTTTTCTTATGCCTGTAGTAGTTTTTCAATAAATTCATCTCAATTTTATAAAACCAGCTAAAAAAGTTTTTATTAGCATCAAATCTTTTCAAGTTATAATAAATTCTTATGAACACTTCCTGCATTATGTCCCGGGCATCCTCTCTATTCCTTAAACGCACAAAGGCTAAAGAAAAAGCCCTATTCTTATAAAGCTCAACAAGCTTCTCAAAGGCTTCAATATCTCCATTTTTTGCCCGTATTACCAGTTCCTTTTCATCCATTCACTTCCTCACATATAAATACACCGAAAGTAAAAAAATATTACAGAAAGAAAAAATATTTTAAGCGACCTCTTTTCCACTATAGAAATAAAATCTAACTATAATCGTGCCATCTGTCAAAAAATGTTGCTCTCCTCTGTTTTTTGTTAGGTAATGTCCACAATTTTATGAAACTTGTAATGAGCTTGTCGAAGTAAAGAGAAGCGGAGATAAAAGTAGCACTGGCGCAGCCAGTGCTACAATGTAAAAAACCCCGCTGTGGAGGGTAGAGGGTATGAACAACTTTTTTCTTTCAGTTTTCCTGTAGAATCGGGTGGAACTCCACATCCGTGTGTTCGGTAGAAAGTAATCGCACGGTGTTATTTTTTCGGCCCATCCCCGAACGAGTCGGGGACGGGTTCCCAACCGAAAAAATAACACCGTGCTCAAAGGTAAGAGCAACACTCCGCCCTCAACGACCGCATCCTGCGGTCTTAGTAAAGGCGAGGAGGTGAAAACTGAAAGAAAAAAGTTGTTCATACGCATAAGTAAAGGCCACAGCGGGTATTATGTAGGTAGAGGAAATAAAAAAAAGAAAAAAAATCCGACACCGCGTCACTTGCTTGTTGATTTTATATTTATTTTACTTAGTTTGAATTTTGCCTTATAGTTTTTGTGCCAATAATTAATCAGGAGAGAATCTATTATGGAAAGATTTAAACCTGAGGTAAATATGATTGAAATTATTGATAAAATAACAATAAATTGTAAACCCAATAAAGTTTTTGATACATTAGCATTCTATTTTCAAAGTACTGAAAACTACAAATTATGGCACAAGGATCATATTTTTTGCTATTGGAAAAAGGGAAAGGATTTTTTGCCAGGTTCAATTGAACTTTAGGTTAGGGTTTATTTTAAAAACATTATTCAAAAATAAGATAGAAGCCTTAAGAATCCATATGAAAGAAGAAGGAATGAGTATAAAAAGATTCATTGAAAAAACATAGAATAAAAAAGGCGCAGCGTCAAAAACATTGTAAGTGATTTTACCAGGAGAAGGAAGTAAATGAAAGATACTTTATAGAAGTAAAGTAGTTTTCCCCTGGAAATTATTCCTATTATTAGAAGACATACTGATGGAATAGTAATTGTTGGTGCTGCCACATGGAGTCAGGATGTTGAAGAAGCGGGTTTAGGTGAATACAAAGCTGTGTTCGCTGACCATGACGGAAATGAGTTTAATCTAATTCAGCCAGAGAGTTAAATTCTAAGATGTAGATAGGTTATATGAAGAAACTTATTGTAAGTTAAGGAGATGATATGAATAAAATTGACCTGAATTTCGAGGAAGTAAAAAAAGAAATTATAGAAATTCTAAAGAAAAATAAAATATGGGTTCTTGCCACAAGTTTGAATGATAAAGTAACTTCTCGTTCAGTAAGCATTATCAATTGTGGATTGACTGTATATTTTCAGACAAGTAAATCTTTTGAAAAGTATAAGCAGATATCAAAGAATAAAAATGTATCACTGTGTTATCTTAATGTTTCAATAGAAGGCTTTGCCTATGATATTGGAAGCTGGAATGATGAAGAGAATAGAGAGATATTAAAAATTTATAAGGAAATACATCCAGATTCATATAAAAATTATGGTTCATTAAAAAATGAAGTGATAATCAAAGTTGTTCCACAAAAAATTACAATCTGGAAATATATAGAGGGAATACCATATCGGGATTACATATATGTGTCAGAGGAAAAAGCTTTCAGGGAGTTATATCAGGAGGATTAACGGGAGGTTAATTAAAATGACTGTGTTGGACAAAGCTGATTATCATAAGGCATTAGAGCCTCTTTACAAAGTAACAATCAACAATTTATTTGCTCGATCAGTGGTTGAGCAAAAGGTTGATGGCTTTGTCTATGTTGACAACAATGAGACACCATCAACCTTTTATGTAGTGCATCCCTACGGAATGTCACTATTGTTTGGAAGGACAGACAATATAAAATTTAATTTAAAATTTAAAGATTATGCACTAAACATAAATCATATTCGAAATAAATATGAATGGATGCAGACTTTTCCAGATATATGGGATTCAGTTTTAAATGAATTATTTAAAGACTATATGATTAAATCGGCTGATAATGTTGATAAAAGGGAAACAGGGATAATAGAACTTAACACAAGGGTTAATTTTAAATTTAATTATGAGAAATATGATAGTCTCAGAAAAGAGCTTTCTTTTTTAAAACTATCTTCGGATTTTAAAATAATAAGAACGGATAAAAGGATTTTTCAGGATTGGAGACACTCCAATTGAGGTAAAAACTGCAGGAAGACGATCAGAGTTAAAGTGTACCTGGAACCTTACAGTTATTCCTGAAATTTATGTAAGCGAGGTTGATGTAATTCAATATGAGGCTTTAGCACTTCCTGGCGGATTTGAAAAAGCTGGTTTCTATGAAGATGCCTATCACGAAGATTTTCTAAGATTAATCAGAGCCTTTGATAAAGAAAAAAAGATTATAGCCTCGATATGTGTTGGTCCCCTTCCCCTGGGGAAAAGTGGCATTTTAAAAGGACGCAAGGCTACAACATATCATTTGCTCGATGGGATAAGAAAGAAACAGTTGGCCGATTTTAAAGCAAAAGTTGTTGACAACCACATAGTTGTGGATGAAAATATTATTACCTCTTCTTCACCTGCAACCGCACTTGATGTTGCATTTAAATTACTTGAAATGCTTTCTTCAAAAGAAAATTGCACTAAAATAAAAAAACTGATGGGGTTTTAAAGATCAGAAAAGGAGGAATACCATGGCAAGCTAAGTCACTTTTCTTCTCAGTATATCAAACCTATCAAGCTCAAAATCCCCAATGTATTCAAGGATAAATTCTTCATCTGGATGAACTTTATCTACAATCATATCATCCTTTAAAAGATTGTATTTTTCTATCACAAAATCTTTAAAGTGCGGCCTTATAATTTCAATAGAGTCATTATTCTTTATCTGATTCATGGCTCTAATAAGAAATTTTCTATTATCTATCCTCTTCAGAACATATCCAAGAAAAGAATATTCTCTTATATATGAAGAATTCTTTGTTGAACAAAGCGATTCATTTTCTTTAAAATAAAAACCTGTTGTATATTCCCTGTGGCTTACCTTATCAAGCTCTTCAAGAATTTTTAAATCCACATCTTCACCCTTTAGAGCTGAGTCAATGCAATATCTATATACCCTTGTTACATTAGACACATAATATATACTCTTCATCCTTCCTTCTATTTTAAAGGCATTGATGCCAGCATCCATAAGCCTTTTAATATGTGCGGAAAGATTTAAATCCTTTGAACTCAAAATAGCTGTCCCGGTTTCGTTTTCTTCAATCGGTATAAAATCATTCTTTCTCGTAGATTCAACAAGATAATATTCCCATCTACACGATTGTGCGCAATCCCCAAGGTTTGCATCGCGGGTTTTAAGTTTCTTCATGCCCCCCATCTTTTCTCCCTTCTTATAAAGCGATTGATTTGTAAAATAATTGGAAAGAAGGCATCTTCCAGAATAAGAAATACACATGGCTCCATGAACAAAAACCTCAAGGTCCAGGCTTACTCTGTCACGGATTCTTTTTATTTCTTCAATACCAAGCTCACGCGCAAGAATAATGCGCTTTACCCCGAGCTTCTCATAAAATCGGGCTGTTTCACTGTTTGTTGTATTTGCCTGCGTGCTTATGTGAATAGAAATATCGGGGTATTTTCCCCTAATGTAGGAGACCGCTCCAATATCAGAAACAATAATCCCATCAATTTGTATAGACTTTATTTCTTCAAGAAATTCTTTAAAGGCATTAAAATGAGAATCATGAAAAAATATATTTGCTGCAAGATATGCTCTTTTCCCCCTTTGATGAACATATTCAACGCCCTGCCGCAATTCCTCGATGCTAAAATTCGCAGCCCCTTCCCGAAGAGAAAAAGATTTTGCACCAAGATAGACAGCATCTGCGCCATATTCAATAGCAAATTTTAATTTTTCAAAACTCCCCGCGGGAGAGACTAATTCGAAATGATTCATAAATTTAAAATCTACATACCCTGAAGTAATTTGATACCATCTTCCACATCGATTGATTTTACCTGTATTTTCATTAAACCCTTATCGTATGAGTATAACTAAGGTAATACCAAAAGTCAAACTCAGCAATTCCCCATTTTTAGAAATTAGATAACTCCAGCGTCATTGAGGAAAAATGCAAGAGTAGCACTGGCGCAGCCAGTGCTACAATACAAAAAACCCCGCTGTGGAGAGTGTATAGGTCATTGTCATCATCTTTCCTTTCCTCAGGTCTTGCTCAAGGGAAAAGCACGGAAAATCTACCCTCGCACATTCGGCATCGTGCCTCATGTGCTCGGGGCGAAATGCATCCTGCATTTCTTGGCGTAATGGCTGGCAGGATTTTCCTGTGGGTGCAATTGCAAGACATTCGACGGAAAGATGATGACAATGACCAGAAGTAAAAACCACAGCGGGTATTATGTAGGTAAAGGAAATAAAAAAATAAAAAAGAAAAAAATCCGACACCGCGAGGGATGTAACTGAGGACAACCCCCTGCCCCCTTTGATAAGGGGGATTTGTACAATGCCCTCGACTTTTATTATAGACAGTCTTGGAACAAAGGATTAGTAAATACTCGGCGTTGCGACACGGTTATAGTAATTTGTGTTTATAGAAAGTATTGGTTATAGATAAAGTGTGTTAACCGCTATTACATAAAGGGAAGGTTTACGACGCTGGAATGGATTCCAGCGGGGATTTTGAATCTGGACAGGAAGTCCAGATGAAAAATCCATATTACGAGAAGGAGAAGTTATTTTTAAAGTATTAAGGTTAACACTATCGGTGTAGAAAAAGAATTGGCCGATAAAGCAACGACGACGGCTTTTCTTTCGGTTCACTTTCTTTTGGCCGTTCAAAAGAAAGTGAACAGCGGGTTTTGATATCTTTTGTAAAAAGATATTTTTTGTATTTTAAGAAAATAGATTTTGTGGAGGAAAGAATATGTTTAGGAAGAAAATTTCTTTATTGATAATTTTAATCAGCTTTAATTTATCATTTGGATTAAAAATAGGTCTTGATAGTGGTCATTCGATAAAGGAGCTTTATAAAAGTGGGGGTGTATTTAATGTTAA
>Ga0315298_1009022_pt1 | contig 12469 bp, 2 predicted proteins | sample WHS_1_MG_FD_203077 | JGI IMG/M metagenome (GOLD analysis project Ga0315298, IMG submission 203077) | Extremophilic microbial mat communities from Washburn Hot Springs, YNP, Wyoming, USA - WHS_1_MG | ecosystem: Environmental > Aquatic > Thermal springs > Hot (42-90C) | place: USA: Wyoming... | reverse complement strand
CTAGAAGAGGGCCTCCAGGAAACTGTCCTGAGAAGCTCACAATAAATTAGTTCGACTATCCACAAAGGATCTATATCGTGCTAACTTAGCCCCAAATTGCGAGGACTTGCTTCTCGCTATTTGTACACGCTTCCTCTGCGCTAAAGAACTTCTAACTTGCGATCATGGCTACTCGTAACGCTACAGCAGCTGGGGTCCAGCAGGCAGCTGGGACTCAAGGTAACGTCGACCCTGAACCACCTGAACTAGCCCAGCGTGCTAGGACCAGGAGGGGCGGAAGGGTCCCACGCCAAGAAGGTCAGCAAGCCAACCCCCCTCAGCAAGGAGGAGGAGGAGACCCCGGTAACCTAGGAGGTGGTGGTGATGGCGGTGGTGACGATGGCGGAGGCGGTGAAAACCTACCCCCTGTGGTCCAACCACCAGCACCACCTAACGTTCCAATTCCGTTCAGTCTGACACCTGGGACCAACACCCGAGGAATCATCGACTATTCCAAGAAGATTGGTGAAACCCACTACAAGGGTGCTACGGCAAAGGTGGAAGAGGAGCTTTACGATTGCAATCCGGATGGATTCTTCCAATTCATCAAGAGTCTCGCTGCCAGGGCAGAGGAGTACGGTTGGTCGGCTCCAGGAGGAATTCTATGGATCCCACTCGAGGATAAACCTGGATCTCCCCTGGTGAATGTGCTGGAAGACTATGGACGATTCAAGTTGAAACGGATCCAGCAGTATGAAGCAACTTACATCAACGATAAAACCCGTGCTGCACAGGACGACAGACTCTTCTATGAATGCATCTTGAACTCTCTTACCATTCAAGGAAAGGCGAAGCTCAACATTCAACAAAGTCAGTACATGATTGGCAATCCTGAGCTACCTTCCGGTCTATGCTATTTCAAGGTACTGGTTGGTGAATCATACCTCGACTCCAACGCAACGTCGGGAATGATTCGAACCAAACTAAGCAACTTGGATGGATATATTGGGCAGGTTGGCAACGACATTGTCAAGTTCAACAACTACGTACAGACACTGTTGGATGCCCTAACTGCAAGGGGTGAAAATACTACCGACTTATTGACCAATCTATTCAAAGGATATGCGGCCTGCTCGGACAAGAACTTTGTGAAATACATCGGCGACAAACAGAGTGATTGGGAGGAAGGAAATGATTTGTCTCCCCAGCAACTCATGAATCTCGCTGCAAACAAATTCAAAATATTGAAAACCAAAGAGATCTGGGAGGCGCCATCCGACGAAGAAGAGAAGTTGATAGCCTTGCAAGCACGCCTTGAAGAGCTGAAGAAGAAATTCGGAGCAAAGCGTAAATCATCGGAACAGGGCGGAGGCAAATCCAACAAAAAGCTGGGTGGACATTCCAAAGGCAAGTCCAAGAAACAAAGAATGGAAAAGCCGGAGTGGATGTCTAAAGCACCCAATGAGAAAGATTTGCAACAGCCCAAAGAATGGAACAATATCAAGTGGTATTACTGCTGCCACAAAACTGGCGGAAAATGTGACGGTGTGTGGCGCGCGCATAAGCCGTCGGATTGTAAAGGCACCGCCCGAAAGACAGGAAAGGGAGGCACCAACAGTCCAAAAGAAAGAAAATTCGAAAAGAAAGTCGTCATAAACGAGGCAGTCGAGGAAATCGCAGGCGGATACAACAGTGAATGACGGTCATGGATCGGGCTCATTATATATTGGATATGGAAGAACTTGCTCAAACCTAAGGCTATTTACTTAGCGCAATGGGTTTGTGCATACATCCTTCTGTTATTTGTGAGTCCGATCCCGAGCGTGATCCAGCGATCCGATACTACAAAGAATTGCACCTATGTGCCGAAGTCAAAGAGGTGGAAGCGAGCTCGCGCGATGGCCGCGCACCTGTTTGACTATAGAAAGAAAGTATCGACTTGGGTTGAGAAATTCGAATATACGTGGAAAGAGTACTACACCAGACACGAATCCAAAATGGAGACTAAATCGATTCGAAGACTGGCTACAAAGATGAACTATGAGACCGAACATCGTCCCTATTACTACAGCAGAAGGCCACCACCTTGGCACCCAGCGAGGGTCTTGATGGTGAACGATGCGGTGGCAATGGAATCAACAAATTCAGAGGGAGAGCCGATGCGAGAGAACGTCTCAATGTTTGATACGGACGCAGCAAAGATTGGAATCGACAATCGATGCAGTGCTTGCATCTCGTATGATATCAACGACTTCGATGGGCCAGTTAGAAAAGTAAATCGAGCCATCAGAGGATTCGGAGGTGAGAGAACTTTCAACGTTTACCAAGGAACGATTGTCTGGAAATGGTGTGACAACGAAGGTGTAATCCATCGCTTTCGCATACCAAATTCGTATTACGTCCCAGATGGGAAAGTTCGACTACTCAGTCCACAGCATTGGGCCAAGACTCAAGTTGGGACTTCAATTAAGAAACTACGTGATGGTACGGGTGAAACTACCACCGCTGAGAAGGCGGTGCTATTTTGGAATGAGGGAAACAATAAGCTTGATGTGAAGATGGGATTAGAGGACAATGTGGCGACATTCTATCTCGCGCCGGGTTTCAATAAGTTTGCTATGTTTTGTCAAGTCATCTCGAAAGACTATAACGACTTACAACACAACCCGTTGATGGCAGAAGATTCGCAGGTAGTAAGCGACGACGAAGATGATGCAGACGACGACGTGCTTCCACCAGTCACTAAGGCGACACCAAGAACATCTCTTTGGTCTCGTCTGACTGGACTGCCCATCAGTAAGCAAAGCGCGATGAAAGAACAATCGACTGCAGAAGACTCGCCTACTATAACCACATTCAACCTAAATGGACCATCAACATCGAAGCCGGTAGTGATCGAAGAGGAGGAGGATAAGCAACCGACCACGGAAGCTTCTGAATTGCTTCGATACCACCACCGGTTCGGACATATCTCTTTCGCCAAGTTGCAGAATATGGCCAAGCAAAATATTATCCCACGAAGACTGGCAAATTGCAACGTACCCGCATGTACAGCATGTCTCTTTGCAAAGGCAACCAGAAAACGGTGGAGAGACAAGAGAAGGAAGGATTGGACTGAGATGAGGACATCCACCAGACCAGGTGAAGTGGTATCGGTGGATCAGCTCGTCTCTCCTACACCAGGACTTGTCGCTCAGCTAACTGGAAAGCTGACTACAAAGAGGTATAAGTATGCCACGGTGTATGTTGATCAATTTTCAGGTTACTCTTACACCTATCTCCAAAAGAACGCAGACGCCAGCGAGACCATTCAAAGCAAGAAGGCTTTCGAGGCTCACTGTAGACAGCATGGGGTCAACGTACTAAACTACCACGCGGACAACGGCATCTTCAGAGCCAACAAGTGGATCGATGAATGCCGGCTGAATGGACAAGGTTTGACATTTGCCGGGGTGAACGCCCATCATTCAAATGGATTGGCAGAACGAAGAATTAGGTCTCTACAAGACCTGACAAGAGCGATGCTGATCCATGCCAATCGAAGATGGAAGATGGAAGCCACGGTGAACCTATGGCCATATGCATTACGAATGGCAAACGATGCGATCAACGAAACACCAAATCTGAAGGACCCTGAATCAAGATCTCCAGCCCAGATCTTCAGCAATTCCACGGTTCAGACCCATACCAAGCACTGGATGCCATTTGGGTGCCCGGTCTACGTTCTGGACAATGAGTTGCAAGCAGGGCGTGGAATACACCACAAGTGGGAATATCGTTCGAAGGTTGGAATATACCTCGGACGATCTCCAAACCACGGAAGGAACGTCGCACTAGTCCTGGACAGAACGACTGGACTAGTTTCGCCACAGTTCCATGTCAACTACGATCCTAGTTTTCATACCGTGAAACAGGATTCCTTCGACACGACATGGCAAAGCAAAGCAGGGTTTCTATCTACTCCACCTGAAGCCAAGATTCCAGTCAAAGGAAACAGGAAGTCGAGAGAGACCATTTTCTTCAAGCGACCGATGACTGAGCAAGAGGGAGTGAGTCCTCAAGGGGATGCTCAGAAGTCAAAGCGGGCCAGAGTCAGTGGAACGACGAAGGACTCCACCGAGTCGGAGACTATACCTTTGAAGGATACGCCGTCTACTACGGTATCCAGCAAAGGGCCTAGGCAACAGTCCAATGATAGTCAAGTGGACACAACAACCCCAATAAGCCCAGAAACGAACACTGGCCGATCCGATCCACCAAGTAATGGCGGAAGAGTCGAAGACCGACCAGTTAGCCACCAGGTCGGCTCCCAGCAGACACCAAGCCCGACTCAGGTGATCATGGAGGCAATGATGGTCGAACTATCCAAGGCCACTGCTGGAGAAATAGAAGGCGAAATAATGTGTTTCTCTGCGATGTTTCCAAACTATGCAGGACTCCCTGAGCAGGACCCACTAATGATCTACAAAGCCTCAGCTGATCCGGACACCATGTACATGCATGAAGCTCTGAAGCAACATGATGCGCCCGAGTTCAAGAAGGCGATGCAGAAGGAGTGGAACGACCAGCTAAGGAATGGTAACTTCTCGCTAATTAAACGAACTGAAGTTCCAGAGGGAGCAGCAGTACTACCTGCAGTATGGCAAATGAAGCGGAAGAGAGACATCAAAACACGGCAAGTAAAGAAATACAAGGCTCGTCTAAATATTGACGGGTCTAAGATGAAACATGGGGTGCACTTCGACCAGACATACGCTCCGGTAGCGAGCTGGAACTCCATACGAACACTACTAATCATGTCTGCCTTGCACGAGTGGCATACCCGCCAGATCGATTATGTACTTGCGTTCCCTCAGGCACCGGTCGAAAGGGAGATCTACATGGAGATCCCAAGAGGGTTCAAGGTGGAGCATGCCAATACCAAAGACTATGTATTACAGCTCCATCGAAACGTGTACGGGCAGCGACAATCTTCAAGAGTCTGGAACAAATTCCTCTCGGATATTCTAATCAACAAGGTTGGATTCAAGCAATCTACGATCGACGAGTGTGTCTTCTACAAGGGATCAGTCATGTATGTTCTATATACGGATGATTCTATTTTAGCTGGACCCAATCTATCAGAAATCGACCAAGCTATAAAGGATATTCAAGCCGCAAAACTCGACATCACGATCGAAGGGGATTTACAGGATTTTCTTGGAATCAACATCGAAAAGAAGCAAGATGGTTCGATCCATCTCACCCAACCCCATCTGATCGATCAAATTATCAATGACCTAAAGCTCCCAACAAATACCAATCCAAAGGCAATTCCAGCACCATCTTCCAAACTGTTGTCGCGGCACACCGAGTCGAAACCTTTCGATGGATCGTTTAATTACCGATCGATCATCGGCAAATTGAATTATCTGGAAAAAGGGTCACGACCGGACATCGCATACATCGTACACCAATGTGCAAGATTTTCACAGAACCCAAAGGCGGAGCATGGTGAAGCGGTCAGGTGGATTGTCAAGTATTTGATGGGGACAAGGGACAAAGGAGTAATTTTGAAACCAGATGGAGGAAGGGGACTTGAGGTATTCGTCGATGCCGATTTTGCAGGCAATTGGGATCCGGAAGAGTATGAGGACCGAGACACAGCAAGATCGAGGCACGGATACATCATAATGTATGCCGGATGCCCAATCCTCTGGAAGTCTCAACTTCAAACCGAAGTGGCCTTGTCTTCAACAGAATCGGAATACACGGGGCTGTCGTATGCCCTCAGGGACGCCATACCTATCATGAATCTCTTCAAGGAGATGATGGCCGTTGGCATGTCAATCAAATCCAGCAGAGCGAAGGTCCACTGCAAAGTATTCGAAGACAACTCGGGCGCGTTGGAAATTGCAAGGGTCGCAAAGTTTCGCCCGAGAACGAAGCATTTAAATTGTCGCCTCCACCACTTCCGTTCATACGTCGACGACACGAAAGAAATCACCATCCACAAAATCGACACGCACGCACAGCCAGCGGACTTCCTCACGAAGCCGCTGAACGAGGAGACGCTGGAAAAGTTGAGGCCGCTGGTTATGGGGTGGTAGGTGAACGAGAGTCATGGCGTCATGGGAATCGAAAGAGGGAGTGTACGAATACTCACTTCGTAGGTCGCGTCGGCGAGCACTAAGCGACTCAATGGATTCGAAACCCACTCGCCAGTGGGAACTATTCCAAAGGCCTACCAGTTGCAACAAAGACGATCTACTCCGCTAGTCCAAAACCTTCACCACATGAAAGAGCAAACGGATGGAGATGGGTGGAGTAGCATCCGTTGGAATAGAGATTCTAGAAGAGGGCCTCCAGGAAACTGTCCTGAGAAGCTCACAATAAATTAGTTCGACTATCCACAAAGGATCTATATCGTGCTAACTTAGCCCCAAATTGCGAGGACTTGCTTCTCGCTATTTGTACACGCTTCCTCTGCGCTAAAGAACTTCTAACTTGCGATCATGGCTACTCGTAACGCTACAGCAGCTGGGGTCCAGCAGGCAGCTGGGACTCAAGGTAACGTCGACCCTGAACCACCTGAACTAGCCCAGCGTGCTAGGACCAGGAGGGGCGGAAGGGTCCCACGCCAAGAAGGTCAGCAAGCCAACCCCCCTCAGCAAGGAGGAGGAGGAGACCCCGGTAACCTAGGAGGTGGTGGTGATGGCGGTGGTGACGATGGCGGAGGCGGTGAAAACCTACCCCCTGTGGTCCAACCACCAGCACCACCTAACGTTCCAATTCCGTTCAGTCTGACACCTGGGACCAACACCCGAGGAATCATCGACTATTCCAAGAAGATTGGTGAAACCCACTACAAGGGTGCTACGGCAAAGGTGGAAGAGGAGCTTTACGATTGCAATCCGGATGGATTCTTCCAATTCATCAAGAGTCTCGCTGCCAGGGCAGAGGAGTACGGTTGGTCGGCTCCAGGAGGAATTCTATGGATCCCACTCGAGGATAAACCTGGATCTCCCCTGGTGAATGTGCTGGAAGACTATGGACGATTCAAGTTGAAACGGATCCAGCAGTATGAAGCAACTTACATCAACGATAAAACCCGTGCTGCACAGGACGACAGACTCTTCTATGAATGCATCTTGAACTCTCTTACCATTCAAGGAAAGGCGAAGCTCAACATTCAACAAAGTCAGTACATGATTGGCAATCCTGAGCTACCTTCCGGTCTATGCTATTTCAAGGTACTGGTTGGTGAATCATACCTCGACTCCAACGCAACGTCGGGAATGATTCGAACCAAACTAAGCAACTTGGATGGATATATTGGGCAGGTTGGCAACGACATTGTCAAGTTCAACAACTACGTACAGACACTGTTGGATGCCCTAACTGCAAGGGGTGAAAATACTACCGACTTATTGACCAATCTATTCAAAGGATATGCGGCCTGCTCGGACAAGAACTTTGTGAAATACATCGGCGACAAACAGAGTGATTGGGAGGAAGGAAATGATTTGTCTCCCCAGCAACTCATGAATCTCGCTGCAAACAAATTCAAAATATTGAAAACCAAAGAGATCTGGGAGGCGCCATCCGACGAAGAAGAGAAGTTGATAGCCTTGCAAGCACGCCTTGAAGAGCTGAAGAAGAAATTCGGAGCAAAGCGTAAATCATCGGAACAGGGCGGAGGCAAATCCAACAAAAAGCTGGGTGGACATTCCAAAGGCAAGTCCAAGAAACAAAGAATGGAAAAGCCGGAGTGGATGTCTAAAGCACCCAATGAGAAAGATTTGCAACAGCCCAAAGAATGGAACAATATCAAGTGGTATTACTGCTGCCACAAAACTGGCGGAAAATGTGACGGTGTGTGGCGCGCGCATAAGCCGTCGGATTGTAAAGGCACCGCCCGAAAGACAGGAAAGGGAGGCACCAACAGTCCAAAAGAAAGAAAATTCGAAAAGAAAGTCGTCATAAACGAGGCAGTCGAGGAAATCGCAGGCGGATACAACAGTGAATGACGGTCATGGATCGGGCTCATTATATATTGGATATGGAAGAACTTGCTCAAACCTAAGGCTATTTACTTAGCGCAATGGGTTTGTGCATACATCCTTCTGTTATTTGTGAGTCCGATCCCGAGCGTGATCCAGCGATCCGATACTACAAAGAATTGCACCTATGTGCCGAAGTCAAAGAGGTGGAAGCGAGCTCGCGCGATGGCCGCGCACCTGTTTGACTATAGAAAGAAAGTATCGACTTGGGTTGAGAAATTCGAATATACGTGGAAAGAGTACTACACCAGACACGAATCCAAAATGGAGACTAAATCGATTCGAAGACTGGCTACAAAGATGAACTATGAGACCGAACATCGTCCCTATTACTACAGCAGAAGGCCACCACCTTGGCACCCAGCGAGGGTCTTGATGGTGAACGATGCGGTGGCAATGGAATCAACAAATTCAGAGGGAGAGCCGATGCGAGAGAACGTCTCAATGTTTGATACGGACGCAGCAAAGATTGGAATCGACAATCGATGCAGTGCTTGCATCTCGTATGATATCAACGACTTCGATGGGCCAGTTAGAAAAGTAAATCGAGCCATCAGAGGATTCGGAGGTGAGAGAACTTTCAACGTTTACCAAGGAACGATTGTCTGGAAATGGTGTGACAACGAAGGTGTAATCCATCGCTTTCGCATACCAAATTCGTATTACGTCCCAGATGGGAAAGTTCGACTACTCAGTCCACAGCATTGGGCCAAGACTCAAGTTGGGACTTCAATTAAGAAACTACGTGATGGTACGGGTGAAACTACCACCGCTGAGAAGGCGGTGCTATTTTGGAATGAGGGAAACAATAAGCTTGATGTGAAGATGGGATTAGAGGACAATGTGGCGACATTCTATCTCGCGCCGGGTTTCAATAAGTTTGCTATGTTTTGTCAAGTCATCTCGAAAGACTATAACGACTTACAACACAACCCGTTGATGGCAGAAGATTCGCAGGTAGTAAGCGACGACGAAGATGATGCAGACGACGACGTGCTTCCACCAGTCACTAAGGCGACACCAAGAACATCTCTTTGGTCTCGTCTGACTGGACTGCCCATCAGTAAGCAAAGCGCGATGAAAGAACAATCGACTGCAGAAGACTCGCCTACTATAACCACATTCAACCTAAATGGACCATCAACATCGAAGCCGGTAGTGATCGAAGAGGAGGAGGATAAGCAACCGACCACGGAAGCTTCTGAATTGCTTCGATACCACCACCGGTTCGGACATATCTCTTTCGCCAAGTTGCAGAATATGGCCAAGCAAAATATTATCCCACGAAGACTGGCAAATTGCAACGTACCCGCATGTACAGCATGTCTCTTTGCAAAGGCAACCAGAAAACGGTGGAGAGACAAGAGAAGGAAGGATTGGACTGAGATGAGGACATCCACCAGACCAGGTGAAGTGGTATCGGTGGATCAGCTCGTCTCTCCTACACCAGGACTTGTCGCTCAGCTAACTGGAAAGCTGACTACAAAGAGGTATAAGTATGCCACGGTGTATGTTGATCAATTTTCAGGTTACTCTTACACCTATCTCCAAAAGAACGCAGACGCCAGCGAGACCATTCAAAGCAAGAAGGCTTTCGAGGCTCACTGTAGACAGCATGGGGTCAACGTACTAAACTACCACGCGGACAACGGCATCTTCAGAGCCAACAAGTGGATCGATGAATGCCGGCTGAATGGACAAGGTTTGACATTTGCCGGGGTGAACGCCCATCATTCAAATGGATTGGCAGAACGAAGAATTAGGTCTCTACAAGACCTGACAAGAGCGATGCTGATCCATGCCAATCGAAGATGGAAGATGGAAGCCACGGTGAACCTATGGCCATATGCATTACGAATGGCAAACGATGCGATCAACGAAACACCAAATCTGAAGGACCCTGAATCAAGATCTCCAGCCCAGATCTTCAGCAATTCCACGGTTCAGACCCATACCAAGCACTGGATGCCATTTGGGTGCCCGGTCTACGTTCTGGACAATGAGTTGCAAGCAGGGCGTGGAATACACCACAAGTGGGAATATCGTTCGAAGGTTGGAATATACCTCGGACGATCTCCAAACCACGGAAGGAACGTCGCACTAGTCCTGGACAGAACGACTGGACTAGTTTCGCCACAGTTCCATGTCAACTACGATCCTAGTTTTCATACCGTGAAACAGGATTCCTTCGACACGACATGGCAAAGCAAAGCAGGGTTTCTATCTACTCCACCTGAAGCCAAGATTCCAGTCAAAGGAAACAGGAAGTCGAGAGAGACCATTTTCTTCAAGCGACCGATGACTGAGCAAGAGGGAGTGAGTCCTCAAGGGGATGCTCAGAAGTCAAAGCGGGCCAGAGTCAGTGGAACGACGAAGGACTCCACCGAGTCGGAGACTATACCTTTGAAGGATACGCCGTCTACTACGGTATCCAGCAAAGGGCCTAGGCAACAGTCCAATGATAGTCAAGTGGACACAACAACCCCAATAAGCCCAGAAACGAACACTGGCCGATCCGATCCACCAAGTAATGGCGGAAGAGTCGAAGACCGACCAGTTAGCCACCAGGTCGGCTCCCAGCAGACACCAAGCCCGACTCAGGTGATCATGGAGGCAATGATGGTCGAACTATCCAAGGCCACTGCTGGAGAAATAGAAGGCGAAATAATGTGTTTCTCTGCGATGTTTCCAAACTATGCAGGACTCCCTGAGCAGGACCCACTAATGATCTACAAAGCCTCAGCTGATCCGGACACCATGTACATGCATGAAGCTCTGAAGCAACATGATGCGCCCGAGTTCAAGAAGGCGATGCAGAAGGAGTGGAACGACCAGCTAAGGAATGGTAACTTCTCGCTAATTAAACGAACTGAAGTTCCAGAGGGAGCAGCAGTACTACCTGCAGTATGGCAAATGAAGCGGAAGAGAGACATCAAAACACGGCAAGTAAAGAAATACAAGGCTCGTCTAAATATTGACGGGTCTAAGATGAAACATGGGGTGCACTTCGACCAGACATACGCTCCGGTAGCGAGCTGGAACTCCATACGAACACTACTAATCATGTCTGCCTTGCACGAGTGGCATACCCGCCAGATCGATTATGTACTTGCGTTCCCTCAGGCACCGGTCGAAAGGGAGATCTACATGGAGATCCCAAGAGGGTTCAAGGTGGAGCATGCCAATACCAAAGACTATGTATTACAGCTCCATCGAAACGTGTACGGGCAGCGACAATCTTCAAGAGTCTGGAACAAATTCCTCTCGGATATTCTAATCAACAAGGTTGGATTCAAGCAATCTACGATCGACGAGTGTGTCTTCTACAAGGGATCAGTCATGTATGTTCTATATACGGATGATTCTATTTTAGCTGGACCCAATCTATCAGAAATCGACCAAGCTATAAAGGATATTCAAGCCGCAAAACTCGACATCACGATCGAAGGGGATTTACAGGATTTTCTTGGAATCAACATCGAAAAGAAGCAAGATGGTTCGATCCATCTCACCCAACCCCATCTGATCGATCAAATTATCAATGACCTAAAGCTCCCAACAAATACCAATCCAAAGGCAATTCCAGCACCATCTTCCAAACTGTTGTCGCGGCACACCGAGTCGAAACCTTTCGATGGATCGTTTAATTACCGATCGATCATCGGCAAATTGAATTATCTGGAAAAAGGGTCACGACCGGACATCGCATACATCGTACACCAATGTGCAAGATTTTCACAGAACCCAAAGGCGGAGCATGGTGAAGCGGTCAGGTGGATTGTCAAGTATTTGATGGGGACAAGGGACAAAGGAGTAATTTTGAAACCAGATGGAGGAAGGGGACTTGAGGTATTCGTCGATGCCGATTTTGCAGGCAATTGGGATCCGGAAGAGTATGAGGACCGAGACACAGCAAGATCGAGGCACGGATACATCATAATGTATGCCGGATGCCCAATCCTCTGGAAGTCTCAACTTCAAACCGAAGTGGCCTTGTCTTCAACAGAATCGGAATACACGGGGCTGTCGTATGCCCTCAGGGACGCCATACCTATCATGAATCTCTTCAAGGAGATGATGGCCGTTGGCATGTCAATCAAATCCAGCAGAGCGAAGGTCCACTGCAAAGTATTCGAAGACAACTCGGGCGCGTTGGAAATTGCAAGGGTCGCAAAGTTTCGCCCGAGAACGAAGCATTTAAATTGTCGCCTCCACCACTTCCGTTCATACGTCGACGACACGAAAGAAATCACCATCCACAAAATCGACACGCACGCACAGCCAGCGGACTTCCTCACGAAGCCGCTGAACGAGGAGACGCTGGAAAAGTTGAGGCCGCTGGTTATGGGGTGGTAGGTGAACGAGAGTCATGGCGTCATGGGAATCGAAAGAGGGAGTGTACGAATACTCACTTCGTAGGTCGCGTCGGCGAGCACTAAGCGACTCAA
>Ga0315298_1009020_pt1 | contig 12475 bp, 10 predicted proteins | sample WHS_1_MG_FD_203077 | JGI IMG/M metagenome (GOLD analysis project Ga0315298, IMG submission 203077) | Extremophilic microbial mat communities from Washburn Hot Springs, YNP, Wyoming, USA - WHS_1_MG | ecosystem: Environmental > Aquatic > Thermal springs > Hot (42-90C) | place: USA: Wyoming... | reverse complement strand
ACCACCAGAGTAATGTCGTCGGCCTGCGGGGCGCCCTCCGTGAAAGCCACAACGGCATCCTGGATCGCCGCATGAAGCTCCTGGCAGGACCCGGCGGCGTGATGCACGGCGATTTCACGCAGGCGCGTGGCGCCGAAAAACTCCCCGTTCCGGTCGCGGGCCTCCGTGACCCCGTCGGAATAGACCACCACCTTGTCGCCGGCGGAGAGTTGAACCGTGGCCGCCGCGAAGGCCGCCTCGCTGAACATGCCGACCGGCATTGCGGTGGCTTTCAGGCTTTCGAGTTCGCCGCAGCCCCTGACCAGCAGGGGAGGACAGTGCCCGGCATTGATGTAACTGAGGGAACCCTCCCGGGTCATCCAGGAGTAGAAGATGGTGGCGTACTTTTCGCCTTCCGTGCGGTCTCCAAGGAAGCGATTGATGCGCTCGATCGTCTCGATCGCCGGCGCGCCGGCGGCGGTGGCCAGGAAGGCCCCTTGCAGCAGGGTCGCCAGCAGCGCCGAGCTTACGCCCTTCCCGGAAACGTCGGCCACCACTGTCGCCCAGGCTGACTCACCCGCCGGAAAGACGTCGAAATAGTCGCCGCCGACCTGGTGAGAAGCCAGGCTGCTGCCCGCGGCGCGGAACCAGCCCCCGGCCGGCAACTGACGCGGCAGCAAACTCCTCTGGATGGTCCGAGCCACGTTGAGCTCTTCTTCCATGCGTTGCTTGGCGCGCTCTTCTTCGAGCAGGCGCGCATTCTCCAGGATGGTCGACGCCTCGATGGCCAGGGCTTGCAGCAGTTCGCGGTTGCCGGCCGAGAGATCGGCGGCGCCGATGCGCGAATCCATGTAGAGCACCCCGGCGGTCTCACCGGCGCTGGCCAGAATGTTGGTGGCGTCGCTGTCGGTGGTCCGGATCCGGACCAGAGGCACCGAGATCACGCTGCGCAAATCCAGATCGGCAATGCTGTGGCCGGCGGCAAACCCCTCGTCATGAGTCTCGAAATTCATCGAGAGCAACTCGCGCCGCCGCTGGAGCGCCCTCTGAATCACACTGCGGGGCACGCGCAGGTCGTTTTCAGGCAATGGCCGGCCGTACCGGTCACGGGCCACGCGCATCTCCAGTTCCCCGCCCTGCTTGACCAGCAGGAAGCCCCGTTCCATGCCGGTGATAGCCAGGGCGGCGTCGACCAGCGCCGCCAGCACCTCGCGGGTCGTGCCCGACATCTCGACGGCGCGAGCCATCTCCAGCACGGCCCGCAGCTTCGCCAGGTTCTGCGCAGGTCCGGCGGTGATGCCCGGAACACTCTCCGCACCGGAGACCGAATCCAACAGCCGCGACGGACCCCCATCTTCGAGCTTGAAGATCAGTTGCGTGGAATCCGGAAATCCGAATTCGATGCGGTCGGAATCCTGCAAACGATGCCGTTCGATGCGCGCCCCGTTCACCAGCGTCCCGTGGCGGCTGTGAGTGTCTTCGAGCACGTAGTCGCCGCCCTCGATGACGATCCGGGCATGCTGCCGGGACACCCGGCTGTCACGGATGACCAGGTCGCTCTCCGGCTGCCGCCCGATCCGGAACGGCACCTGCCCGATGGGCGTCCGCGTGCGGTTGCCGTTCGGGTCAATCACCAGCAGGACCGCCAGCTTGCGGCCGTTGGGGATGCTGGAAGGCGTCATCGTGCGGCGCGTTTGGCCCGCGAACGCGGCGCCGGGCTCCCGGTGGCCGTCTCGCCCGCCTGGGCCGCCTCGATCTCCCGCTGGCGGATTTGCTCCACCTCCTGCCGCCTCAAGGCCTGGCAGTGCGAACAGAATCCGCCTACTTCGGTCCGGGCCAGCACCACTTGAAAGCCGAAATGCGCCTCGATCCGCTGTTTCAAGCGTTGGAGCGGCTCGCCGAAGAACTCCTCCACCTTCCCGCAGCGCAGGCAGATGACGTGGGCGTGCTCCTGTTTGAGGCGGGTCTCATAGAAGTGCGCGTCCCCGGTGAAATGCATCAGGTCGAGTTCGTCCACCAAGCCGCCCTGCTTCAGCATCTTCAGGGTCCGGTACACCGTCACGCGATTCAGCTTCGGGTCCCGGGCCTTGGCAAGCTGAAACAGACCCTCGGCGTCTAGGTGACGGCCCGACTGGTCGATCAGCTCCAACAGGATCTGCCGTTGCCGGGTCAGACGGACGCCCTTCTTCTTCAGCGAGCCTTGCATGGACTCCGCAGGCATACACCTCCATTCTACGGGAAGCCGGCCTCACTTTTACTTCTTGAGAGTTTCGCCCTTGCGCAGCAAAGTCGGAGGCTTGCGCTTTTTCTCCATCTCGGCTGCCTTCTTCTCCTCGGCCTTCTTCGCCGCCAGATCTTTGGGTTGCATGAGGGACTCCCGCTCAGCCTTCTCGCGCTCCTCCCTGGCGGCCACTTCCGTGGAACGCTGGTTCAGATCCTGAAGGGAGAGTTCCAGACTGTCGCGCGTGGTGTCGATCGCCTGCTTCAGGACGAACTCATAGCGGGATATATCCTTGGGCTGGTTCTGCTGCAATTTCTCCAGCGTCCCCAGCATCTCCTTCTCCGCTTCGGCGACGGCAGCCATCCCGGCGTTGATCTCGAGCTTTCGCCGGAGTGCGTCGTCGGCAACCGTGTCGATCGCGTCGATAATCTGGGTATATTCCTCCAAGGCATCGTGGACCAGCGCCGAGCGGCCGGGCTTGTCCTTCGAAAGCGCCTGCCGGAGCAGGTCGAGGCGCTGCTTTGCGAAGTGGAGGTAAAGCTTCAGACGCTCATTCGGATCTTGCACCAGCCGTACCTGATCGGCTTCGTCGGCGGTCAGAAAGTCCTTCTGCGCTCCCAGCGGCAGCGCCAGCAACACCAGCAGCAGCAGCCACCCCTTCATTTCCACCCCTCCATGACACCCTTCAACAGTTCATCATGCACCTGCTGCACGTGCTGGCGGATCTTTTCAATGGCGGGACGGTCGCTGAAGGCCATCTCATCGCTGAATGCCGCCAGGTTGCGCAGCAGACCTCGAGTCTTCAATTCGGCGTGCTTGAACGGTTTCGGCCGCCGCGCCGGATCCTTGCCGGTCGCTTTGAGAGATGTCAGGGCAAGGTCCGCCGATTCGGCAACTTCATCCAGCAACTGGCGGGTCTTGGCCGTGTCTCCGGCCCCGTAAGCCTGCTTGGCGGCTCTGATGCAGACCTCCGCATTTTCCAGCGCCAGCCGGGACCGCTTCTCAAGGTTGGCTTCCGCCTTGGCGCGAGTCAGATCGGCCCTCGCCGCCAGCGCCACCAGCAGGAGCATGCCAAGGAGTTTCATCGTCTGCTTAACTCCTTCTCGATGACTTTGATACGCTGCCGGGCTTTAAATTCTTCGTTAGGGCTCTTGCCTTGGCTCAACTCGAGGAAACGCTGGTAGCTCTCCAGCGCGGGGCGGTACTGGCGTGTCTTGTCCAGCACCAGCGCGCGGAAGAAGTAGTTGCCGGCCGTTTCCTCACCGAGCGCCCGGGCGCGATCCAGCGCGGCAAGCGCTTGCGGATAGCTTTCCGTGAGAATGAGCACCGCCGCCAGCTCGTTCCAGGTCTCGCGCGAGTCCGGGCGCAGTTGCGCGGCCTGGAAAAACTGCTCCGCGGCGGGCGCAAATTTGCGCTGGTCGCGGAGAATCCGGCCATACAACATGCGCAGGTCGTAGCTCTTCGGGTCGCGCGCCAGAGCCTTTGCGACGCGGGGCTCGGCGTCGCTGTTCCGCTTGGCGTGAACCAGTAGAGCGATCGCCCGCTCCTGGGCCCCGGCATCGTCCGGGAACTGGTCGTAAAGCGCAATGGCCTTGTCCGTGTGCCCGGCTTTGTCGAGCAGGGAGGCCAGCTCCAGCAGGGCGTCCTTAAAGCCGGGATCCAACTCGGCCGCTTTCCGGAAGTGTTCCTCGGCTTCGGCAAGCCGGTTCAGGCGGGCCAGGCTCCTCGCCAACCCGAGCTCCGCGGGGGCGGACTTGGGATCGAGCGCCAGCGCCGCCCGGTACCGGCCCTCGGCCTTGGCGGCGTCGCCCGCGGCCAGCAGTGCCTCAGCCGCATAGAACTGCGGCCGGAACTCAGCCGGCTTCTGAGCAGCCGCCGCCTCCAGCAGCGGGGTAGCTTCAGAGGCTCGCTTTTCACGAAGCAAGAGCATGCCTAAGTTAAGCTCTGCCTGATATAAACCCGGCTTTAGTTCAAGAACTTTCTGATATTCCGGTATGGCCTCGTGATACTTCTCCATCAGACTCAGCGCCAGAGCCAGGTGGAAATGCGCGGTGTAGTCGCCCGGGTCGGCAGCGACGGCCTTGGTGAAACACTCGACGGCCTGCGGGTAGTTCTGCGACTCCAACGCCTTGCGGCCGTCGGCGTTGTAGTCCTGCGCAGCGAACACCAGCAGAGACAGGGCGACAAGCATTGCGCTGTCTTTATTCTACCGCCAGGCTTTGGCGCAGATACCGGCCCGTGTGGGTGGCGGCCTTCGCCACCTGCTGCGGCGTGCCCTTGGCCACAACCAGACCGCCGCCTTCTCCGCCTTCCGGCCCCAGGTCGATAATCCAATCGGCGGCTTTGATGACGTCCAGATTGTGTTCGATCACCAGCAAACTGCCCCCGCTCTCGACCAGCCGCTCAAAAGCTCCCAGCAGCTTGGCAATATCGTCGAAGTGCAGCCCCGTGGTCGGTTCATCGAAGATGAACAGCGTGCGTTCGCAGGACGCCTGGGCCAGGTGGGCCGCCAGCTTCACGCGCTGAGCCTCCCCGCCGGAAAGCGTGGTGGCCGATTGGCCCAGCCGCAAGTAGCCCAGACCGACGTCGGCCAGGACCTTGAGCCGCGCCACCAGGCGGGGTGACCCGGCAAAAAATGACATGGCTTCCTCTACGGTCAGTTTCAGCACCTCATGGATATTCAGACCGCGGTACCGGACCTCTAAGATGCTGTTTTTGAACCTGGTGCCTTTGCATTCTTCACAAATCAGTTCAACGTCGGCCAGAAACTGCATCTCGACCGTCACGGTGCCGTCTCCCTGGCAGGTCTCGCAACGCCCGCCGGGAATGTTGAACGAAAAGTGCCCCGCTGTGTAGCCGCGGCGTTGCGCTTCCGGGGTGGAGGCGAACAGGGTCCGGATGAGGTCGAACGCCTTGATGTAGGTAACCGGGTTGGATCGCGGGGTGCGCCCGATGGGCGACTGGTCCACCAGGACCACTTCGCGCAATCTCTCGGCTCCGGCGATGCGGGAGCACGTCGCCCGCGATTGCGTATCCGGTATGCCGTCCCCGGCATCGGCCGGGTGCTCCTTGCCGAGCAGACGTTCCAGCGTCTGGTAGATCACGTCCTGGACCAGCGTGGATTTCCCCGAACCGGAAACGCCCGTGACCGCCACCAGCATGCCGAGTGGAATCTCCACGTCGATATTCTTGAGGTTGTGAGCGCGCGCCCCGTACACGCGCAACATGTGTCCAGGAACCACCGGCCTCGGCGTCCGCGGCGCCCGGACACTGAGTTCGTCGCGCAGATAGCGGCCGGTCAAAGAATCGGTCCCGTCCGCAACCAGGCTTTGGTAGGACCCCTGGAAAACGATGTTGCCGCCGTTTTCTCCGGCGCCTGGGCCAAGATCCACAATGTGGTCGGCGGCGCGCATGACGTCACGGTCGTGCTCCACCACCAGGATCGTATTACCCAACTCGCGCAGTTCCTCGAGGATGCGGATCAGCCGCCCGGTGTCGCGCGTGTGCAGGCCAATGGATGGCTCGTCGAGCACATAGCAGGCGCCCACCAGCCGCGATCCCAGGCAGGTCGCCAGTTGGATGCGTTCGGCTTCGCCTCCGGACAGCGTCGCCGACAGCCGGTCCAGCGTCAGGTAGTCGAGGCCCACGTCGTTCAGAAATTTGAGCCGCTGGCGGATTTCCACCAGCACGGTTTCGGCAATCGGGGCCTCCTCCGGCGCCAGTTGCAGGCCCTCGAAGAAAGCGAGCGCTTCGGCGATGTTCATCCGGGTTACATCTTCCAAGGTCTTGCCGCCCACCCGGACATAGAGCGCCTCCCTGCGCAGCCGGGCGCCCTTGCACTCCGGGCAAAGGGCGTAACCGCGATACCGGCTCAGGAACACGCGCACGTGGAGTTTGTACTTTTTGGTTTCCAGGTAATCGAAGAACTCGCGCACCCCCGCGTACACCTCTTCGGTCTCCGCGGCGGTCAGATCGGCAAACGGGACGTTGAATCGCACCTTGCCCCGGGCCTCGCGCTTGAAGTCGGCCAGCCAGGTGCGGTACTTCGGCTTGGTCCAGGGTTCGATGGCGCCGCGATCGAGCGGCTTAGACCGGTCGGGAATCACCAGGTCCATGTCGAAGTCGATCGTGTTTCCGAAGCCCTGGCAGCGGGGGCACGCGCCGTAAGGACTGTTGAAGCTGAACAGTTGCGGCTCGGGTTCGGCGAAAGCGAGATGGCACTGCTTGCACTCGAACTTCTCGCTGAAGCGCTCGGTTTCACCCGTGGCGGCGTTCTGGAACAGCGCCTCTCCGCCTTCGCGATAGCAGGTCTCCACCGTGTCCACCACCCGCTGGCGCAAGTCCGGGGCGATGGCAATGCGGTCCGCCAGCACGAACACCGGCTTGGAGAAGTCGATGTCCAGCAGCGACTCCGGGGTGGAAAACTCGAAGGTGCGGCCGCCCTGGAACAGGCGCGTAAAACCCTTCTTGCGCAGGTCGAACAGGCGGTCGCGCAAACCCCGGGTGTCGCGTCCCGGCGTCTGCTCGACCGGAAAGAGCGCGTACCAGCGGGAACCCTCCGGCAAGGCAAGAACCCGGGCCGCCACCTGGTCCACCGTGTCTTTCTCCACTCTCCGGCCGCATCCGGGGCAGAAGGTGCGTCCCACCCGCGCGAACAGCAGACGCAGATAGTCATAGCACTCCGTCGAGGTCGCTACCGTCGAGCGGGGATTGCGCGTCGTGTTCTTCTGCCGGATGGCGATCGCCGGGGCAATGCCGTCAATGTCGTCCACCTCCGGCTTCTCCATCCGTTCCAGAAACTGCCGCGCGTAGGCCGAGAGCGACTCGATATAGCGCCGTTGCCCCTCGGCGTAGATGGTGTCGAAGGCCAGTGAGGACTTTCCCGAGCCCGAGACTCCGGTAATCACCGTAAGCCGGTTGTGCGGGATCGACAAGGAGATGTTCTTGAGATTGTGGACCCGCGCCCCGCGGATCTCGATTGAGTCTTCCAAGGGATGAACCCCAATTATATCGCCTGCGGCCGAGCACTGGAAAAATGCGCCCGCGCGAGGTAGAGTAAACACGTTTGCGCGGAGAATATCATGACACGGTTCTTCTTATCGTTCGCTGTGCTGTGCGCCGCCGCGGCGGCGCAAAACCTGGGGCCGCTGGCCGGGCTTTCCACGCTTCGCGACGCGGTCTCGAAACGCGCTTCCAGTTGGGACCGCTCCGGCGGCAATGCCGACGCCCTGCGAATCAGGGCCGGTGACACCGCCACCCTGGCGGACATCTCCGGCCCCGGATCCATCCGCCACATCTGGGTGACCATCAGCGCCGAGAGCAACTACCACCTGCGGGAAATCGTCCTCCGGATGTACTGGGACGGGGAACCCGAACCCAGTGTCGAGACCCCTATCGGAGACTTCTTCGGCACGGGTTTCGGCGCTTACCACTCCTGGCACTCGGCGCCGCTGACGGTGCAGGGGCGCGCCATGAACTGCTACTTCCCCATGCCGTTCTCGAAATCTGCCCGCATCACTGTTACCAATGAGGGCAAGCAGGAAGTCCGGGCCTTCTACTATCACATCGACTACGAGCAGTACCCGGACGCCGCGGCCGTCGCCGGCCAGGGCCGCTTCCACGCCCAGTTCCGGCGGTCGGACCCGACACCCGCAATCCCGCTGGATGTCTCAAAGAGCCGCAACCTCACTGGCGCCGATAACTACAAGTTCATGGAGGCTGAGGGCCGCGGACAATTCGTCGGCGTCATATTGAACATCCAGGGCTACTCGACGGGATGGTGGGGTGAAGGCGACGACATGTTCTTTGTGGACGGCGAAGGATTCCCGCCTTCCCTCCACGGCACCGGTCTGGAAGACTACTTCAACAACGCCTGGGGCTTCCAGGACGAGTTCAACTATCCTTTTATCGGTTACTCCCTCAAGGGCAACCGGGACTTCACCGGGATGCACACCATGTACCGGTTTCACATCCAGGATCCGGTGTATTTCCGAAAGTCGCTGCGGGCGGGCATCGAGCACGGCCACGCTAACGACCGGGCCGACGATTACTCGAGCGTCGCCTTCTGGTACCAGACCGAACCCCATAAACGGCTCGAGCCGCTGCCCCCGGTCGAGAAGCGATTGCCGCACCCCTTCTGGAAGGTCGAGGTGCTCGAAAAGAACCTGCCCAACTAGTCTCCCCCTCTGGCGGGCGATGTGCCCGGGCGTGCGCGCAAAGCGTGCGGAAGCGGACAGAATTCCGCCGCGGCGGCATCCCGGCGCCAGCCCCAGGGTCCGATTAAGGTGTAGTAAATGCTATACTTCTCTCTCGAAATCCGCCGGACCGCTCCACTGTGTACGGCTCTTTTCGGAAGGCATTGTCTGAAATGCCGGGATTATAATCATCATGATGCGGTCGTTTTGTATCCACCCGAGAAAGGGGTGCCCGAATGGTCGACCTGATTATCATTCGCATTGTCTTCGTAGCTGTTCTGGTGATTGCCGCGTACTTCATCGGGCCTTTCACCGATCCTCTCACCTGGGCTAACGCGGTCATTGGCCTGCTGCTTGGTTTGTGCATTATTTTCTTTGAGATGCGCCTGAAACAGGTGAGTCTCAAGAGACTCATCGGAGCCGCCTTCGGCTCCGTGCTGGGTATTTCCGGGGCCTACTTGATGTCCACGGTGATCGGCCAGCTTGGAGGCGCCCCCTGGGTGCGCTTTCTCCAGATCGCCATTCTGCTGTGGATGACGTACGTTGGCCTGGTGGTGGGCGCCAGCAAGGGCGATATGCTGAACCTGTCGGCGCTGGGAGGGGTGTTCGGCGGTGAGAAGGGTCCAAAGAAGGCGTTCAAGATCCTCGACACCAGTGTCATTATCGATGGCCGGATCGCCGACATCGCGGAAACCGGCTTCATGGACGGCGTGCTGGTGATCCCCCAGTTCGTGCTCCGTGAGCTTCAGTTGGTGGCCGACTCCGCCGACTCGATGAAGCGAAACCGCGGGCGCCGGGGCCTCGACATCCTGCAACGCATTCAGAAGATGGCTCACCTGAACGTGCAGATCGTCGAGGACGATTTCCCGCACATCCGCGACGTGGACATGAAGCTCATCGAGCTGGCCAAGATCTACGATTGCAAAATCGTCACCAACGACTTCAACCTGAACAAGGTGGCGCAACTGCATGGCGTCGAAGTGCTGAATATCAACGAACTGGCCAACTCGCTCAAGCCCATCGTGCTGCCCGGCGAGACCATGCGGGTCTTCATTCTGAAGGAAGGCAAGGAGTACAACCAGGGAGTCGCTTACCTGGATGACGGCACCATGGTGGTGGTGGACAACGCCAAGAAGATGATCTCGAAAACCATCGACATCACCGTCACCAGCGTGCTTCAGACGACCGCCGGCAAGATGATCTTCGGCCGCTTCGACGACCGGGCGCATTCGGCGGCCGGCAGCGAGCGCCACGACCGTACCCAGCGCGCCAAAGCGCCGGCCCCCGACCAGCCGGCCGTGGAACGGACTACCATAGAGTCGTAGATGAAAATCGCAGTGATCCTGCCCGCGGCGGGTCTGGGGACTCGCATGGGACGGGCCTCGGCTGAAAAAACAGGCACCAGCCGGAAGCAGTTCATGCTCCTGGAGGGTTCGCCTATTCTGCTGCATACCGTGCGCAAGTTCGCGGCTTGCGAGCCGGTGAGCGAAATCGTGGTCGCGCTGCGCCGGGAGGATATGGACTGGGTCCGCGAACTGCTGGGCCGCGAGGGGCTCGCCAAGCCCGTGCGCGTGGTGCAGGGAGGCGACAGCCGGCAACAGTCGGTGGAAAACGCCCTCTCCACCCTGGACGACTCCATCGACCTGGTGGCGGTGCACGACGCCGTACGCCCGTTTATTGATCTGGAGACCATTCACAAGACCTTCCGCGAAGCCTCCGAGACCGGCGCCGCCATTGTGGGCATCGTGCCCGTGGATACAGTCAAGCAGGTGACCCGCGGGCAGGGCAACGTCCGCATCCGCGCCACCATCCCGCGCGACAAGCTGGTGCTGGCGCAGACACCTCAGGTGTTCCGCCTGGACCTGTTGCGCCGCGCTTTCCAGCGCGCCCGGGAGGACGGGTTCACGGGGACCGATGAAGCCAGTCTGGTGGAGCGCCTGGACGACGCCGAGGTGAGCGTCGTGCTCGGCAGCGACCGCAATATCAAGATCACCAAGCCCTCCGACATGGACCTGGCCCGCCTGTTCCTGGCCGAGGAAGCGGCCGCGGTTTGAGCGAGTACCGCTTCGGCATCGGCTGGGACGTGCACCGGCTCACCGCCGGGCGCCCCCTCATTCTCGGCGGCGTCAGCGTGCCCGCGGAACGGGGACTGGACGGTCATTCCGATGCCGACATCCTGGCCCACGCCGTCACCGATGCCATTCTGGGCGCAGCTGCCCTGGGCGATATCGGCATGCATTTCCCCGACACCGACCCGCGCTGGAAAGGCGCGGACAGCCTGGTTTTCCTGAAACACGCCCGGCAACTGGCCGAAGAGGCCGGATTCCGGATCGTGAATGTGGACGCCAATGTCATCCTCGAGCGGCCCAAGCTGAAGGAGTACCGCTTGCCCATCCGCCGGCGCCTCGCCGAAACTCTGGGTCTCGACCTGGACCGCGTCTCCGTGAAATTCAAGACCGCCGAGAAGCTCGGACCGGTCGGCGAAGGCCGCTCGGCCGAGGCCCAGGCCGTGGTGGCGCTCTTCCGGGCCGGCGGTGAAGCTGCGGGGCTGTGACCACTGATACCGTGTTACACTGCCTTCGTGTTAAAGAACATTACCATAACGGTCGATGAGGAGGTCGCGCGGTGGGCCCGCCGGAAAGCGGCGGAAGAGTCTACCTCGGTTTCAAGGCTGGTGGGCCGCATACTCGAGAACCAGATGCGAATGACCGATGAGTACTGGCGGGCCTACGCACGCTGGAAGAGGATCGGGAGCATTGCGGGGATTGACGCGGCTCGACGCTTGAGCCGGGACGAAGCTCATGCGCGGCAGTGAGCGCTGTTTCGTTGACACGAACGTGCTGCTGTACGCCGTCGATCCGGCCGATCCGGCAAAGCAGCGTGCCGCCAACGGCTGGCTGACTGTACTGTGGGAGACCGGCCTGGGATGTCTCAGTTGGCAGGTGCTTAACGAGTTCTACGTCAATGCAGTCCGCAAGGGGCGAACTGCGAACCGCAAAGCGCGCAGAGTGGTTGAGGTCTACGCGACATGGCCGCTTGTGGAATTATCGCTGGGAACCATCCAACGGGCTTGGCATTGGATGGACGCCGCACAACTTTCCTATTGGGACGCTCTGATCGTCGCTGCCGCCGAGCGCGGCGGGTGTGATAGATTACTCACCGAAGACTTGCAGCACGGGCAACGGCTGGGAGCGCTTACGGTAGTCAATCCCTTCCTGGTCCAGCCGGCCGCCCTCGGATTCCCATCCAAGCTCACTCGCTGATGCGGGCGGTGAAGCGCACGTAGCCGGCGCGGTCGGGCCTCGCTGACGCCGGCGGTTTCAGTTCGACAACACGTTCTTTGCCCTCAGACCAGGCCCGCACCTGGTACGCGATCCCAGGCACGCCCTCCACCAGCATTTCGAGTGCGCCGTCGCGATATGCCGTCCGGAGCACGCGCAGATTGCGGCTCGAGTCGCCTTCGAGCAACGGCTGGCGGACAATCTCGACCGCAAGGCCTCCCCGGTAGCGTACCTCCGCCGCACACTTGCCCTGGCACCGGACCCGGACCTGCGCGGGTCCCACGGGCGAGGCGCCAAAGGGCAGGGCCGGGGCGAAGTCGATCGTCAAGGGCCCCCGTCCCGTGCTTTCAAACCAGGCTGCCACCGCGCCGGGCGTCTGCCGCAGCTCGATCGAGAGCCGGTCGTTTCCGAAAGGAAACCGCCGCACAGCCACCCGCGGCCACGAGGGCGGCAGGCGCGGCTCGCAACGAAGCGCACGCGATGGGACGTCGGGATCCAACCCCATGATGCCCTCAATCAGCCCCGGGATAGCCGTCAGCTCCGAGAACATCTGGTGGGGAACGGCGTTGTCGAGCAGCCGCAGGTGCCCGCCTGACAGCGCCTCCGGCATCGCGCCGCGAGAGTTGAGCTCCCGCAGGTTCAGCATGGCCCGCCAGGTCGAATAGGCCTGGACCGGGTTGCCGTAGCGGAACTGCGCCAGCATGGGTCCGGCGGTGAGAAAGGGCCAGACCGACCCGGTCTGGTAGGACCCTTCCCGGTAGCGCGGGTCTTCGAGCGAGATGTTGCGCTGCCCCCAATCC
>Ga0315298_1009018_pt1 | contig 12475 bp, 10 predicted proteins | sample WHS_1_MG_FD_203077 | JGI IMG/M metagenome (GOLD analysis project Ga0315298, IMG submission 203077) | Extremophilic microbial mat communities from Washburn Hot Springs, YNP, Wyoming, USA - WHS_1_MG | ecosystem: Environmental > Aquatic > Thermal springs > Hot (42-90C) | place: USA: Wyoming... | reverse complement strand
TCATCGACACGTTGCCGTCGCGCAGCGGGAAGCGCGAGGCCTGCCACCATTCGCCCTGCACCGCGGCGGAGGGCAGGCCGAGCGCCTCCATCCGCGCGATGAAGCCGGGCAGGTCGACCATGCCGGCAGTGCTGAAATTGCCGCGCACGTCGGTCGGGAAGGAGCGGGCGAGCTCGGGATGGCCGGCGCCGCAGTGATAGCACTCGCGCGCGTTCTCCATCACCAGCTTCCAGTTGCCGCGCTCGAACAGCGTGCATTCGGCGGCGAGCTTGGCGTTGCCGAGATCGTGGCCGGCGAGCATCGGCGCGAGATGGTCGTGGAAGGCGTCGAATTCGGGCGGCTCGGCGGCGAGGCAGACATAGACGGTGCCGGCGACGGTGCGGACATGGATCGGCCGCAGACCGTGGGCGGACTTGTCGAACTCGCGCGGCATGCGGCCGGCGCCGCGCAGGGCGCCGGTGTCGTCATACATCCACTGGTGATAGGGGCAGAGCAGGCGCTGCGCGTGGCCGCAGCCATCGGCCAGGATCTGCGCGCCGCGATGGCGGCAGGTGTTGAAGAAGCCGCGCAGCACCCCGTCCTGCCCGCGGAGCAGGAGGATCGGCGAGCGGCCGATGGTCATCGCGAGATAGCTGCCGGGGTCGGGGATCTCGGTTTCCAGCCCGATGAGCAGCCAGCTGCGGCCGTAGATCTCGCGCAGGTCGAACTCGAAGATCTCGGGATCGGTGTAGAAGGCCTGCGGCAGCGTGTGCCGGGGCGGACGCTGGGCGAGAAGCGCGGAGAGGCGGTTGCGCAGGGGCGTATCCGGCATCGGTGACCTCCAGTGGACACCGGACGTTAGTCAGCACGCCGGGGCGGCGGCAAATCGCATTTGTGCATAAGCCTATGAGCCGGCGCGCTGGCCCCCGGCGGCCAGGGTGATCCGGAAGGGTGCGGCCGGTGGCCGCGAACGCCGCGTCATGTCCGGCGTTCGTCCGCCGTGTCGATGGACCGCGTTCAGGGGCGTTCGGGGATGGACGAGGTGGCACCGGCGCGGGTGGAACCGGCCGGTGCCTTCGTCAGCTTGGTGCTAGACTATTGTTCTTATCGTTTTCCAGTGTCCGGAACACTGGCTCATTCGGCGGGGCTGACCGCGGGGCCGTGCACGGTCGGGGCCGTTTCGCGGACCCTGATCGTCAGCATCACAAGGCCGGCGGCGAACAGCGAGATGGCGAAGAGGATCGCCGTGGCGTAGAAATTGTGCGTCTTGTCCTGGAGATAGCCGCCCAGGAACGGCCCGAGATAGCCGCCGAGATTGCCGAGCGCGTTGATCAGCCCCATGGCGCCGCCGACCAGGGCGACGGGCAGCGTGCGCGAGGCGGCCGCCCAGAACGGGCCGTCATAGGACATCGCGCCGCCCATCGCGAGGCAGAGGAAGAAGATGGACAGCAGGATCATGCCCTCGCCGACCGTCACCGACAGGATGAGGCTGACGGCCGCCAGCGTCATGGGCAGGAAGACGTGGCGGGAGTAGCGGCGGTTGGTGTCCGCCCACCAGCCGTTGAACCAGAGCATCAGCCCCGCGACCACGTAGGGCAGTGTCGCGATCAGGCCGACCGCGCCGAAGCCCGCATGGGTGAGGGACTTGAGCAGGGTGGGCATCCACATGTTCAGCCCGTAGAAGCCGACCTGCACGAGGAAATAGACCACCACGAGGCGCCACACAGTCGCGGACTTGAAGATGTCGCTGAACGGTCCCGGCTCGGGTTCGTTGGCGCGGTCCTGGGCGAGCGAGCGGTTGATGTAGTCGCGCTCGGCGGGCAGGCACCAGTGGGCGTCTTCGGGCCGGTCCTTGATGAAGATCAGCCAGAGCGGCAGCGCGATGATGAAGGGCAGCGCGCCTTCGACGAAGAAGAGCGTGCGCCAGTCCGAGCCGGCGACGATGAAGCCCGACAGCGGCTGGGTGATGATCGACGAGATCGCCAGGTTGGCGATCCAGAAGCCGTAGGCGCGGGCGCGCTCCTGCACGGGGAACCAGTGCGACAGCAGCACCAGCGTGGCCGGCCAGATCCCGCCCTCGGCGACGCCGAGAAGGAACCTGAAGATCACGAGCTGGGTGAAATTCTGCGCGAGCCCGCAGGCCAGCGCCATCAGCCCCCAGAAGCAGATCATGATGGCGACGAATTTCTTGGCGGACCAGTGTTCGGCCAGCCAGCCGCCGGGAATCTGCAGCAGCACGTAGCCGACGAAGAAGATGCCGCCCGCGGTGCCTTCGTCCGCCTTGGTGATGTGGAAATCGTGGCCGATTCCCGAAAAGGCGTAGGCGATGTTGGTGCGGTCCATGAACGAGATGATGTAGACGATCATCGCGATGGGAATGAGGCGGAACCAGCGGGTCATGCCCACCTCCGCCGCTCCTGTGCTTGAACTCATCGGTTTCCTCCGTATTGACGTGGCGTCGGGATCAAATTTTGCTCTTGCGGCCGGGCGGCCGTTGGTTGCGCTATCATCGGCATAGCAAAAGAGGCCCACCTCTCCCAAGTTGAGATTTATCGTTAAACTACCACCGATCGGACGGCAATCCGGCAGGACGCGGGATGTGGGTGTTCCGGCCGGAGACGCGCTTCGAGCGGCCGGTCAGCGGGCAGGTCATCCCTGATATGCCCCGGGATTTCATAACGATCCATTAAGAATTGCCGTGCTTAAGGCGCGTGAGGGAGTGGCGGACGCCGCAAGGGGGTCCGCCGGTCCGCGAGTATGGCGCCGGATCGTCAAGCCGATCCCCTGTCGGGAATTCACATGCGTAAGCCTAAGCGATCAGAGCCTGACGAAACAGCCGATCCCGAACTGGAGGAGCTGATCGAGAGGGATCGTGCCGAACTGCTCTATTCGTTGGGCGGCGGCAGCGTGTTCGTCACGGTCGCGGTGTCGTTCCTGCTCATCCTCCTCGTGCAGGCGCCGGGCGAGTGGTCCGCCCTGCTGGCCTGGTTCGCCGCCATCGTCCTCGTTTCCGCGATCCGCTCCGTCGACATCTTCATCCTGTTTCCCCGGGTCCGCCGGAAGCCTTTCGACGGCCGGAAGATGATCCGCCGCTTCGGGCTCGGCACGTCGACCCTGGCCCTGCTGCTCGGCAGTTTCCCGATCTTCTTCTTTCCGCATCTCGCCGTCGTCGAGCGGGCGTATGCGTTCATGGTGTGTTTCGGCATGGCGGGGGGGAGCGTCACCGTCCTGAGCGCCAGCTTTCCGCTGATCGTGACCTATTGCACCGCCGTCCTGCTGCCGGGGGTTGCGGAGACCCTGATCGCGTATCAGCCGGGCGGGCAGAAATTCGCGGTGATCGGCATCGTCGGCTACATCTCGTCGTTCTTCTTCGCCCGGACCACGTCGCGGACGGTGCTGCGCGGCTTGCGCCTGATGCGCACGAACCAGGTGCTGACGCTGCGCTCCGAGCAGGAGAGGGTTCATCTCGAAGCGATGAAGAGCGACCTCGCGGACGCCAATGAGAGCCTGGAGCGCCGGGTGTGCGAGCGGACCGCCCAGCTCGCGCACGAGGTGGCCGAGCGCGAGCGCTACGCGGCGGCCCTGAGCCGCCTCGCCTCGACCGATCCGCTGACCGGGCTCTACAACCGCCCGACCTTCACCGCCCGCCTCGCCGGGCGCGCGGAGGGTTCGGTGGGGGCGCCCGGCCGGGTCGCGCTGCTGTTCATCGATCTCGACAGCTTCAAGCAGATCAACGACCTGCGCGGCCACGAGATGGGGGACCAGGTTCTGCGGCAAACCGCCGAGCGCGTCGCCCGGGTGATCGGCGCGACGGGGGACGTCGCGCGGTGGGGCGGCGACGAGTTCCTCGTCGCCCTGCCGGACTGCGGCGGCGAGGAGGCGCTCCGCCATGCCGAACGGCTGATCGAGGCGATCAAGACGCCGATCACGGTGGGCGCGGATGTCTGCCGGGTCGAGGCTTCGGTGGGGGTGGCGCTCTATCCCGACAATGGCGATACCGCCGACAGCGTGATCCGCGCCGCCGATGTCGCGATGTATGCGGCGAAGCGCGAGGGCAAGAGCCGGGCCAAGCGCTTCGACCCGGTTCTCGCCGATGACATGGCGGATCGCTACGACCTCGAACAGGGCCTGCGGGACGCCATCAAGGGGGATCAGTTCCGCCTGGTGTTCCAGCCGATCATCGACGCGCGGACGGGCGCCTGCACGGCGTTCGAGGCGCTGCTGCGCTGGAATCACCCCGTGCGCGGCGCGGTCAGCCCGGCGACGTTCATCCCGGTCGCCGAGCAGAGCGGGCAGATCGAGCGGATCGGCCGCTGGGTGCTGGAAGAGGCGTGCCGCGCGGCGACCGGCTGGCCGGACCCGTCGATCGCCGTCACCGTCAACATCTCGGTCTCGCATGTGCTGGTCGGCAGCCTGCTCGATGACGTCGAGCACGCGCTGGCGGTTTCGGGTCTGCCGCCATCGCGCCTGAAGATCGAAATCACCGAGACGATGTTCCTGCACGACGCCGACCGGTCGGCGCCGCTGTTCGACAGGCTGCGGCAGATGGGCGTGGGAATCCTGCTCGACGATTTCGGCACCGGCTTCTCGTCGCTGTCCTTCCTCGGCAACCTGCCGATCGACGTGATCAAGATCGACCAGTCCTTCGTGCGCGACGCCGGGCGCAACGGCTATGCGACGATCGAGGCGATCCTCTCGATCGCCCGCGCGCTCGGGCTGCAGGTGACGGCCGAAGGCGTCGAGACGCCGGAACAGAACCGCAACCTGGTGGAGCGGGGCGTCGGCAGCGTTCAGGGATATCTGTTCAGCCGTCCGATTCCCGCCGCGGACGTGACGGACTGGCTGCAGATGACGGGGCGGGTGCCCGATCGTCCGTTCGATCCGGCCGCCGCGCCCGCCCTGGCGGCGAGCGCCTGAACGCGGGCTGGCCGGTCAGGCCGAGCGCGACACCCCGGCCTTGACCCGGCGCAGCGGGATCGAGCTCTCGATCGAGGCGACGCCGCGCACCCGCGTCAGTTGCCCGACCAGGAACTGCTCGAACGCGGCGAGGCTCGTCGTCACCACCCGGAGCAGGTAGTCGCGGTTGCCGGTCATCAGCCAGCAATCGACCACCTCGGGGAACGAGGCGATGGCCGCCTCGAAACGCACCAGCGCGTCGTCCACCTGCTTGTCGAGCTTGACCGAGACGAACACCGACACGTCGAAGCCGAGGGCCGCCTCGTCGATCATCACGGTATAGCCGCGGATGATGCCCTCGCGCTCCAGCCGGCGCACGCGGCGGGCCACCGGGGTCGCACTCAGCCCGACCCGCTCGGCGAGGTCGAGCATGGAGATCCGCGCGTCGCTCCGCAGGGCGGACAGGATCTCCCTATCGAAATCGTCGATCGTGCCGGATTTCACCATGATGGCGCGGTTCCTTGCAGACTATCGCCACGATATTGCCCTGGGCCGCGCGAATCGCAAGGATTCGCTCCGCCCGCCCGCCTAGACTCGGCGCACCGCCCTCACGCCGGGAGACCGCGAATGACGCCGCATCTGAAAACCGCCGAACAGCGCCTGCTCTGGCTGTCGCACTGGATGATCCACAACGCCAACCACCTCCGGCCGAAGGTGGACGGGATCAAGACCGGCGGGCATCAGGCCTCCTCCGCCTCGATGGTGGGCATCATGGCGGCGCTCTATTTCACCGCGCTGCGCCCGGAGGACCGCGTCGCGGTGAAGCCGCACGCCGCCCCGGTGTTTCACGCGATGCAATACCTGATGGGCAACACCACGCGCGAGCGGCTGGAGACTTTCCGCGGCTTCGGCGGCACCCAGAGCTATCCGAGCCGCACCAAGGACGATGACGACGTCGATTTCTCCACCGGATCGGTGGGCCTCGGCGTCGCCATCACCTCCTTCGCCGCGCTGGTGCAGGACTATATCGCGGCGAAGCCATGGGGGCGGGATGTGCGGCGCGGCCGCATGGTCGCGCTGATGGGCGATGCCGAGATCGACGAGGGCAACATCCACGAATGCCTCCAGGAAGGCTGGAAGAACGGGCTGCGCGATGTCTGGTGGGTGATCGACTACAACCGCCAGTCGCTCGACGGGGTCGCCCGCGAGGGGCTGTGGCAGCGCATCGAGAAGATCTTCGAGGCGTTCGGCTGGGACGTGGTGCGGATCAAGTACGGCGCGTTGCAGCGCGCGGCCTTCGCCGAGCCGGGCGGCGAGGCGCTGCGACGCTGGATCGATTCCTGCCCCAACCAGCGCTACGCAGCACTCACCTTCCAGGGCGGCGCCGCCTGGCGCAAGCGGCTGCTCGACGAGCTGGGCGACCAGGGCGCGGTCTCGGCGCTGATCGCCCGGCGCAGCGATGCCGAGCTGGCCGCGCTGATGGAGAATCTCGGCGGCAACTGCGTGCAGACCATGGCCGACACCTTCGCCGCCATCGACCACGACCGCCCGACCTGCTTCCTCGCCTACACGATCAAGGGCTGGGGCACGCCGATCGCCGGGCACAAGGACAATCACGGCGGGGTGATGACGGTCGAGCAAATGCAGGCCTGGCAGCGCCACATGGGCGTGGGGCAGGGCGAGGAGTGGGAGCGTTTCGCCGCGGTGGCGGACGTGGAGGGCTTCCGCGCCTGGCTCGACGCGGTGCCCTTCTTCGCCGCCGGCCGCCGCCGGCACGACGATGCGCATCTGCCGGTCCCCGCCCTCGCTTCACCCGGCGAGCGGGAGATCTCCACCCAGGCCGCCTTCGGCCGCATCCTCGACGATCTCGCCCGCGGCGACAGCGCGCTCGCCGCGCGCATCCTCACCACCTCGCCCGACGTCACCGGCACCACCTCGCTCGGCCCCTGGGTCAACCGCCGCCGCCTGTTCGCCCGCGAGGCGATGGCGGACCTCTTCCGCGCCGAGAAGATCCCCTCGACCGCGCGCTGGGATTTCGCGCCCGAGGGCCAGCATCTCGAACTCGGCATCGCCGAGACCAACCTGATGCTGCTGCTCGCCGCCGCCGGCCTCGCCCGTTCGCTGTTCGGCCGCCGCCTGATCCCCATCGGCACCGTCTACGATCCGTTCATCGCCCGCGGGCTCGATGCGCTGAACTACGCCTGTTACCAGGATGCCCGCTTCCTGCTGGTCGGCACGCCCTCGGGCGTCACCCTCGCGCCGGAGGGTGGGGCGCACCAGTCGATCGGCACGCCGGCGATCGGCATGACCCAGCCCGGCCTCGCCGCCTTCGAGCCGGCCTTCGCCGACGAGCTGGCGGCGATCATGGAATGGGCGTTCGACCATCTCCAGCGCGATGCCGCCGATCCGTATACCGATCCGGGCATCGACCCGCGCACCGGCCTCGCCGATGCGGCGGGCGGTTCGGTCTATCTGCGCCTGTCGACCAACCCGGTCGAGCAGCCGGGCCGGCGCGGCACCGCCTGGCGGCAGGGGGCCACCGAGGGCGCCTACTGGCTGCGCGAGCCGGGGCCGAACGCCGAACTCGTCATCGCCTATCAGGGGGTGGTGGCGCCGGAGGCGATCCGCGCCGCCGGGGCGCTGGCGGAAAGCCGGCGCGATATCGGCGTGCTCGCCGTCACCTCGGCCGACCGGCTGCATGCCGGCTGGAGCGCGGCCCAGCGGGCGAGATGCCGGGGCGAGGCGGTGACCTCGCTGGCCGAGCGCCTGCTCGCCCCGCTCCCGCGCGACTGCCGCATCGTCACGGTGATCGACGGCCATCCCGCCACCCTGTCCTGGCTCGGCGGCGTCGCCGGCCATGCGGTGCTGCCGCTCGGCGTCGAGCGCTTCGGCCAGACCGGCACCATCGCCGATCTCTACCGCGCCAACGGCATCGACGCCGCCGCGATCATCGAGCGCGTCGGCACCTTCACCAGCGGCCGCCCGGTGCTGGCCTTTCCGGCCCGCCCGCGCGCCCGGTCCGGGGCGGCCGCGCTGGCGGGGTGATGCCGGCGGGCTTGGCATCGGCCCGCATATCGTCCTACCTGCGGATCAGGAGGAGCGGCGATGACGGACTGGGACTGGCGGCGCCCGCAAGGGCGGCATGATGCCCCGCCCCGCGCGTTGACGGCATGAGCGCCCCGCTCGGCACGGACCTCGCGCGGCCGCGCCTGCCGCGCGCGATCTGGGCGCTCGGCTGCGTGAGCCTGCTGATGGATATCTCCTCGGAGATGATCCACGCGCTGCTGCCGGTCTTTCTCGTCGTCACGCTCGGCGCCGGCACCGAGATGGTCGGGCTGATCGAAGGGGTGGGTGAGGGCACGGCCTCGATCGTCAAGGTGTTCTCGGGCTGGCTCAGCGACCGGCTCGGCCGGCGCAAGGCGCTCGCCGTCGCCGGCTATGCGATGGGGGCGCTGTCGAAACCCGTCTTCGCGCTCGCCCCGGCGGCGGGCTGGGTGCTCGGCGCCCGCGTGTTCGACCGGATCGGCAAGGGGGTGCGCGGGGCGCCGCGCGATGCGCTGGTGGGCGATCTCGCGCCGCCCGGGATGAGCGGGGCGGCGTTCGGCCTGCGCCAGTCGCTCGACACGGTGGGCGCCTTCGCCGGGCCGCTGCTCGCGATCGCGCTGATGGCGGCGAGCGGCGACGATATCCGCCTCGTCTTCTGGCTGGCGCTGCCCTTCGGCCTTGCCGCCGTGCTGCTGCTCGCGGTCGCGGTGCGCGATCCGCCGCGCAAGGCGAGCCACCGGCCCGCGCGCCTGCCGCTGCGGCGGAGCGAATTCGTCCAGCTCGGCCCGCGCTTTCGCGCCGTCGTGCTCGCCGGCGCGGTGCTGACGCTCGCCCGCTTCGGCGAGGCGTTCCTCGTGCTGCGCGCCCGCGGCCTCGGCCTGCCGCTGGCGCTCACCCCGGCGGTGCTGGTGGTGATGAACGTGGTCTACGGGCTTGCGGCCTATCCGGCCGGGCGGCTCGCGGACCGGCTGGACCGGCGCGGCGTGCTGGCGGCCGGGTTCGGGGTGCTGGTGCTCGCCGATCTGTGCCTCGGCTTCGCGCCGGGCCTTGTGGTGGGCATGGCCGGCATCGCGCTGTTCGGCCTGCATATGGGGCTGACCCAGGGCGTGCTGTCGGCGCTGGTGTCCGACGCGGCGCCGGAGACGGCGCGGGGCACGGCGTTCGGCATCTTTCACCTCGCCGGCGGGGTGGCGCTGCTGGCGGCGAGCCTGCTCGCCGGCGTGGCGTGGAGCCTGGCCGGGCCGGCGGCGACCTTCCTGGCCAGCGCCGGCTTTGCCGTGATCGGGCTCGTCCTGCTCTTCGCGCTGGTGGATGCCGGCCACGCTCGCGCGCGGTAACGGGCGCCTCAGCCGGCGCCGCCGGCGCGCGGCAGCAGATCGTGCCGTTCGAGCGCCGCCCGGAAGGCGGCGACGATATCGCCGGTGATCCGCGCCGAGATGAAGCGTTCGCCGGCGTCGAACCAGAGATTGGCCAGCAGCCCCGAGATCTCGTCTTTCTGCGCGATGGCGAGAAGGGCGGCCACCCGCCGGCCGAGTGCCGGGCGCAGCGTTTCGGGGTCGAGTTGCCCCGCGGGCCAGGGCAGGATGCCGGCATGGCCGCCGGGCGCCGGGCCGAGACTGTCGGGGATCACCGGCAGCCAGTAGGCGGCGGGCGGCGTCGCGCCGTCTACCGTGGGCAGGGGGGCGCCATCGGCATCGAGCGCGTGGCGTTGCCGCTCGGCGAGGCTCCAGCCGTCGAAGAGCGGGTTGTCGGCGCGCAGGATCAGCACGCGGCGCAGATAGTCGCGCATGTTCAGCCGGCCGAGCATGAAATCGTGGACCCGGAAGGCCCGGCAGAAGAAGCCGCCGAAGGCGTGCAGGACGGTGGTGGCGGCGGCGGCGGCGCCCGCCGTCTTGCGGTCCGGCCGGACCGGCACGAGCTGGAAATGGCTGAAGATCCGCGGGTCGGCCATCATGTCGAGATCGGCGGTGAGGTAGTTGGCGCCGGCCTCCATCGCTCCGAGCGCGGCGAGGCCGATGCCGCCCATCCCGCCCGCCACGCGGCCGGGCGCGCGGGGCTGGTGCAGCGTGGGGTCGATCAGCAGCAGGGCGCGCCGCGCCGCGTCCGGCCCGGGTTCGAGCGGGGCGGCCATGCCGGCGAGTTCGCGATGCGCGAGCAGGACCGGATTGTTGTCGAACACGCCGCCATCGATGCCGGTGAAGCCGACCTGCCCGCCGGTGGTCGGCAGGCTGGACCAGTCGGGGACCAGCGGCTCGCAGATCGCGCCGGCCGGCGTCCGCAGCACATGCGGGCGATAGCGGTACTGCGCGGCCGGGCGGGTGAGCGCGCGGGGCCGCAGCGCCATCGGGTAGGCGCCGCCGGCCAGCGCATATTGCATCAGCGTGCCGAAATCGGCGAAGCCCTCGCCGGACGGGTTCATGCCGATCCAGAATTCGTCCGGCCGCCGCGCGCCGGCGGGGTCGGCGGCGATGCCGCTCGCGGGCAGCGCGAAGCGGGCGTAGTCGGCGTGCTGGGCGTAGTTTCCGCCCGTCCAGCCGGTGAAGGCCGGGACGTCGAACCGGTAGGGAATGCCCTCGACATTGGTGACGGACAGGATCATCCGGTACGGGTCGGGCAGATAGGCGCGGCCGAACCCGTTGGGCGTTTCGCCATAGCGGACCATGTCCCGCGCGATCTCGTCGAGGCGCCGGCAGTTGAGCAGCGAGGCCGCCGTCCCGCCCGCGAGGTCGGACGGGTCGAGAAAGGCGAGGCCGTCGACCCGGTTGACCCAGACATCGAAGAGCGGATTGTCCGGCATCGCGGCGGTCGCCATCAGGGCGGCGAAATCGTCCGGCATCGGGTGATGGGCCTTGCGGGCGTAAAGGCCGAGAATCCCCGCCGTGATGCCGCCGCCGGAACAGCCGGTGACGATCGGCAGGCGAACCCGGTGCGGCGGGTCGGTCGCCTCCCAGGCGTCGAGCAGTTCGACCAGCGCGTCGAGCGCGCCGGCGGTATAGGCGCCGGCCGAGACGGTGCCGCCGAGCACGAGGCCGAGTTCGAAGGTGCGCGGCGGCGGCGGCGGGCGCTCCAGGGGGAAATACCGGGCGAAGCCGGGCGGCGGGGCGGGCGCCGCCAACGGCGCGTCATCATCGTCCATCGAAGGATCCCCTTCAGCCGCCCGGCGGGGGCGGCTGCGCCATGTGTAACAAGTCGAAACGAAATTCGCCAGTCGCCGGAACGCATTTCGCCGGACCGCATTGTAACCCGATCGGACGACTGCGTTGCCCCTGATTCTGCTCTAGCCTGCGGGCATGACGACATCGAACGGAGGGCCGGTGATGAAGGCCGCAAGTCTCGATACCTCGGTGCAGCGGGCGCATGAGTGGCTGCATGAAATCGCCGGCGAACTCGGCTTCGACAACGAGCGGGCGGCCTATGCGGCGCTGCGGGCGACGCTGCACGCCGTGCGCGACCGGCTGCCGGTCGGGCTGGTGGCCCATTTCGGCGCCGAGATGCCGACCATCGTGCGCGGGGTCTATTACGAGGGCTGGCATCCGTCGCCGGAGCGCCTGCGCGCCGCGCACAATCGCGATTTCGCCGAGGCGTTGCGCGCCGAACTCGCCGGGCATGACGAGTTGCAGGATGTCGGGCGCGTCGCCGGCGCGGTGATCCGCGTGATCGAGCGGCGGATGGCGCCGGGGCAGCTCGCCCACGTGGTCGAGGCGCTGCCGCGCGGGGCGCGGGCATTGTGGGCGGCGGCGCAGGCCGCGCCGGGCTGAGCCCCGCCGCCATGTTCAGCGACCGCGCCGATGCCGGGCGCCGCCTCGCGGCCCGGCTGCGCCATCTGCGGCACCGCCATCCCGTCGTGCTCGCCCTGCCGCGCGGGGGCCTGCCCGTCGGGTGCGAGGTGGCGGCGGACCTGGAGGCGCCGCTCGACATCGTCATCGTCCGCAAGATCGGCGCGCCGGACCAGAAGGAACTCGCCATCGGCGCCGTCGCCGAGGGCGATCCGCCGCTGGTGTATCTCGACGACGGGCTGATCCGCGCGCTGGCGGTGCCGGCGCGCTACGTCGAGGCCGAAACCGCGCGCCAGATCGAGGAGGTCGCGCGCCGTCGGGCGGTGTATGGCGCGGGCCGGACGCGGGTGCCGGTGGCCGGCGCCGCGGCGATCGTCGTCGATGACGGGATCGCGACCGGGGCGACGATGCGCGTCGCGCTGCGCGCCGTGCGGGCGCTGCGGCCGGCGCGGCTCGTGCTCGCCGTGCCGGTCGCGGCGCCCGACTCGCTGGCGGCGCTGCGCCCGCTGGCGGACGAGATCGCCTGCGTGGAGACGCCGGCCTCGCTCGGCGCGGTCGGCGCGTTCTATCTCGATTTTCCCCAGCTCGGGGACGGCGAGGTGACCGCCATCCTCGCCCGCGCCGCGGCGCGGCCTCAGCGCAGCGGCGGCAACGCGTAGAGGGCGAGGCCGAGTTCGGCGAGGATCAGCGCGACGATGTACCACTCGACCCGCAGGCTGCTGCGCGCCTGGACGAGGCCGAGCAGGGTCTCCACCGTCCGGCCGGCGAGATCGAGCTTG
>Ga0315298_1009016_pt1 | contig 12481 bp, 10 predicted proteins | sample WHS_1_MG_FD_203077 | JGI IMG/M metagenome (GOLD analysis project Ga0315298, IMG submission 203077) | Extremophilic microbial mat communities from Washburn Hot Springs, YNP, Wyoming, USA - WHS_1_MG | ecosystem: Environmental > Aquatic > Thermal springs > Hot (42-90C) | place: USA: Wyoming... | reverse complement strand
ATCAGGGGATAAATCTTCCCGGGGTAAGCCTTCCCATATCTTCCATAACTGAGGAAGACATAAAACATCTCAATTTCGGGATGGATATGGAAGTGGATTGGGTAGCGCTGTCGTTCGTTAAGTCTGCAAAGGATATAAAGCGTTTAAGGCAGCTGATGCTTAGAAGAGGCAACTACATTCCCATAATAGCCAAGATAGAGAAGCAGGAAGCTGTGCAAAATATTGAGGAGATATGCAGGGAAGCGGATGGGATTATGGTGGCGCGCGGCGATTTGGGCTTGGAGATACCGCTTGAGGAGGTTCCCGCCCAGCAGAAGAACATCATCCGCTTGGCTAACAAACTCGGGAAGCCCTGCATAGTGGCGACGCAGATGCTGGAATCAATGGTGCATAATCCTCGTCCTACAAGGGCGGAGGTGACCGATGTAGCGAACGCAATCCTTGACGGTGCCGATGCGGTTATGCTCTCCGGGGAAACAACAATCGGCAAATATCCCGTTGAGGCGGTTAAGATTATGCATCGCATAGCGGAGAGGACGGAAAGATTCATTGAACAGAGGAATTTCTTCGCCCAACGCCTCAGCGAAAAAGTTGAGAACACAACCGATGCAATAGCGATTAGCGCCTGCCAGATAGCTGAACATCTCTCCGCAAAAGCTATCATCACCGTCACCTCTTCAGGCTACACAGCGAGGATGGTCTCCCGCTATAGACCTTCAATTCCAATCATAGCGGTTACACCGGAGGAGAAAACCCTTCGTAGGCTTCCCTTGGTTTGGGGAGTATATCCCTGTCTGAGACCCTACTACGAGAGCACCGATGAGATGCTTTCCAAGAGCATTGAAGCCGCAAAGGAAAGCGGCCTTGTGAAAGATGGGGATGTGGTCGTTCTTACGGGAGGCGTTCCCATAAAAGTGCCGGGAACGACTAATCTCCTCAAAGTTCATATGATTGCGAGGACTCTCGCTACGGGAAAGGGATTCGGGAAAGGAACAATCACCGGCGTCCTGAAATGGCTGAAGAAGGAAGGACAGGTAGTTAAGGGATATATCATTGCAGTGGAGAGAATTGAGGAGAAGCTTCTTCCTTATTTGAAGGAAGCGAAGGCAATCCTCACGAGGGAAGAGGGAATCCAGCCCTATCTTCTCTTGACCAAAGCGGAGATAGATGTGCCCTTGCTTACTGGGATAGATGTTGGGGAAGAAGTCTTGAAGGAAGGTATGGTTTTGACGGTAGATGTTGATAAAGGAATTGTCCTGGAAGGGGAGACGCAGGTAGTGTGAGGAGAAAAAAGAAAACCAACACAATATTTTATATCATTTTGATATGTGTTGCGTGGCTATTTCTCCTCATACGAGTTATTCCCTCCCTCGTTACCCTTTCTTATTCCTACATCAAGGAATCTAAGGAAGTCAAAAAATTAGAGCAGGATATTAAGAGATTGAGCGGTGAAAACAAGGAGATGAAGGGAAGAATAAATGATTTGAAGAATGGTAAGGGATGGGAAGAGGAGGCTCGTAAGCAAGGATGGGTGAAAGAAGGGGAGATTTTGATAAGAATTAAGGGCAAGCTTCCGGAAAAGAAAGAGGAAAAGGTCGGCTTATTACAAAAATTCCTTAGCTGGTTTGAAAAGGAAAGAAAATAGGGTTAAAATTAAAGAAGGAAAATGGTGATAAAGCTAAACCGGGAGAGCATTTGGGGTAGCCTTCTTTCCCTTCCCTCTCTTTCCGAGACGCTCTTTGCCTTCCTCAAAGGCAAGGGGAAGGGATGGGTCGGTATTGAGAATGTGGGCTCACTCTATACAATCCTCGTAGCTGGGCTGTTGAGGGAGATGGAGAAGGCAGTGATAATCACTCCCGATTTCATATCGGGAAGGAAACTCTACGAGGAGCTTTACGATATCGGCTTAGATGTTCAATTTCTTCCGCCTCATCACGAGGAGTTCCTCGAAGAAGAACTACTCCATTGGCAAATCAACTCCCTTGAAGAACTGAATAGAGGAAGAGGAAAGGTCGTAATTCCATTTCAAACCCTCGGTCAGAGGGTAGGGGAGAGGGAGTATATCAAGGTTGAAGAGGAAAAGGATTTCCCTTTTGAGGAGCTATTGAAAAGGCTGATAGAGCTCGGCTACGAAAGGGTGGATATCGTGGAGGGTCCGGGGGAATTCGCTGTTAGGGGCGGGATTATTGACATCTTCCCGCCTCATATCCCCCAACCAATTCGTCTCGTTTTCTTCGGAGATACGATTGAGGAGATTCGCCGTTTTGATATCTCAACCCAACGCTCCTATGAAAGGACTAAAGAGGAGGATATTTTCTCCCTCCTTGATTCCGGCAAAGGGAGAAAAATTGAAGATATGATCGCGGATTATCCCAAAATAGTGCTGGGGATAGCCCCCGATGACCTCAACTTTCCGGAGGATTCTAACATCCTTTACATTTTTCCTCGCTCTCCAACCGTTAATCTTGAGGTATTGCCTCCTCCTAACTACAGAGGGCAGTTAAAGCTTCTTATTGAAGAGATAAAGACAAGGGAAGCTCTCGGATGGACTCAAATAATCTGCACGAGGAAGGGATATGGTATAGCAAGCCTTTTGAGAGAGGAAGGAATAAAAATAAGTGAATTGAAGAGCTATGAGGATTCCCTTCAGGCAGGTGGAGTAAATCTCCTCTCCCTCACCCTTAGAGGAGGATTCCTCATACCGGAAGGCAAATTGTCCTTAATCACGGATGAGGAGCTCACGGGGATAAAGAAGCCTTGGCGACCGAGACCGATATTCCCCTCACGCGAGGTTGCGAAGATATCGGATATAACCGATATGCGCATTGGGGACCTCATCGTCCACCCTCGCCACGGGATTGGAGCTTTCAGGGGGATCTTCCCCTTGGAGGTTCAAGGAGTGAAGAAGGATTATATCTGCTTGGAATACGCTGAGGGGGCGAAGCTTTACATTCCTGTGGAGGATGTGCGACAGCTTCAGCGCTATATAGGGGAAGCGAATCCCCCCCTCAGTCGGCTTGGCGCAGGGGAATGGGAGAGGATAAAGAGGAAAGCGAAGGAATCGGCGAGGAAATTGGCTAAGGAGCTATTGGAGCTTTACGCGAAAAGGGAGATAGAAAGAGGGATTTCCTTCTCTCCCGATACCCCTTGGCAAGCCGAGCTTGAAGCATACTTTCCCTATGAGGAAACGGAGGACCAGAAGAGGGCGATAGAGGAAGTTAAGAGAGATATGGAATCGCCAAAGCCTATGGATAGATTGATTTGTGGAGATGTGGGATTCGGCAAAACGGAGGTGGCAATAAGGGCAGCCTTCAAGGCTGTTATGGATAATTATCAAGTGGCAGTTCTCGTTCCTACAACCGTCCTTGCTCAGCAGCATTACGCTGTCTTCAAGGAGAGACTACAACCGTTTCCCATCAGGGTGGAGGTGTTGAGCAGATTCGTTTCAAAGGCGACGCAAAAGGCAATCCTTGAGGACCTTGAGAAAGGAAGCGTTGACATAATAATAGGAACCCACAGGCTATTGTCAAAAGATGTAAAATTCAAAAATCTCGGTTTGCTCATAATAGATGAGGAACAAAGGTTCGGAGTGCTTCAAAAAGAAGCGCTGAAGAAGGTAAAGACGAAGATAGATGTCCTAACCCTCACCGCTACCCCGATTCCCAGAACCCTGAATATGGCTCTCAGCAATATCAGGGATATAAGCGTGATCACGGAGCCTCCAGAAGGGAGATTGCCAATAAAGACGATTGCGGCGAAAAAGGATGAGAAGCTAATTGCAGAGGCGATAAACAGGGAATTAGCCAGGGGAGGGCAGTGCTTCTATGTTCACAACAGGATTGAGGATATATATGAGGAAGCGAGAAAGATAAAGGGATTATGCCCAAATGCGAGGGTAAAGGTGGCGCACGGAGCTATGCCAGAGAGGGAATTGGAGAGGACAATGCTTGACTTCTATGAAGGGAAAATAGATGTTCTCGTCTCTACGACTATAATAGAAAACGGCTTGGATGTGCCCAACGCAAATACAATCATCATCAACGAGGCAACCTCTTTCGGCTTGGGTCAGCTCTATCAGCTGAGGGGCAGGGTGGGACGCTCATATAGACAAGCCTATGCCTATCTTCTCTACGACCCCAAGCAGCTGAAAACAAAAGAAGCCAAGGAGAGATTACAGGCGATAGAGGAATTCTCCCAATTGGGCTCGGGGTTGCGTCTCGCTATAAGGGATTTAGAGATAAGAGGGGCGGGCAATATCCTCGGACCTCAACAGCACGGGCATATACAGGCTGTAGGGTTCGATATGTATCTTTCCCTTCTTCAGGAAGCGATAGCGGAATTGAGGGGAAAGAAGGTGGAGGAGAAGGAATTCTTCCTTCCTCCCGTTGACATACCCATTTCCGCCTATATCCCCGAGGAATACATATTAAGCGCCTCAATAAGGCTTGATTTCTACAAAAGATTGGCGAGCTGTAAATCTGAAGAGGAATTGAGAAACTTGGAGGAGGAAATGAAGGACAGGTTTGGGGAATTGCCCGAAGAAACGAGGAATCTCTTCAAAGTGCTCAATCTTCGCTTCCTTGCGAAGAAGGCAAATCTCCTTTCCCTCAAATATAGGGGTGGAAGGCTATATATCCAGACATTGAGGGAGTTTGACCGCACAAAGCTGAGAAAGATTGGCGGAGGAAGATGGGCTGATGGAAAGATAGTCATAGATATGAAAGGGCTCAGCGGAAGGCATTTAATTGAACATCTTCAGCAACTGCTTCAAAAATTAATTTGAAAAGGAGGTAGAAATGAAGTTCAAGTTCGGAACCGACGGCTGGAGAGCGATAATAGCGGATGAATTCACCTTTGAAAATGTGAGGATTGTGGCTGAGGCAATCTCCCTCTTTATGAAGGAGAGGGGAACAGCCGAGAGGGGAGCGATTGTCGGCTACGATGCTCGTTTCCTCTCCCCTGAATTCGCTATAGCAGTTGCCGATGTCCTTTCCTCAAACGGTATAGATGTTTACCTTCCGGAAAGGGATGTCCCCACTCCCTTCATATCATTCTCCATAAAGGAACTCAAAGCAGGAGGAGCAGTGATGATAACCGCAAGCCACAATCCACCCATATACTCAGGAATAAAATTCATTCCCGAGTATATTCATCCAGCCCTTCCTGATGTCACTGATAGAATTGAGGAACTGATAAAATTCGTCAGGAGAAGAAGGGGAAAGAAAACACAAGGGATAAAAGGGAAAATTCAGCGCTTTGACCCATTCCCCTCCTATAGAAAACATCTGGAGAAGGTGATAGATTTCTCCCTCCTCAGAGAGAATCCTCATTATGCCATATACGACCCACTCTATGCAAGCGGAAGGGGATTCCTTGACGAGATATTAAGGGATGTTGGTTGGAAAGTGGAAGTGCTTCATAATGTAAGGAATCCTCTCTTCGGAGAGATGCTCCCCGATCCATCTGAGGGAAACCTCATAGAGCTGAGGGAGAAGATGGAAAAAGAAGGAGATATCGGGCTCTCAACCGACGGAGACGCTGATAGATTCGGCATCGTGGATAGGGGAGGCGATTTCATCACACCGAACGAGGTGTTTGCTATTGTTCTTAAGTATCTCGTGGAAGAGAGGAAAATGAAGGGACTCGTTGTAAGAAGTATCGCTACGACGAGTATGCTTGATTCTTTGGCAAAGCTCTACGACCTCCCCCTCAAAGAAGTGCCCGTTGGCTTTAAATTCGTGGGAAAGGCAATGAAGGACGAGGACGGACTATTAGGAGGGGAGGAGTCTGGAGGTATGACTATAAAGGGGCATATACCGGAAAAGGACGGCGTTTTAGCCTGCTTATTGATTTGCGAGATATGCGCTAAATGGAAAAAACCTTTGAAGGAAATATTAGGGGAGATTTTTGAGAGAATAGGGAGATTCTTTTTCCAAAGGGTTGATATTCCCGTTGAGGAAAAAAGGAAGAAGAAAATGCTAAGAGCTTTGAAGAAGGTGGGTTCCTCATTTGCGGGGATGAAGATAAGAGAGATAAACGAAATGGATGGCGTTAAGCTCAAGTTTGATGATGGTTCTTGGCTTCTTCTACGCCCCTCGGGAACGGAGCCGATAATGAGATGCTATATGGAATCTCACTCCGAGGAGACCTTGTCGCTTTTGAGGGAAGAGGTTGAAAAGCTGATATGAGAAAACTGATAATAGCAACAAATAATAAGGGCAAGTTTAGGGAAATGAAACAGATTTTGAATGGGCTTCCCCTTGAGATTGTTCCCTTACCGGCTCCTCTTGAAACAGAAGAAGGGGAAGAAAGCTATTGGGAAAACGCATCTCGCAAGGCGCTTGAGGCGGTATCGCGCTGGGGAGAGATCTCCTTGGCGGATGATTCGGGTTTGGAGATAGAATCCCTTGGCGGTTTTCCGGGCTTAAAATCGAAGAGGGTGGGGGAAAGCGATGAGGAAAGGATAAATCTTATCTTGTCGTTGCTGGAAGGAAAAAGTTGGGAGGAGAGGAAGGCTTTATTTCGCTGTGTCATCGCCATCGCCACGCCCGAGGGGATTTTGGAGAAGGCTGAGGGCATAGTTGAGGGTTTCATCGCTTATGAGCCAAGAGGGAAGGGAGGCTTCGGATATGACCCAATCTTCTTCCTTCCCGAGCTTGGTAAAACGATGGCGGAGCTGAGCTTGGAAGAGAAGAACAAGGTCAGCCATAGAGGTAGGGCGCTGATGAAGGCAAGGGAGATATTGGAGAAGATATGTTTGGGTCAATACGGGAAATCTTCCAAATAATTCCAAAAAGATATTGAAATTACTAAAAAGGAAGATTTTTAATTGCGAGCCTTCTGCTCCGCAGAAGGCTCGCAATCTCATTGAGATTGCTTCGCCATCGCTCGCATCTATGGGTATAGGTTTTTTAGACATATACGATACCTCTTTTTCTCTCCCTCAATTAGAAAAAATCTTTTATCCCCAATTGCCATTTATACTCTTTATCCCTTCTCCGTTTCCAAAACCTTTACCCATACCAGCAATGACAGAGAGCGTAATAATCATCGCGATACCACCAAAGGCGGGCGTGGCGCTCTCGGCTTTCAAATCCAATTTGTCATTGCGAGCCCTACCGCAAAGCGGTAGGGCGTGGCAATCTCCTTCTGGGAGTTTAAAAAAAGACCGCTTCCCATCGCTTGTAAGGATTACAAGCTGCTGCCATTCCGCTCCTCGTTGTGACACTAGAGATGACAGATGATAGGGGAATAGAAGTAGTTTAAAATGTAATGGAATTACACAAAGTATAGACAAATTTTTCGTTTATGATATAATAGTTATAAAAAAATCCCCCTCCTGTTAATTTGTCTGCGAAAGCGATAAATAATTGATTAAAAACGGAAGGAAGGAGATTAAAAATCGCCGAGAGAGATAACTCCATTTTGCCACAAAAGCAAATAGTGTTGGTCTTGGACTTCGGAGCCCAGTATAGCCAGCTCATCGCGCGAAGGGTGAGGGAGTGTCATGTTTATTCGGAAATCGTCCCTCCCTCCATTACCGCTGAGGAGATAAAGAGAATCAACCCCAAGGCAATAATTCTTTCGGGCGGTCCGAACAGCGTCTTTGAGGAAGGGAGCTTGAAATGCGACCCCGAAATCTTCAACCTGGGAATCCCCATACTGGGCATCTGTTACGGTCATCAGCTGATTAGCTATATGCTCAATGGAGAAGTGAGAAGGGGAGAGAAAGCGGAATACGGAAAGACGGAGCTATTTGTTATAGACGATTCAGATATATTCGCCGGCTTGAATCCCGAGTTGATAGCTTGGATGAGCCATTCCGATATCGTAGTTAAACCACCTCCAGGCTTCAAAATTACAGCCTATACCCGCTCCACCCCCGTTGCAGCTATGTCTTGCCCAGAGAGAAAAATCTTTGGTGTCCAATTCCATCCCGAAGTCGTTCATACACCCTGGGGAATAGAGGTGATTCGCAATTTCCTCTATAATCAAGCAGGATGCGAACCCTTATGGACAACCACCTCTTATATCCAAAGCGCAATAGAATATATAAAAGAAGTTGTCAAAGACGGAGGCAAGGTCATCTGCGCCCTGAGTGGCGGTGTAGATTCTGCTGTAACGGCGGTTCTCGTGCATAAGGTCGTGGGAGATAACCTCTACTGCATATTCGTCAATCATGGTCTCCTGCGGAAAGGCGAGGTAGAGGATGTCCTTCGGACATTTAGAGAGAATTTCAAAATGAACCTTATATATGTCAACGGCGAAGAAAGGTTCTTTTCAAGATTGAAGGGCGTTACTGACCCGGAGGAGAAAAGGAAGATAATCGGAGAGGAATTCGTGAAGGTCTTTGAGGAAGAGGCAAGCAAGCTTGAGGATGTCCGCTATCTTGCCCAAGGCACGCTATATCCCGATGTGATTGAAAGCGGAACGGAAAGGGCAGCGAGGATTAAGACCCATCATAATGTGGGTGGATTGCCATTGAGGATGAAGCTGAAGCTGATTGAGCCATTGCGCTACTTGTTTAAAGACGAGGTTAGGCAGATGGGCGAGGAATTAGGGCTGAGCTCGGATATAGTCTGGCGTCATCCTTTTCCTGGACCTGGGCTTGCCATCAGAATCATCGGTGAGGTTACGCCTCAGAAGGCGGAGATATTAAGGGAAGCGGATGCCATCGTCGTGGAGGAAATCAAGAAAGCGGGCTTGTATAGGAGCGTATGGCAATCTTTCGCCGTCCTTCTTCCCGTTAGAACAGTGGGGGTGATGGGGGATAGAAGAACCTATGATTACACTGTAGCCGTGAGGGTCGTCTCCAGCGAGGACGCAATGACAGCTGATTGGGTGAGATTGCCTTACGAGGTCTTGGAGAACATCTCAAATCGCATAACTCGGGAAGTTCAAGGCGTAAACAGAGTTGTTTATGATATATCATCAAAACCACCAGCAACAATAGAATGGGAGTGATGCGATATGATGACGAGACTGGAAAGCGATATTCAGGAGATCCTTTTAACGGAGCAACAGATTGCGGAGAAGGTTAAAGAATTGGGAGAAAAAATAAGCGAGGATTATAGGGATAGGGAACTCGTTGTAGTGGGAGTTTTAAGGGGGGCTTTCGTCTTTCTGAGCGATTTGATTAGACATATAAGGATTCCCGTTTGCGTTGATTTCGTAGCCATTTCCAGCTACGGGGCTTATACGGAAACATCTGGGGTGGTTAAAATAATAAAGGACTTGGACGAAAGCATTGAAGGAAGGCATATATTAATAGTAGAGGATATAGTTGACACGGGCTTGACTTTGGATTATCTTTTGAGAATAATAAGAGCTAGGAAGCCAGCGAGCGTTAAGGTTTGCGCTCTCTTAGATAAGCCAGCGAAAAGGCAAGTGGAGGTGGATATTCATTATAAAGGATTTGAGATTCCCGATAAATTCGTTGTAGGTTATGGCTTGGACTTCAACCAAAAATATAGAAATCTACCTTTCGTAGGGGTTTTGAAACCCGATGTCTACGCTGGAAAATAAGGAGGTATGAGATATGGAATTAGACCTTACTCAATTAGAAGCGATGAGCGATGAGGCTCTCCTCGGAATCGCCAAGGATTTAGGCATTGCCGAAGCAGAGAGCCTCAACAGGGAGGATTTGATAAAAAATATAATTCAACATTACGCTTGGAAATCGGGCTTGAGGTATATAGAGGGTGTGTTGGAAATCCTTCCTGAGGGTTATGGATTGATAAGGGTCAACGGATTTCGTCCCTCAAATGACGATGTTTATGTGTCAGCTTCCCAAATAAAGAAGCTAGGGCTAAAGATGGGAGATGTTATAACCGGTTTCGCGCGAGCCCCCAAGGAAACCGAGCGCTACTATGGACTCTTAAGGGTGGAAACGATAAATGGGATAAAGCTAACCTCGCTTAGAAGGCGGGTTGATTTTGATGAACTCGTTCCCGTCTACCCCTATCAGAGGTTGCGCCTTGAGACTACACCAGATAATATATCCGCTCGGGTTATAGATATCATAGCTCCCATCGGCAAGGGGCAGAGGGGATTGATAGTTGCTCCTCCAAAAGCTGGCAAAACCACCCTCCTTAAGACTATCGCGAACAGCATTATGGCAAATCATCCAGAAGTTTACTTGATTGTCCTTCTCATAGATGAGCGACCTGAAGAGGTAACTGATATAAAGAGGTCCGTTAGGGGAGAGGTGATTTCCTCAACCTTTGACGAGATGCCCGAGAATCATATGAGGGTCGCTGATTTAACCCTTGAGAAAGCGAAGCGCCTCGTAGAGGCTGGGCGAGATGTAGTTATACTGCTTGACAGCCTCACCCGTCTATCCCGCGCCTCCAACCTCACCTGCACCCCATCTGGCAGGACCCTCTCCGGAGGGCTTGACCCAGCTGCTCTTTACAAGCCGAAGCATTTCTTTGGGGCAGCAAGGAAGATTGAGAACGGAGGAAGCCTCACTATAATCGCCACGACATTGATAGAAACAGGTAGCAGAATGGACGAGGTCATTTTTGAGGAATTCAAAGGAACGGGCAATATGGAGCTCGTGCTCGATAGGGGATTGGCGGAGAGAAGGATATTCCCAGCGATAGATATCAAAAGAAGTGGAACTCGCCACGAGGAACTCCTCTACACGGAAAAGGAATTGAAGAGTGTTTGGATTCTGCGGAGAGCCTATGCCTCATTGGACACAGCGGAGGCGACAGAGGAATTAATCAAGTGGCTGAAACGAACTAAATCTAACGAAGAGTTCTTTGATACAGTTGTTGAAAGACTGAGAAGCAGCCTCTCCCCTGAGGAACTCGTTATGATAGAGGAAGGACCTTTTGAGCAAGACTAAAAAGGAGGCGAAATAAATTGCCTTATTTTGAGGAACCAGGTGAGCCTTTTGAGGGATTCCCAGAGAGTGATAAGGAAGTTCCCGTGAAGGTAGTAGGGGTCTTTGAAGACCAAGCGGGCAGGCATTTCGTGGTTTTAAGAGATGACCTGGGTAGAAATCTCCACATTTGGATTGGTCCTTTTGAGGCTTTAGCTATAACTTTAGCTCTATATCCAGAGCAGGTGCTCGTTCCTCGTCCCTTAACCCACGACCTCCTAAAGAATATCGTGGAAAAGTTAGAAATCCAAGTGGAGAAGATAGTAGTTGATGACCTCTTCCACGACACATACTATGCGAAAATCTATCTCGGCGTTGCGGATAGGACCATCTTCGTCGATTCCCGTCCCAGCGATGCCATTGCCCTTGCTCTTAGAGCAAAAGCTCCAATCTATGTCTTAGAAAGAGTTTTCCTGGAAGCGGCAAAAGAAGAATATCAATAAAATCCATATTCCCGAAGGGAGGCAGAATTATGAGCGCTGAAGTCTATTTTGTGGACGCCCGTTCCCCTTCTTATGAGGAAGGTTTGATTCCCAAATTGAGACGCCTTATAGAGAAGATGAACTTCTCCAGTTTCCTTTCACCAAACGACCTTGTTGGTGTCAAGCTTCATTTCGGAGAGAGAGGACATACCCGCTATCTGCGACCCATATTCGTTCGCCCCATCGTTGAGGCGATAAAATCCGTCGGTGCGAAGCCCTTCTTGACCGATACCAACACCCTTTACAGGGGAGCCCGTTCCAATAGCGTTGACCATATTGTTAACGCCATACTGAATGGATTTGACTATGCCATCACTGGAGCCCCAATCATCATAGCGGATGGATTGAGTGGAAAGAACTTCGTGGTTAAAAGGGTGAATTTGCCTCGCTTCAAGCAGATAAAGATTGCAAGCGAAATTTATTACGCCGATGCTTTGGTCGTTCTCTCTCATTTCAAGGGGCATATTCAGTTCGGCTTCGGAGGCGCTTTAAAGAATATCGCGATGGGTTGCGCCAGCCCGGGCGGAAAACAAGCCATCCATTCCCAGCTATCTCCCCAAGTTAACTTGGATTTATGCATAGGTTGCGGGAATTGTGCGAAATGGTGTCCTGTGAGAGCGATAAAAATTAAAAATGGTAAAGCGGTGATAGATTTGAATAAGTGTATCGGTTGCGGGGAATGCACTGTTTCCTGCCCGCAGGGAGCTATCGCCATCCGCTGGGGAGATGAAACTGTCGCTGAGCAGGAAAGGCTCGCCGAATACGCCTACGGAATTCTTGAGGATAAAAAAGGAAAAGTTTGCTTCTTCAATTTCCTAATGGACATAACCCCCCTCTGCGATTGCGTGGGTTGGGCTGACCTCCCAATCGTTCCGGACATCGGCATCTTAGCCTCCTTTGATCCCGTTGCGATTGATAAGGCATCCGCTGACCTCGTCAACGAGGAAATAGGGATTGAAAGCTCTGCCTTGGGCAGGAGGTTAGAGAGAGGGGAGGATAAATTCCGCGCCCTTTTCCCCCAAGTTGACTGGACATTACAATTGAAACATGCGGAGGAGCTAGGATTAGGAACGACGGATTACAAGTTGATAAAAATTTAGATGTCTTTTAA
>Ga0315298_1009015_pt1 | contig 12482 bp, 10 predicted proteins | sample WHS_1_MG_FD_203077 | JGI IMG/M metagenome (GOLD analysis project Ga0315298, IMG submission 203077) | Extremophilic microbial mat communities from Washburn Hot Springs, YNP, Wyoming, USA - WHS_1_MG | ecosystem: Environmental > Aquatic > Thermal springs > Hot (42-90C) | place: USA: Wyoming... | reverse complement strand
TAGTTTTCAGGTTGTTCTCATCTATGATCTTTTTCAATTCTTCCCTTTTCATTACTGGCATACTTATCACATCCTTTCCTTGATATATTCCAGGAAGTTTACACAGATTATTTTACACCCTCATCCGAACTTCTTAGAACTTTTGTTTTTCCACATCTTTGCATTAGCTGAATCGTCTCTTCTATTATAATATACGATTTAGTTTCTTCTAATCTTTAATTACTAATTCCTCTACAAAATCTACAAACCTCTCAAGATCTACAAGATTATTCTCCAAAATTCTATAAACTTCTTTATCGTCCACTTCCTGATAAAAGTGAACAAGCCTATTTCTATCATTTTCTATTCCTTCTAGAACATCTTCATAGAACTCTCTAAGAATAGGTTCATAGTCAGCATATTGATCAAAAACCTTCTCCTTGAATTCGGCAAAAAGAATTTCGTCCCTACAATATATAATTTCACCCTTCGAGAGAACTTCTATTTGAAGGTCAACAGAAGCCCTATTAAGTACTATTACATCAATGTCCTCTCTTTCAAAGATCTCGGAGATTTTTACCTCAAAGTCAAGTTCCTCTTCCATTTTAGGAATAGACCCGTATGACACTGCAAAGTCTATATCACTTAGAGGGGTCTGCTCATAAGTGCCATAAGAACCAAATATGTAAAGAGCAATAATCTCTTCTCTCTTCTGACAAAGGTTTCTTACCTTTTCTATTTTTTCTTCAATACTCTTAAGATTTCGCATAAGTTTGTCCTTCACTCTCCAAGACCTTTAATAAACATCCTTCCTTATGTTTCTATTTTACCATAAAAATAAATTTTACTGATCATCTAGCGGTTCTATAAACTTTTGTGTGGAAAAGATATTTATTTTCTAATGGCACAGTTCTGGTAGCACAGGCTTCTAGCCTGTGCTACCAATATTTTTGTAAAGACTATTTTAAAGACTTACCTGTTACTTTCTTTAATGGTTTCAATCCCGTATAAATCCGGTCACCTTTCAGACGTTATAAGTGATTGTTATAACTTTGATTGATAGGTTGATTAAGCCTAATTTTTTAAGTTGAATATCCCTTGCGAAAAGTTAAAGAATCGTTATCTGCCGTCTATGCTTTCCTGTAAGCCTCTAAAAATTCCTCTCTAGAAATACCTGCTTGAGTGCAAATCGTTCTCAGAGTGGAAGCCTTTATTTTGGGATGGTTAGGCATAGTCAGAGGAGTTTTACTCCCATCTGGATTTTCTCGCACCATAGAAATATGTTCCTTTTCTCGCACAATTCTAAAACCAATAATCTCTAATGCTTTGATCACCTTCCGTTTTGGAGCATCTACAGGAAACTTCTCTATCAAACTTCAACTCCAGTTTCAGCAACAAACACTTCAAGAGTCGGTGACTCAACCTCTAGAATTTCTTTACCAAAAGTCTCAATATGAAAACGAATTGCTGACTTCACATCTAAAAGAGCTTCTTCATAGGTATCTCCCTCTCCAACTATAACTCCCTTAAGTCCAATAGGATAAGCAACATAGCCATCAGGGTATTTTTCTATGATAATCTTAATCTGCCTCATATGTATACCTCCATCTTTTCTCTATTATATCACAAATAAGGTGTCACTTTCTTGGCATTAAATCTTGATGATTGTTTCAACTTTGGTTGGTAAGTTGATAAATCCTTGTAGTTTTCTAATAAAATCTATCCGCTTACAAAGTGCCCAGCGATTCAAGAGTTGGCTCCTTGTTTTAAGTCTATACCTTCGATAACTGGCAAAGTATGACCTGGTTTCAATCCTGGAAGAATCCACTCTTCTAAAATAGAACGTAACTCTATTTCACATTCCTGCTAAGTATTTCCAAAAGCTATAACACCTTGTATATTATATAAACCTTTGAAATCCTCCTTTACTTACCCCCATTATCTCTCTTGCAGTATACTTTGTAGTTCTCATAATATAAAAGATTACTGAGTCTTCTTCTGGATTGATTGTATTCATAAGTTCCATCTTTAGTTTTTCAAATTTCGCTTCAGTTATCTCTCCCTCTAGCACAGAGTTCTGAACCCATTCCAGATACTTTCTGCCAATCTTTAAAACCTTATTAACCCTTTCCTCATTAATATCATATACCATAATGAGATACATTTACTATAAATTATAGCAGTTACCATTCAGAAACTAAAGGTTCATATTCTTCGTCCCCTATAAGATGTTTTTCTAGCTTGTATAATTCAAGTCTGATTAATCTCCTGTATGATACTTCTCTTCCTATCTTCCTGTAGTTTACCGTAGTCTTTAATTTTTCTTCTAATTTTTCTATAAAGACCTTTCTCCCTGATTCTTTAAGATAAATGCCTCCAAGTTTTTCCTCAAAATCATCTGAGCTTATCATATTCTTGTTGAGTATATAAAAGATTATTCTATCTACTATAATAGGCTTAAATACCTCTGCTATATCTAGATTTAGAGAGAATCTTCGAAAATTAGTAGTGTGGAGAAATCCTATCCGTGGGTCTAAATGGGTCTTGTAGATTTCAGATAAAATGTAGGTATATATTAGTGAGTTACCAAAACTGATCAGAGCATTCAGTCTATTTTCAGGGGGTCTTTTCGTTCTCTTATCCATTTCAAAGTCTTCACTGTTGATAATTAGATCGAACGATGAGTAATATACCTCTCTTATATTACCCTCTATAGCCATTAAACTTTCTATATCTTCTTGCTTATCTAATAGCTCAGCTAACTCCTCAATCTTATCTATATAAGAAGATAGCTCCGTCCCTCTATTTAGATAATAGTTTAACACCTTTCTTATGTTTAATATAGCGCCAAAGACAAATCTGGTTGCCAGGTTGAGCCTCTTTTCCGCATCTAGATAATGTTCTGCCTGTTTAAGAATCATATATCCCGAATTATAGTGTTCTCTCGGATAGTAGCTTCCAACGTAATAGCCATAGTAGTTATAGAAATGTAAGATTACTTCATTTTGTGTGAAGAATTCTAGAATCTCTTTATTCAGGGTAACCTCTCCAAATAGGTGTATGTCTCTTGTATTTTCTATCGGTATATATTTGTAGTCTCCCTTCTCATTTTCAAAGTAGATGGTATTCTGTTTTCTCTTTATCTCGCCATTAGAGAAGATATAGATGCTTTCACTCATGACCAGCAAAACTCCCTGTACGCACAATTAGTGCAGTATTTGATTCTTTTAGATGGAGGAGGGATGGGGTTCTGGATGATAGCTTCGATATTATTTATTGCTTCATTTATTTCCTTTCTCCTCTCATCATTTAGCTCCACTGGGATTCTCTTTCTCTCTTTAGGGATAAAAACCTCTCCCTTTGCCTTAATGCCAAGTTCTTCTAGAACCATTAGATAATAAGAAAGCTGCATTATACCAGATTTTTCTGACCTACTAGACTTCTTTATCTCTCCAATTACTAAAGTCTCATTGTCCTTTTTAAGGAGATCTATCTTTATATCACCTATAAGATAGCCTTTTCTTTCTCGGTCATAGGAACTTTCCTCTACGAAACGGCCTACTTCTAAAAAAGTATTGTCCTGATCTGGCACTAACTCATAAGCCATAAGCCATAGTTCTCTCTTACATACAAAATAACTAGCGATAAGTGTTCCATTTATATGGCGCATATAAACCCTCTAGAAGACTACTGCCTCCAAATGAATTTCAGTTTTAATCCCTGTCTCTATATCGTAAAATCTTTCTACCTTATTAAATGGGATATATCCTAGATTCTTTTCTAAAAGTAGCTCAAAGATTCCTGTATCTTTTTTTCTAACTCTAACATTTACTATATAACTATCTAGGTCCGTTTTAATATCTAGAAGTTTTACTTTTTTCTCCCATCTTTCAAGAGAGTTATCGTTTATGATACTTATAAACTTCTGCCAAATTCTTTTTGCCTCGTCATCCAACTCTACAAACACAGGATAGATTAATCCTTCTTCCTTAATGAGTTTAAAGTCCTTCACTGATATTTCATTTTCATCATAGAATCTTAAAGACATTAATGCCTTATATATCTCTTCAGAATCTTGAAAAGATTCTCTATTTTTTAATTTTTTAAAGTAGGCATTTATTAAGTCTATAAATTCTGCTTCTCTTATCCTTTCTATCCCTCTTAAAATCTCTCTAGCCAAAGATGGGGATACTTTCTTGTAGACATAGGTGGCATAATCCCTACCTTTTTCGTCAACTAGATAGAAAACCCATACACTACCGCTACTCTTCCTAAAATTCCTATTACATCTCCCTGATACCTGGATTATAGAGTCTAGTGGACCTATATCTCTTATAACTCCATCAAAGTCTATGTCTACCCCAGCCTCAATGACCTGAGTAGATACCAGTATTGGTTTATAGCCTTCTTTCAAAAGTGATTTTATTTCTTGTATTCTTTTTAGTCTTTCTTTAGAGACTATATTAGCAGATAGATAGTAAAGCTTAGTCTTTTCCCCTAGAGCAGATTTAAGCTTATTGTAAAACTCTATAGATGATTTAATAGTGTTAAAAACTATAAGATAGGACTTATCACTCTCGTAGTTATTATTAAACCAAGAAAAGAGATCTTCTAGAGTCTTCTCCCCCACAACTTGAGAATTCAATTCGAGTCTATCCATTTCTTTAAAGTAATTTTCACTACCATCAAGGAGTTCTAAAGATTCATTTTGATCAAAGATCAGAGGTTTGGTTGCTGTCATAAGGATTATGTAACATCCAAGATATTTTGTCATAAGCTTTAATACGTTATTTACCAGAGACCAATACTCCACCGGTATATTTTGTACCTCATCTAGGATTATTATGCTCCTAGCTATATTGTGATACTTTTTAAGAAAACTGTTTTTAAAAGCTATGGTAGAGTGGAGGAGCTGAACAAATGTAGTTACTATTACCTCAGATTCCCAGGATTCAAGAAGAGCAAGAGAGGTCTCAGTATCTTTTACTTCATCGTACTCTTCATATTCTACTTTAGCCAAATGATGATGTCCGATTAAGTAGGCAGAGCTATTTCCTGCAAATTCTTTTATATTAGAGAGGACATCCTTTAAGACCTCGTAATTTTGGTTTATTATAGAAATAAAGGGAAGTGAGTATATGAGCCTAGGGGTATAGCCTTCTTTCTCTTCTATCTTCTTTCTGAGCTTTAGGGCAAAAGCAAAGCCTGTTAGAGTCTTTCCAGAACCTGTTGGTGAGGTAAATGTAAATATCTTATTCTTCTCTATATCTATGGTATCAATCTTCTGAATTACCTTATTAAATATCTCTTCCCTTATGAGATTTATCCTATCAGTTCTATCTACGAAGTTCTTCTTGTAAACTTCTACAATATCAGAAGGGATTACTCTTCTTTCTATGTCTCTCACTTTTCCTGCAGACTTCTTATCTGCGTCTATAAGGGCAGAGAATAGACTGAGTATAAGTATAGAGACTTTAACTTTAATATCAGGATTGGCTTTTTTCTCGAATATATACTTTACCTTTAAAAGTCTCTCTATCAAATTATTTAAGTCTTTCCCAAATTCATCAGTTCTAAGTAAACTTAATTCTTCTAATTCACTATCAACCTTTTCTTCGTTTGCTTTTATATTTTCTATCTGTTTCTTCAAAATATCTAAGTAATCTTCATCATTAAGATGATCCTCCAGGTGAGATAGTGAAGTTAAATCTAAGTGATGGTGATAGACTACAAAGAAGGCTATAAGAGGAAGGAAAGGCTTAATCTCTTCCCTTATATTATCTAGGCTGACTTTTTCTATAACAAATGCAGAATAGAGGGAGGAGATGAAGGCATGGTTTGATAATTTTCCGTAGTCACCTTTTCCTAGAAGTCTATCTTGAAAGTAAGTCATATATTTACCAAAGTCATGTGTCAGTCCTATATAGTAGGCGATCTCAGAGATATTTTCTTCCGAATCAAAAAAGAAATATTTCTTAGCCCTATCTGCTACTTCTTTAAGATGGTCTTTTAGAGGGATAGATCTATCTTCAATTACTATATTATCCTTCATCTCCACGTGAGAAAAGAACACCTTTAACCCTCCATAAATAAGATTTTCTCTCCATTTATTAGGTAGTAAATTCCTTCTCCTCTAATCCCTATCCTTTTCCCCTTTATCTCGCCTATAAATTCTCTCGGAGAATCGTCTATTACTCTACCTTTCCCAAAAGAGTACGGCATCTTTTCCTTTACATAGATGGCTCCAGTGGATGGTCCTAGAGATATATTCTTATCCCCTATAAAATCTAAGCTTAATACTGAGTCTATTTCTGTGGAACCGTTAAACTGTACCTCTTGTGCTTCGAAGATACCTAAAGGCTCGATCTGTCCTATAAATTCACTTGTACCCAGGTAAGGAGGAAATTTCAGGTCTTTAGAGAGGATAGTATCCGCTATTCTATCGAATTTATCTTTATCGCTATGGGTAAAGTATATTCTGTATCTTATGCTAGAGTTCCAGTCTTCTGGAATTACAATCTCTAAAGGTATCTGAGTATGCTGTTTTTTACTTAGATTCACTTGACTTATATTTTCAGCCCATACATAGTTTACAACCTGTATTATCTTTCTCAAAGAAGATTTTATTGAGATACCAATATTAGAAGAACTTGGGGATAAAAGCTCATAATATAAGTCTCTTTCAAAACCTGATATCCCCGCGATTAGACCCATTATAGTAGTCCTAGGTGGGAAAAAATATGATAAAGATGAGGAGTTGGTATAATACTTTCTGTAATGTGCCATCTTGCCTATAAGATCAAAGACAAGAACCTTCATAATTAATCACCAGAACTCTGGCTCAACATTACAATATTTACGTCTCTTAGATTGTTATTAATCTGCGAAGTTAAGTTTCCTCCGCTTATCCTAAGCTCTGGGTCTTCATATACGTATATCTTCTCTATCTTCTCTCTATTATTAGAAAGAAAAGCTATAAGGTCTAATACATCTAATTCATAATCAGATATATCCCTTAAACCTTCTACTTTATCAAGTTTAACCTTACCTCTGAGTTCTCCTAGGAAGATTCCTTTATTCTTATACTCTACTCTTAGATATAGTCTAGGTTTCTGTCCAACTTTACTTCTAGTAGAAGCCATTTGAGGGATAGCATTGACCATTGCAGAATCTAACAAAAGGACGTCTTCTTCAGTAAGCCTAGTATATTCTCCCCTGTATCCACTAACTATACCATAGAAGGCAATGAGAGAATAATAAAGCCTCCAATCCTTGCCGAAAGTGCCATATTCACCTCTACCGCCTTCGGTTCTACCTGCAAATATAGACGTTATAGAGTTTGAAGTTACTAGTTCTACTCTATTTAGAGAATAACCCCAGGTAAACTGTACTGGCCCAGTAAATGTAGAACTAGCACCTTTCTCGCCTTCCTGTGCCTTTATAGGCATAGTAGCTCCAAAGAGTCTTACATCTATAAGTTTATCTAATATAATATCTATATCTTCTTTGGTGAGAGCTCCTAGTTTTTCTTTCTTTAAAAGTCTTCTTAACCTTTCGGTAGCATCAACTGTCTCTCCATCCATCTTGGTTATGAAAATTTCACATCCCCTACTATCTAGATAATCTCTGATGTATCTTTTAAGCCTTACATCACTTACCAGGTTTACTCCTTTATCATAGTCCATCCTAGGCTTGTTCTCATCATCTGGGTCTCCATTTGGATTTGTTAACTTGGCATCATAAAGAAATAGTATCTCAGAATTTTTTGAATAATAATTACTCATTATTCTTCTCCTCCTTTCTGATATTTCTTATCCTCCTATAAGTATTGTAGGCATAGCCAGACATTATGTAATAGACATTCTCAGCATCTGAAAGACTCCAGCTTCTTATATGTTTATCCATAAGTTCTTTCATAATAGAATATGCCCTTTCGTTATAACTTCTTATTCTATACTGATCGAGCTTCTCAAATATCTCATTTGATAAATTTATAAGGTTTTTTGCACTTATACCGTTAAAGTTTATCTTGTTTAGTATGGGTTTCTTCGCATTGAAGTCAGCACCTCTTATCTGCTCATTTCCTATCTCGCCTATGAGATAACCAAGTAAGAATAAGGCAGATTCCTCCTCACTATATCCCATCTTTATTATGTAATTCTCTACATCTCTATCAAGCATCCCTTCAACCAATTCATTCATACTTTCACCTCCTATAATTATCTTTAGTCTATCAAATAATTTCAGAAGAAGATTCGTCTTTAAGACAGCAAAGGTCATTGCAAGTTCAACGTTACCCTGTGGTGGTCTTATGTTATACTGGGCAAACTTTTCAAATCTATAGATACCAATAAGTTCTACAAAATTATCTATCAAATCTCTTCTATCCACCATATTGGAAAGAAAGATATCTTCATAGAGGTCTAAGATTTTCTTATACTCTGAAACTTTTCTTCTTACTGGAATAAGGAAATAGATATCATTAAGTCCTATGAACCACCCTCTATCTTCACCAAAGATATCATCCCCTAATTTTTGAATATCTTTAATTGCTCTGCGTATAGATTCTACCCTCCTCAAAGGGATGTCCTTTATCAATTCCTTAATCTTAAAAGCCTCTTTGTTCTTCTCGTAAAATAGTAAGTCTACAAAGGAATAGTCTACAAGTTCTTCAAATTTTCTGTACTTTTCTAACTCTTTTTCGACCTTCTCTTCAAAGTTTAGGAAATTATTAATAGTAAAGGTAGAGGTAGTTAAACGCATAGAATACTCTGCCCATTCCTCTGTGAGATCTTTTCCTATAGGATTAAAGAATAAGCCAGGAATAATCCAGAGGTCATTCCCCGCTAATTCTCCATAAAGATTATTTTGTATATATTTAATTCCTACTATAATATCCCTATAACAATCTTTACAGAGTGTGAAGTTTTTAGAAAACCCCCTTTTTCCATCTAGTTCAAAAGAAAAGGTTATTAACTTTGTTATATAAAATTTGGCAGGTAATCTTGCAGTATTATATGTAACGATATCCTTTTTACCACAGGTATGGCATATACCTTTGAAACTCTCTTCGAAACTCTCCTCTATGATCTTTTCTTCTATATATCTTCTGTAATCTGGTAATAATGATGGTGCTTTTCCATCAAAGGTAATAGAGAATAGTGCTATATCTTTTTTATCAAGGCCTAGAGATTTTTTAACAATATCAAGAAATGTCTTTTCGTATAGGATTTTTAGATCCTTTACAAAATCTTTGTAACTGTTATATTCATTTTTCTCCTCAGGCAATGTAAATTTCGAATTACTCTTTAGAGAATTTATCTTTCTTAGATCTAGCATACGAATCTCTCTATCGCCAAATCTTATAGTGATAAAAAAGTTATCTAGTATTCCCTTTAATATCTCTTTTAATTCACACTCTTTAAGATTGTTATATAGGTTTACAAGAGAGTCACTTAATAAATATTTTAGTCCATCTGTAGTCAACCTGTCTTGTGGCAGATTACCTTTAGCGTTCCCTATCCATAGATATTCGTCTAAACGTTTATTATCTAAGACCTTAGGTTCCAATTCAATCATACCCTCTGCAGTGTTAAAGTTTATTACTAAGATAAAAGTTTCCTCTCTGTTGTTCTCAGTATTTACAATGTCATACTCAACTAGATTTGATATAAAGTCTCTATCTTCACTATTACTTATAGACCTCCCTATTCTTCTTACTGACTCAAGCATCTCTTTCACCTCCTCTCCATACTTTCCACATTCCAAAGCCCTCTGAATTTTTACTGCCGAGTCCAGCATCGTATGTGGTCATTATGAGTTCAGGGTTCCCCCAGAGCTCGTATATCCCTGTCCATCCCTCAATAGGAGTACGCTTAAAAAAGATAACTGAGTGGTTTTCCTTTGGATTAAATCTATAAGGCTTTATACATAAGTGGAGATTATCTGGCTCTTTCTCATATATTAGAAAGTATTTTTTCTTTGCATTCTCCTCTATAAGTCTTTGAAATTCTTCTTCATCCGGCTTGTAGTAATAAACGTTCTTTTTATTCTCTTTTTCTCTTGTGGTATACATCGTTACTGGAGAAAGCATTTTTATTATTACTTTATCTTCGATTCTTGGAAGAGTGAGAATCTCAAGCTGAGAGAGAAAGATACGTTGATTAAAAAGGTTAAACTCTCTCTTTTTAAAGGCTTCCTCTCCTAAGTCTTCCACGATATTATCAAGTGGAGATGAAAAGTAGAAAGAGATTCTATTTTTGAATACTAATAGTTTCTCTCTATCCTTTTTAGTCCCTTTTTCTGTAATTCTGGAGAAGGTAAAAAGCTTGAATCTTCTCTTACGAAATACAAAACCATCTCTGTGTAGTTTTGTGGCAAGTTCGCTTGAAAATGTCCTGTATATCAGGCTTTGAATGTAATAATTATAATGCGCAGGTAAAATTATACTCTCTCCATCTAACTTTTCATAGGTAAGCCTTACTCTCATAATTCATCCTCCTTTTATTTATCTTTTCTTTTCCTCCTTTTTCAATTTTCAAGTTTAATTATAAACTACCAAAGGGTCAATTCATGTCCCTCATCCTACCTAATTGGAGGTTTAAAAGTTTCCTGTATGCAAATAAACAAGGGTCCCCATAGGGGACCCTCAGGTTCTAATTACTAAACCTTAAATCTATTTATAAGCTCTTCTAGATTCCTCACCAGTGAGTTCAGGTTGCTTATATTGGCATTTATCTCTTCCATCGCTGCCGATATCTCTTCACTAGCTGCCGATGTTTCCTCACTAGAGGCAGCATTTTCTTCTGCTATTGCCGCTACATTCTGTATGGAGTTAGATATCCTCTTACCCTCCTCTACCAATGCAGTTATATCTCTTGTTACATTCTCTATAGCGTCAGAGACCTTTTTTGTCCCTTCTGTTATACTACCGAATGTCTCTGTAACCTTATAACCTATCTCCATCTGTCTGTTGACAACCGCTACAGAGTTCTTTACCCCTTCTGCTGTCTTTACTACCTGGTTCTTTATCTGGTCTATGAAGTCTGCTATCCTCTGTGCACTCTGATTAGACTCTTCGGCAAGTTTCCTTACCTCGTCTGCTACTACAGCAAAGCCACGGCCAGCCTCACCAGCCCTTGCTGCCTCTATTGCTGCATTAAGAGCTAATAGATTTGTCTGTGAACTTATCGCTGTTATAGTCTCCACTATTCTACCTATCTCTCCAGCAAGTCTTTCTAACTCACCCATAGATGAGACTACCGAGTTTGTTGCTTCTCTTGTATCTTCAAAGCCTCTGCTCAGTTCGTTCACTACGTTTTGTCCCTCATCTGTAAGCCTGGCAGTATCTCTATTTATATCTTCTACCAGCGATACATTTTGCGCTAACTCTTCGAGTCTGGTACTCATATTCTCTGTGGCAGATGAAACATCCTGTACATTCCTGGCTGTCTCTTGAGCTCCATTAGCCAGTTCCTGCACAGTACTAGCCACCTGTTGAACTGCCTGTGTTGTTTGATTGGCTGCCCCACCTATCTGTTCACTGGTGGATGCAATCTGACTGGATGAATCCTTGGCGGTAAGTATTATTGCCTTGAAGTTGTCAACCATCCTGGCTAGGCTATTAGCCAATCTTCCCACCTCGGCAGAGAAAGTAGTTTTTATATTGGCGGTAAGGTCGCCCTGTGCCAGGATATCTGCAGTCTCTGTAAGCTCTATTATAGGATTGGCTATACTGCCACCAATTATATAGGAGACAAAGACAACAACTGCAACCGCTACCAGGATTATGATGATGATAAATCTTAGCAGGCTCTTTGAGGCGGAGAATGCCTCATCCTGTGGCTCCTGCACTCCAAAGGACCAGGTGGTACCCTTTATAGGGGAATATCCAACAAGTTGAGCCTTTCCGTTATAGACACATCTGCCCACACCATTTTCTCCGGCAATCATCTTTTTAGTTATACTATTTACACTCTCTGAATCTGTCTGGAGGAAGTTTGCCTTTAATACCAGAGATTCATCGGGGAATGCAAGGGCAAGCCCATCGCTCTGGATTATAAAGCCATAGCCATTCTGGCTCATAAGCTTAGAATTTTTGCAGAACTGGGAAAGATAGTCCAGTGTTACTGTTGCTCCGAGGATTCCACCTATCTTACCATCATCTCTGAATATAGGGACAGCAAAAACTACTATAGGTCTATTGGTAGCTCTTGATATGATACCATTTGATACTGCAGGCTGACCTGTGGAGATGACCTTCTGAAAGTATTCCCTGTCTTTAACATTTGTCCAGGAGTCCAATGTGGTATGAGACTTACCCTCCAGGTCTGCCCAGAATAGCATCTCCCAGGCAGGATTGAACTTTATATAGGATTTTATCCTCGGCATAATCTGGTCGTCCTTCAATGACCTTATCTCTGGAGTATCTGCTATAATCTGTAGCTCGTGGATATTCTTTTCTACCCACTTACTTATACTATCCGCCTGGGAGGTTGAGTATG
>Ga0315298_1009014_pt1 | contig 12483 bp, 5 predicted proteins | sample WHS_1_MG_FD_203077 | JGI IMG/M metagenome (GOLD analysis project Ga0315298, IMG submission 203077) | Extremophilic microbial mat communities from Washburn Hot Springs, YNP, Wyoming, USA - WHS_1_MG | ecosystem: Environmental > Aquatic > Thermal springs > Hot (42-90C) | place: USA: Wyoming... | reverse complement strand
GACAATGGAAGCATCTGAAGTAACATTTAAGCAAGTCGTATCACGTGGATGCGGACTTGATGTACACAAAAAGGTAGTAGTGGCTACCATCGACGGGGAAGGGATAAAAAAGCAGACGCGGGAATTTCCCACCCTCACGAGTTCTTTGAAAGAATTGAAAGATTGGTTATTGGGACACAAGGTTACCCATGTAGTGATGGAAAGTACAGGCGTATTTTGGAAACCGGTTTATAACATACTGGAGCCAGGTGGCTTAATTGTTTGGATTGTGAATGCGGCGCACGTGAAATACGTTCCGGGGCACAAGACAGACAAAAAGGACAGTGCATGGCTTTGCAAGTTATTGTTAGCCGGACTCTTAAAACCAAGTTACATTCCGGCAAAAGAGCAACGGGAGTTGCGTGATCTAACACGTTACCGAACCACTTTAATACAAACCAATGCATCGAACAAGAATCGGATTATCCGAATCTTAGAGGATGCCAATATCAAATTATCGAGTGTGTTAAGTTCAACTTCGGGAGCAGTGGCTACAAAGTTGATTAACAAACTTTGCGAGGGGATGGAAGTAACCATGCAGGATATAGAGGAAGTTTATCATAAAAAACTGGAGGTTACCAAAGAAGAACTTTACGAAGCCTGTCAGGGTTTTGTTACCGAACATCACGTGTATATGCTTGGGCTTATCCGTAAAGAGATTGCCGACACCGAGCAGACCATTGAAAGTTTGAACAAACGCATAAAAGAAGCTTTATCTCCTTACGAGAATGCGTTGGAACTGCTCAAAAAAGTACCGGGTATTAGTGCTAAAAGTGTTGAGGACTTGGTTGCCGAGATTGGTTTGGATATGAGTGTTTTCCCAACCGAAAATCATTTAGCTTCGTGGGCAGGGATGGCTCCGGGGAACAACGAGAGTGCCGGTAAAAAAAAAGCGCACGAACAACCCAGGGAAATAAGCAAGTAAAAGCAGTACTTACCGAAATTGCGTGGGCGGCAACAAGGACCAAGAAAACATTTTATCGAGAAAGATATCAAAAACTGGCAGCACGACGAGGCAAAAAGCGAGCCTTAATAGCAGTAGGACATTCGATCCTGAAGTCTGTCTATCATATCTTGAATGATAAGTGTGAGTATAAAGAACTCGGAGCCGACTATCTGATAAGTAGAACCGAAGCAAAACGCAAAGCCTATCTGAAAAGCGAATTAATCAAATTAGGATATGCTGTTGAATTAAAGGAGCTACCACCCATAGACAAAGCAGTATAAAATAAAAAAACACAAAGGTCGATTTTTTCTGGCACCCGTTGTTTACGAACAACGAAGAAGTCGAGTATGAAACTGACCTCAACAGCTAAGTACCCAAGAGAGTGATTCGAACACGTGTATGAAATTTTTATAACTCTTAGCTGTTCTTATATTCCAAAAACCAATTGTCGCATTTGCCATCAGACAAGTGCTCTCTTTTCTTTTGTTTTTATCGAATTAAATGGCATGATTTACAACAAAAATGAGGTAATTTGCCTCTTTATTAACAGATTATTTACGTATGAAACTTAATTTTTTACTTAGCGTGTTGCTGGTCTCGTTGACACTTAGTGGACAGACCCAACCATTGCCACAACTTGGCAAAGACAGTGTAAATAAAGTCATTGAAGCTATGTCTCTGCAAGACAAAGTATATATGATGATGGGACTGGGTGAAGAGAATTGGAAGAATCCAACTAACGGTCCAAAAACGGTAGTGCTTCACAGTGAAGGTGGACGTACATGGGATATTCCTCGTTTGGGTATCACACCAGCTGTGTTGACTGATGGTCCTACCGGATTACATATTGATCCTCATCAACCAGGGGTTTCTCATCTTTTCAAATGTACAGCTTTCCCAGTAGCAACGGCAATGGCTTCTACGTGGAATACAGATTTGGAAGAAAAAGTTGGCGAAGCGATGGGAAATGAAGTGTTGGAATATGGTTCCGATGTATTGTTGGGACCAGCTATGGATAATCAACGCAACCCGCTTTGCGGACGTAATTTTGAATATTTCTCCGAAGATCCTTTAATTACCGGTAAAATGGCGGCTGCATTGGTTCGTGGAATTCAATCGAACGGAGTCGGCGCATGTCTCAAACATTTTGATGCCAACAACATTGAAACCAATCGAGGATCAGTAAATGCGGTGATCAGTCAACGTGCTTTGCGCGAAATTTACCTTAGAGGATTTGAGATTGCTGTTAAAGAGGGGAACCCATGGACGATGATGACGTCATATAACCGTTTGAATGGTTTTTATACTTCGCAAAATCGTGATTTATTGATTACTATTTTACGAAAAGAGTGGGGATTTAAAGGCATGGTAATGACCGACTGGGGGGGGGGAGACGATCCTGTGGCTCAAATGAATGCAGGAAACGATTTGCTGGAGCCAGGTTGTTGGCAACGTCCCATTTTGATGGAAGCTATCAAAGACAAAACATTAAGCAAAAAAGTATTGGATCGCAACCTGACATCCATTCTGAATTTTATTGTCAAGACTCCTCGTTTCAAAGGATTTGTACCAACCCTATATCCTGACTTGACAGCTCATGCAAAGGTTGCCCGCGAAGCCGCTTCGGAAGGTATGGTACTTTTGAAAAACGACAACGTCGCTCTCCCTTTTACAAAGAATATAAAACGCATCGCTTTATTTGGCAAAACATCCTATCGCTTTATTGTCGGCGGTACAGGTAGCGGTGAGGTAAACTATGATCACGCTGCATCGATTGATGATGCAATGAAGGATGCTGGTTATAAATTGGTAAAACCAATTACTGACTGCTACAAGCAATTTATTGATTCGATACTTACAAAAACGAATGGTTATCAAGTATTTATGAAAAATAACAAAAAGTTTGTAAAAGAATTTGAGCCCGATTTATTAGTGCCAGAAGCCTATAATAGGTTGTATAACAAAAAGTTTATGATTGATTATCAACCAGAGATGCCATTATCGGAATCCTTTATTGATGCTCAAGTAAAGAGTTCCGATATCGCTGTAATTACCATTGGCAGGCAAGCTGGTGAAAATTATGATCGCTCCATTACAAATTTTTCATTAACAACAAATGAACAAGCATTGATTCACAATGTTTGTCAAGCTTATCATGCTGCTAAAAAGAAAGTGATCGTTGTGCTCAACATTGGCAGTCCTATCGAAACAGCCAGTTGGCGTTCCGAGCCGGATGCTATCATGCTGGCATGGCAACCCGGGCAACAAGGCGCAAATGCCTTAGTCGATCTTTTGAAGGGAACCGTCGATCCTTCAGGAAAATTGGCTGAAAGTTTCCCGATGAAATACGCTGATGTTCCTTCGGCAACTACTTTCCCGGGCGAACCCAAAGAACATCCTGTCAACGCATTTTACACCGAAGGCATTTATGTAGGTTATCGCTATTATGAAACATTCCATGTGCCGACAGCCTATCCGTTTGGCTATGGCCTTTCTTATACTCAATTCCGTTTTTCGGACGTAACGTTGAGCGATACGGTATTCAACAAAGAGATAACCATCACAGTAAAAGTAACCAATGTAGGTAAAGTAGCCGGCAAAGAAGTTGCAGAGCTTTATCTCGATGCTCCGAAAAAACAGATCGACAAACCGTTGCAGGAATTAAAAGCGTTTGTCAAAACCAACCTATTGAAACCCAATGAGAGTCAGGTATTGACTTTCACCTTGCACGCAAGCGATTTAGCCTCGTTCTGGAGCGGCATCAGCGCCTGGGTAGCCGACAAAGGCAATTATCAAGTGCGCATTGGCGATTCTTCCGATGACATTCGTGCAAAAGCAACATTTACCCTGCCAGACCGATTGATCGTGGAAAGAGATCACAATGTGCTATATCCAAACTTTTTGTTGCATGTGCTGACTCCAAAAAAACAGGATTAACAAGTTGAGTTTTATTATTAAAACTTATTTTGGAAAATATATTTGCACAAATATCTCTGTTTAGATGGAAATTTATAAGTGCCAAAAAGACAATGTGGGAACATAACTCAAAATAAAAATAGTGTTGAAATATTGTTATGTGCGATTTTATTCTATTTAGAATTAATAACTATGTATGATGTATGCTTCAGTTGTATTATCCTATTAAAAAACCAAACTATTATTTGAAAACATAGTGTAGTTAAGATATAAAGAAAGAACTTATTTATAGATTAACAGCTTGTTTTTATATATTATAATTAAATGCAAATTGTATTCTCATTTATTACAAATAACACAAAAATGAAAACAAATTTAATGAGAAATTTATTGATAGTAGTGATTTTATTGTTATCCAGTTATTCCTTCGCCCAAAACAAAGATAATTCGGATGTAAAACAACCCGTAGATTATGTTAATCCGTATATGGGGAATATTAGTCATTTGCTGGTTCCCACATATCCGACAATTCAATTACCCAATAGTATATTGCGAGTATACCCCGAGCGTGAAGATTTCACAAGCGTGCAGCTGCATGGGTTACCAATAGAAGTGACCAGTCACAGAGGCGCATCAGCCTTTAACTTGAGCCCTTTCCAAGGTGATGTAAAAAATTTGAAACCAGTCATTTCTTATAGTTATGACTTAGAAAAATTGACGCCTTATTCTTATTCGGTTTATCTTGATGAGCAACAAACAGAAGTAAACTTTGGATTGTCTCACCAGTCTGCGATGTATGAATTCAATTTTGGGAAAGACGCTCCGGTATATTTGGTATTAAATTCGAAAAACGGAGGTATGAGTTGGGATGGAACTGCGATTTCCGGTTATCAGTTGATTGCCAATAACACCAAAGTTTATTTGTATCTGGAACCGGAGGTTTTACCTCAACACATATCTGTGCTCGAGGGAGTCAAACTGCTCAATAAAGACAAAGCGGAGGGAGAGAATGCATGTATCGTGCTGAGTTATCCGAAAGGAACAAAAAAGATCAACTTGCGCTATGGTGTTTCATTCATTGATGTAGCTCAAGCCAAAAAAAATATGGAACGTGAAGTTTCAGGCAAGAGTGTGAAGATGTTACAAAATGCAGGACGTGAGATTTGGAATAAAACATTAGGAAAGATATCGGTTCAGGGAGGAACGGAAAATGAACGAGTGGTCTTTTATACTTCTCTTTATCGTTGTTACGAACGCCCTATATGCATATCGGAAGATGGACATTATTACAGCGCATTCGATGAAAAAGTACATAGTGATGGAGGACGCCCCTTTTATACCGACGATTGGATATGGGATACTTACCGTGCTCTCCATCCCTTGCGTATTTTGCTTGATCCAAAAAAAGAAGAAGATATTTTGAACTCTTTTGTAGTAATGGCAGGTCAGTCAAAGCATTTTTGGATGCCTACTTTTCCAGAGATTACCGGTGATGCCCATGCAATGAACTGCAATCATGGAGTGGCTTCGGTTTTGGACGCTTATCGAAAAGGATTGAGAAATTTTAATATTGAAAAAGCCTATCAGGCTTGTAAAGGAGCAATCATGGAAAAAACATTGGCTCCATGGTCAGGAAAACCAGCCGGAAAACTCGACCAGTTTTACAAAGATCACGGATATATTCCAGCGCTGAGACCGGGAGAAAAAGAGACAATTCCAGAAGTGAATCCTTTTGAACGACGTCAAGCCGTTGCGGTTACATTAGGAACTTCTTATGATGAATGGTGTTTATCACAAATTGCAAATGAATTAGGGAAGACTGCCGATGCTGCCTATTTTCTGAAATGCTCTTTTAATTACCGGAATTTATTCAATCCAAAAACCGACTTTTTTCATCCGAAAGATAGCACAGGAAACTTTATTGAACCATTCGATTATGTCTTTTCCGGTGGCTTGGGCGATCGGGATTATTATGATGAAAACAATGGGTGGATTTATCGATGGGATGTCCCGCAAAATATACCTGATCTTATCCATTTGATGGGAGGGGATGATGCTTTTGTGAGAAATTTAGATGCTACGTTTTCTGAACCTCTGGGGAAAGGGAAAGTTGCTTTTTATGCTCAATTACCGGATCATACAGGTAATGTTGGGCAGTTTTCGATGGGTAATGAGCCGTCAATGGATATTCCTTATTTGTATAATTATGCCGGCTACCCATGGAAAACACAAAAGATGGTTCGGGAGTTGTTGCAAGATTGGTTTCGAAATGATTTAGAGGGTGTGCCTGGTGATGAAGATGGAGGTGGCTTGTCTTCCTTTGTGGTATTTTCCATGATGGGATTTTATCCGGTTACCCCAGGTGAACCGGTATATAGCATTGGAAGCCCCTTGTTTAAAGATATTAAAATACACCTGGGCAATGGAAATGTCTTCGAAATTAAAGCCCCAAATACTTCGGACGATAATAAATATATTGAGTCTGCTAAATTAAAAGGATTGGATTGGAACCATCCATGGATAACCCATGAGAATATTGAAAAAGGTGGAGTAATTGAGTTTATAATGGGAGATAAAGCTAATAAATCGTGGGGAAAATTATCCAATACTGAAGAAAAATAGATAGTGATATGGGGATTGGCTGTGTTATATAATATTTAAAAATACATTTCGCAAACTCAATTATTATTTATCATAGAATTACATCATAGATATTAAAAATTTTAGTTATGATAATAAATAATAAACTTTATATCAATAACATATTATTAATACTTCTTTGTACACTAACTATAACGTTATGTGCTTATAAAAGTAATTATTCATATCCTTTTCAAAACCCTGCACTTTCTTATGAAGAGAGAGTAAAAGATTTGGTTAGTAGCATGACATTTGAAGAAAAAATTTCGCAATTACTTGCGGATGCTCCAGCCATTCCGCGTTTGGATATTCCCGCTTACAGTTTTCGGAATGAATGTCTTCATGGGGTGGTGAGTTCCTACTTTTCCACAGTTTTTCCTCAATCCATTGGTATGGGAGCCACATGGGATGTGCCTTTAATTCGTAAAGAAGCAGAAGTTATTGCCACCGAAGCACGCGCACAATTCAATGACTATACCACTCAACATCATGGTAATTCCGATATTCATCATGGAATTAGTTTCTATGCGCCTAACATTAATATTGACAGAGATCCTCGTTGGGGTCGCGGACAGGAAACTTATGGTGAAGATCCATTTCTTACTTCACGGTTAGGCGTAGCTTTTATTTGTGGCTTGCAGGGTGATAACCCGAAATACATCAAAGCAATGGCATGTGCTAAACATTTTGCTGTATATAGTGGACCAGAGCCTTTGCGACATCAATTTGATGCTACGCCGCCTGAGCGAGATCTTTATGATACCTATTTACCGGCATTTGAAGCAGCTGTTCGTAATGGTCACGTTGGGTCTGTCATGGGTGCTTATTCTGCTCTTTATGGTGTGCCGGATTGTGCAAATCCATTCTTGCTTACTAAACTGTTACGCAAGAAATGGGGTTTTAGCGGGTTTGTGGTTTCTGATGGCGCTGCTATTGTGGATATTTGGGCATATCACAAATATGTGGTTACTCCAGAAGAAGCTGTGGCAGCAGCCTTAAAAGCTGGATGTGATTTATTTTCTAGTGCTGTTACTAACACTGGAAGTGGGCAATATCCAAGCCGTGATTTTGCAGTCCTTGCCAAAGCTGCTAAAAAAGGATTAATCACAGATAATGAGATTGATACAGCGGTTATGCGCACGTTAGAGGCACGATTCAGGTTGGGGTTGTTTGATCCGCGGTCTTTAGTGCCCTGGTCTAAAATTACTTTGGCTCAAAACAATACGCCTGAAAATCGAGCTTTAGCGTTGAAAGTTGCTCGGGAATCTATTGTTTTGTTGAAAAATACCGGGGTACTTCCACTTGATCGTGAAAAAATTAAACGTATTCTAGTCATTGGCCCAAATGCAAATTCCAAGCAAGCTCTGCTGGGCAATTACGCCGGCAAGCCATCGGATTATGTGACAATTTTGGACGGAATCAAACAAATGGCAGGAACGAACATCAAAGTTATTTATGAAGAAGGTTGTCCATTAGCTTTAAAAAATGATAGTTCGAACAACCCTACTTCTATAATGATGGCGAAATCTGTTGCAATAGCCAAGTCAACAGATGTGATTATTTATGTAGGAGGGCTTGATGCTACGCTTGAAAATGAACAACAAGAGGTGGATTATCAGGGATTTTTGGGAGGTGACAGAACAAGGATTGAGTTGCCGTCTGTACAGAAAAATTTATTAAAAGCTCTTTATTCAACAGGGAAACCTATTATATTTGTCAATTGTAGCGGTAGTGCTATAGCTATGCAATGGGAAAACAACCATTTACAGGCAATTTTACAGGCATGGTATCCAGGTGAGGAGGGTGGAGAAGCTGTTGCTGATGTTCTATTTGGTAATTATAATCCTGCAGGAAGATTGCCAGTTACATTCTACAAATCCACTAAACAACTACCATCTTTTACTGATTATAGTATGAAAGGAAGAACGTACCGATATTTTAAGGGAGAAGTTCTCTATCCGTTTGGTTTTGGTTTGAGCTATACAAAATTTTCTTATACTTGGAAAGATGTTCTCTTAAAAGCATATACAATTAACGATACTATTAAATTTTCAGTTCAAGTGTCCAATATTGGCCAAATGGGCGGAGATGAAGTTCTGCAGGCATATATTCAATACCCATTGGGAATGCGTCTTCCTTTGAAAGAATTAAGACAGTTTCAGAGGATACATATAGAAAAGAACCAATCAAAGATAGTAACTTTTGAAATACCAATTGAACAACTACAAAAATGGAATATAAATAAAGATCGATTAGTGTATAGAGGAAAATACACTTTATTTGTAGGAGGTAATTCTGAAGATAGAAGACTCAACTTTAGTTTTAATATTCAATAAACAGTTTTTTTTATAATGTCATGTCATTGTAATTTCAAATTAAAAATGTTGTTTATTAAAGTTGATTGAACCCATGTATATGTCAAGAAATTTATCAGACAAAATAATTAATTTTTTAAATAAAATAATATGAAAAATAATATGAATTTTTTATGTGCTTTAATGCTATTGCTTTTTGTCTCCATAAACATTAATGCCAATAATAAGACCAATAATAAAATTGGCATTTTCGATCTAACATATACACTAAATTATAATCTACATGATAGTCTTCAAGTTTTAAATCTATGGGATGATATTCATGCTATTTCCACTCTCCAAGGTATAGTTAACCGGGTTTCGCCACATTTATATATCAATTATATTAAAGAATCTGGAATTGATATTGATTCTTATTGGTGGAATAAATTTCGTCAAAAGGGTCAATGGTTATATGGAAAAGATACCATCGTATATCACAACATTGTGGATTTAGTGAATGCTTATAAGAATTACATCAAAGGAGTTGTTGTTTATGATTCAAAAATTGCATCAACCAGCAATGTCGCATCTGCTGTCGCTGGCATTGACAATTTAATTGCTTTAAGATATGATAATAGACCGAATAGTCTATACACGAAATTAATAACTAATGGACCAAGATTAAAAATAAAAGTTCGTTTAATCAAAGAAGATGGCGAATCCCTATTTAATGGAAAAGGCATTATTCCTGGGACAAATCGCAAGTCGACCGGCTCAGCAAAAGATGATCCATATATTTGGTTTATAGAAAAATATATGAAAAAACGCAAATGTAATACTAAATTTGGAGCATATTATATTGATCAGAAATGGAGAAATGCGCCATGGCTTTCAGTTTGTAATGAAAACACATTAACAAATCATGATTTTTTTGTAAGCAAAAAGGCTTTTTTCTTTGATTTATCCCCGTGGGGTGATGAACCAGCTACAGATGATAAATCTCAAAGATTAGGGACTGATTTATCAACGTTAAAAGAATTATTGTCACTAGCGTATAAACAGAACAAAGGAAAGAACCTTTGTTATATCGGAGGATTTCCTCCCTGGCCTTTTAAATATACAAAACATGCTGAAGGAATTCATGGCGATGTGGCTACCGAGTGGGAATTTAGCCGAATAATTAGTGCATATAATGCTTTTGATGATGCAGATGCTATTGGATATGGCGCTTTGGCAAATGCCTCTTTTTGGACTCATTTCCCATTAAAAAAGAAGTATCCACAAAAATGGGTAACGATTCAAGAGCTGAAAAAGAGAGGTTATCTAAATAAAAACGGGAAAGTTGATTTTAGAGGTCGTAATTTTTATATTTTTTATGTAGGAGATTACGATGCTTCTTCATGGATTGCTCAACGTACACCTTTTATTTGGGATGATAAGAATAGAGGTAAGGTGCCAATGATGTGGGCAATAAGCCCAGTGTTAGAAAAACGAGTTCCCATGGCTTTAGCTTATTATCGAGAAACGGCAACTTCAAATGATTATTTTGTGTCGGCTGATAATGGCGCTGGTTATCTAATGCCAGGTATGTTGCAAGAACCAAGACCGATATCTGGTCTGAAATCTGGATTAAATGCTTGGGCTAAACATTGTAAAAAATATTTTGAAAGATGGAATTTATCCATAACAGGTTTTGTGATTGACGGTAATGCTCCAGGTTTGTCAAAAAAAGGATTAAGTTGTTACGCCTCTTTTAGTCATAATGGCATTGTTCCTCAAAAGACGCCGTTGACTTTATTATACGATGGCATGCCTGTTTTACGGTCTGGTGATGATGTTAATGAAGACAACCCCGCTGAAGCCGCTAAACATGTATTGAGAAGAATAAGAGAACAACCAACGATCCCTTTTCATTGGTTTCGAAATATATTAAAAACACCAACTTGGTATATGAATGTAGTTAAGAAAATCAACAAGTTAGATCCATCTGTTGATCTTTTAGATGCTCCTACTTTTTTTGAATTGTATAAGATTTGGTTACAACAGAATCCTGATGCTGCGAATGGTAAAATCACAAATTAGATAACTTTTCGCACAATATGATTCTTATGAAACAAAAATGTGTTATCAACTCAAACTTCTATGAAAATATTTGTATGTCAACATTCTTCGAGCTTAATACAAATAAATTATTTATAGATAAAACAATAAATAAATCATGAAACGTATTAATTTTTTACTTGTATTGTGTATCATTGCATTCCATTCATTTGGACAAAACGAAGAAAAGTTCAATGGACTTAATCTTAACATGGGAAATCTTTATCGGTTATCCGATGCTCAGAGTCGTTCCATCAGCCCTGAAAATTTTACCGGAGAAAAAGGCAAAGGAGGGATGGCTTGTTTAGAAGATAAGAATAAACCCAATCAAGCAAATGCATGGTACGCAGCACGTGATTTAGGGCAGGGTTGGAAGTTAAACCCATATATCCGAATAAACCCCGGAGAGACTGTTACTTTGGCTGATATAGATGGGTCTGGCGCTATTCAACATATATGGATGACTCCCACAGGTAATTGGCAGTTTTCGATCATTCGAATTTATTGGGACGGCGAAAAGGAACCCTCTGTAGAATGCCCTGTAGGCGACTTTTTCTGCATGGGTTGGGGTGAATATGCGCCGCTTAGTTCTCTTGCCGTATGTGTCAATCCGGGAAGCGCGTTTAATTGCTATTGGGTAATGCCTTTTCATAAACAATGTAAAATAACTATGGAAAACGTAAACGATAAAGATCCCATGACTTTGTATTATCAGGTGGATTATACCTTAACAAAGGTACCCTCTGATGCAGGATATTTTCATGCTCAATACAGACGTTCCAACCCTGACAGTAGTTCAGTGTATACCATAGTTGACGGCATTAAAGGAGAGGGACAATTTGTGGGTGTATATCTGGCTTGGGGTGTTCATAATAATGGATGGTGGGGAGAAGGGGAAATAAAATTTTACATTGACGGAGATAGTAAATTCCCCACAATATGCGGTACTGGTACTGAAGATTATTTTTGTGGGTCGTACAATTTTGATCGTGGAGGTAAATATACGGAATTCTGTACTCCATATTCCGGTCTTGTTCAAGTGATTCGTCCTGACGGGACTTATAATTCTCAGGAACGTTTTGGCTTGTACCGATGGCACATAGCAGATCCAATTCGATTTAAAAAGGATTTAAAAATTACCATACAAGATATGGGATGGCGTTTTGGAGGGCGATATTTGCTCCAAAAATCTGATATTGCATCTGTATGTTTTTGGTATCAGACATTACCACATGCTAAATTTCCCAAATTCCCCGAATGGAGGGCATTGGAAATAAATTAGCTCACATTAGAAAGTAATTTTGGATATGAATATAAAAACATTATAAATTAATTATTACAATAATGAAAAAGACATTAATTTTTACGGTAGTTTTATTGGCATGGTTTGGCGGCGGTATGATTGCTGCACAAGGTCTAAGTCAGTATGTTGATCCTTTTATCGGGACGGGCGGTCATGGGCACACTTTTCCCGGCCCATGCTTACCTCATGGTATGGTACAAATCAGTCCCGATACGGGCGAAGACGGCTGGGACTGGTGCTCG
>Ga0315298_1009013_pt1 | contig 12483 bp, 13 predicted proteins | sample WHS_1_MG_FD_203077 | JGI IMG/M metagenome (GOLD analysis project Ga0315298, IMG submission 203077) | Extremophilic microbial mat communities from Washburn Hot Springs, YNP, Wyoming, USA - WHS_1_MG | ecosystem: Environmental > Aquatic > Thermal springs > Hot (42-90C) | place: USA: Wyoming... | reverse complement strand
TTTGGGCGGGACTGAGCATGTTGTTTCCAAATGGGTCATTTTAACCGATGAAACGCAGCAAAACCAGCCGCGCATGGATGCGCGAGCATGTCTCCGATTTTTACGTCAAGCGCGCCAAGAGCGAGGGCTACCGCTCGCGCTCGGCATTCAAGCTGATGGAAATTCTCGAAAAGGACAAACTCGTCAGGCCCGGAATGATCCTGGTCGACCTGGGGTCGACTCCTGGAGGGTGGTCGCAGGTTGCGGTCGAGAACGGGGCCAGGGTGATTGCCATCGACATCCTGCCGATGATGCCGATCGAAGGCGTGACATTCATCCAGGGCGACTTCAGGGAAGAGGACGCGCTTTCCAGGCTGGAAAAAAGTCTGGAAGGCAGGGAGATCGATCTTGTAATTTCGGACATGGCCCCCAACATAACGGGAGTGGACGTGACGGATCAGGCAAGGAGCATGCACCTGGTGGAGCTTGCCCTGGATTTTTGCATGAGCCATCTGAAACCAGGGGGGAATTTTCTGGTCAAAGTTTTTCAGGGCTCGGGATACGAAGACTACCTGAAAGCCATGAAGGCGAACTTCGGGAAGGTCTCCACGCGCAAGCCTAAGGCGTCGCGCGACAGGAGCAGCGAAGTTTACCTGCTGGGAATGGGAAAAATTGTTACACATTGAATAAAATCGGTTTAGAATTGAATTTGAACAGGGCGACCTAAGGAGAGAAGTTGAACAGTCTGCTGAAAAACATTGTCATTTGGCTCGTCATTGCGCTCGTGCTGATGTCGGTTTTCAACCAGTTCAGTGCGCGGCATGCGACCCAGGGACAACTGGAATATTCCCAGTTCATCGGCGAAGTGAAGCAGGGACAGGTCGCCAAGGTGACTATCGAGGGACATCTCCTGAAAGGCGTCAAGACGGATGGAAAGCATTTCGTCACCTATTCCCCGTCGGATCCGTGGCTGGTTAGCGATCTCCTGAAATACGGCGTGCTGATCGAAGCCAAGCCGGAAGAAGAGCCTTCCATGCTGATGAACATTTTTGTTTCCTGGTTCCCGATGCTGCTTCTGATCGGCGTCTGGGTGTTCTTCATGCGCCAGATGCAGGGCGGAGGCAAGGGCGGCGCCTTTTCCTTCGGAAAGAGCAAAGCGAGGCTGCTTGACGAAAGCGCGAATCCGATCACTTTTGCCGATGTGGCGGGCTGCGAGGAAGCCAAGGAAGAAGTGAGCGAACTGGTCGATTTCCTCAGGGATCCTTCCAAATTCCAGAAGCTGGGCGGGCGCATCCCCCGCGGCGTGCTGCTTGTCGGCAGTCCGGGGACGGGCAAGACCCTGCTCGCCCGCGCGATAGCAGGAGAAGCCAAGGTGCCTTTCTTCAGCATATCGGGATCGGACTTCGTCGAAATGTTCGTCGGCGTTGGCGCATCCCGCGTGCGCGACATGTTCGAGCAGGCGAAGAAGCATGCGCCCTGCATCGTTTTCATCGACGAGATCGACGCAGTGGGCAGGCAGCGCGGAGCGGGGCTCGGTGGCGGCAACGACGAGCGCGAGCAGACGCTGAACCAGCTTCTGGTCGAAATGGACGGCTTCGAAGGAGTCTCCGGCGTGATCGTGATCGCTGCGACGAACCGCCCGGACGTGCTCGATCCAGCTCTGCTCAGGCCGGGTCGCTTCGACAGGCAGGTCGTGGTGCCATTGCCCGACATACGCGGGCGCGAGCAGGTCCTGCTCGTGCATATGAGGAAGGTGCCGATCGCCCCGGACGTTTCCGCCTCCGTTCTTGCAAGGGGTACGCCCGGGTTTTCCGGGGCCGATCTCGCCAACCTGGTGAACGAGGCTGCGCTTTTTGCGGCGAGGACCAACAAGCGCCTGGTCGACATGGACGATTTCGAGCGCGCCAAGGACAAGATCATGATGGGCGCGGAGCGCCGCTCCATGGTGATGCCGGAAGAGGAGCGCAAGAATACCGCCTATCACGAGGCCGGGCATGCGATCGTGGCGAGGCTCCTCCCGGGTACCGATCCCGTGCACAAGGTCACGATCATCCCGAGAGGGCGAGCGCTCGGCGTGACGATGCAGCTTCCATCAGAGGATCGCTACAGCATGAACCGGGATCGTATTCTGGAAAACATCGCCGTGCTGATGGGTGGCAGGATCGCGGAAGAAGTGTTCATGAAGCAGATGACGACAGGTGCCGGGAACGACATAGAACGTGCCACCGACCTTGCCCGTCGCATGGTGACGCAATGGGGGATGAGCGATTCGCTCGGACCCATGGTGTACGGCGAGAACGAGGGAGAAGTGTTCCTCGGTCGCTCGGTCACTACGCACAAGAATCTGTCGGAAGCGACCATGCAGAAGGTCGACAGCGAGATTCACAGCATCATTGACAGCCAGTACAGGCTTGCGCGCAAGCTGATCGAGGACAATGCCGACAAGGTCGAGCTGATGGCCAAAACGCTCCTGGAGTGGGAGACGATCGATTCGGACCAGATCAGCGACATCATGGAAGGCAGGGAGCCGAGACCGCCCAAGCCGACCCAGCCGCCGGTCTCCCCTTCCACGCCGCCTCAGGATGGCAGCAGCGCGAGCAGCGCAAAGCCGGCAGCGGCAGTCTGATTCAGGGCGCTTTGGCGCCCTTTTTCCATGCTGATCTGCGGCAAATTCCGTTTCTCACTTGCCCGTCCCCTCATCATGGGGATAGTCAATGTCACCCCGGATTCCTTCTCGGATGGCGGGAAGTTCGCATCCAGGGAGGCGGCGGTTGAACACGGCATGCGCCTCATCGAGCAGGGTGCCGACATTCTCGACATCGGGGGGGAATCCAGCCGCCCCGGCGCATGTGCCGTGCACCTCGATGAAGAACTCGACCGTGTGATCCCTGTCGTCGAAGCACTTGCCAAAATGGATGTTCCGGTATCCGTCGATACCGTCAAGGTCGAGGTCATGCAGGAAGCGATAGGCGTTGGCGCTTCCCTGATCAACGACATCAATGCGTTGCAGGGCATCGATCCCGAATTTCTGGTCAATTCCGAGGTTGCCGTCTGCCTGATGCACAAGCAGGGAGAGCCCCTGACCATGCAGCTTGCGCCGAGCTATAATGACGTCCTGGCGGACGTCATCCAGTTTCTGGAGAAGCGGGTCGAGGCGGCTGCCGCAAAGGGGATTTCGAGAGAGCGTCTGGTGATCGATCCCGGCTTCGGGTTCGGCAAGACCCTGGAGCAGAATCTGGAACTCATCAGGCATCTGGAAAGATTCAAAGCACTTGGATTGCCGATTCTTGCTGGGCTGTCCAGGAAGTCGATGCTGGGAGAAATAACCGGAAAGCCGGTGGGAGAAAGAATTCACGCCAGCATTGCCGCATCCCTCATGGCGGTCGAGAGGGGGGCCTCCATCGTGCGGGTTCACGATGTGGAAGCGATGAAGGATGCGCTTTCGGTATTCAATAGGGTAGAGGGAAATGCGGCATGAGCAGAAAGTATTTCGGCACGGATGGGGTGAGGGGGCGCGTCGGGGAAATGCCGATCACTCCGGAATTCGTGATGCATCTGGGTTATTCCGCTGGAAAGAGGCTGGCGTCCCGAGACTGGCATCTGGCGAAGGGGGGGCGGCCTGCAGTCCTGATAGGCAAGGATACACGGGTCTCCGGTTATCTCCTGGAGTCCGCCCTGCAGGCAGGATTGTCGGCCGCAGGCGTGGATGTTTTTCTCGCGGGTCCTGTCCCGACTCCGGCGGTTGCCTATCTGACCCGCGCATTGCGCCTCCAGGCGGGGATCGTGATCAGCGCTTCCCACAATCCCTACGAGGACAACGGCATCAAGTTCTTTTCGGACTCGGGCAGCAAGCTGCCGGACGAGATGGAAAAAGCGATCGAGGCCGGTCTCGAGGAACCGATCAGGACCATGCCTTCTGCGCAGCTCGGACGGGCCAAAAGGATTAACGACGCCGCCGGGCGATACATCGAATTCTGCAAGGGCACTTTTCCTTTCGATCTCGACCTGAGGGGCATGCGCATCGTCGTCGATTGTGCGCATGGCGCGACTTATCATATCGCGCAGCCTGTCTTCCACGAGCTCGGCGCGGACGTCATTGCGATCGGCGTCTCCCCCGACGGACTGAACATCAATCGGGAATGCGGCGCAACCGAGCCGACAGCGCTGCAGCGGGCCGTGCTCGAGCAGAAGGCCGACATCGGCATTGCTCTCGACGGGGACGGGGATCGCGTGGTCATGATAGACGGCCAGGGGACGATCTACGACGGGGATCAACTGCTCTACGTGCTCGCCCGCCACAGAATGAAAAGCGGGAGGTTGAAGGGCGGCATAGTCGGAACCTTGATGACCAACCTCGCCGTCGAGCATGCCTTCGCAGGCTCAGGAATCCCCTTCGAGCGGGCGAGGGTCGGGGACCGCTATGTCCTGGAAATGCTGCAGAAAAACGACTGGCAGGTCGGAGGAGAAGGTTCCGGGCACATCATCTGCCTCGACAGGCATTCCACCGGAGACGGGATCGTGTCTGCATTGCAGGTGCTCACGGCCATGCGGCAGGAAAACGCAACGCTTGCGGAACTGACGAAGGATCTGGTGCTTTATCCCCAGGTTCTGGTGAACGTCAGGGTGGCAAAGCAATTCGAATTCGAAAAAAGCGAGCCTGTGCTCGAAGCGAAGCGTGCGGCAGAGCGGGATCTGGAGGATGCCGGAAGGGTGCTGTTGAGGGCTTCCGGTACCGAGCCGCTGATCCGCGTCATGGTCGAGGGGAAATCCCGCGAGCGCGTCAGTTACTGGGCGGATTCGATTGCGGAAGCCGTGCGTCATGCCGCAGTTTGATCGGCGGCCTGGACATGCTGATGCCCACGGGAGCCCTCGTCAACAAGCCATAGCCGCCAGAAAAGCCGATCGGCTGTCCGGTTAGCCGAATCTTCCCGTGATGTAGTCTTCCGTCGCCTTCTGCTTCGGGGTGGTGAAGATCGAAGTGGTCTCGCCGAATTCGATCAATTCCCCGAGATAGAGATAGGCAGTGAAATCGGAGACGCGCGCCGCCTGCTGCATGTTGTGGGTCACGATGACGATCGTGTAGTCTTCCTTCAGTTCGGTGATGAGTTCCTCGATCCTGGCAGTCGAAATGGGATCGAGCGCGGAAGCGGGTTCGTCGAGCAGCAAGACCTCGGGTTTGACGGCGATGCCGCGCGCGATGCAAAGACGCTGCTGCTGTCCACCGGACAGGCTGTTCCCGCTCTGCTTGAGCTTGTCTTTCACTTCATCCCAAAGGGCTGCTTTCTTGAGTGCCCATTCCACGCGGTCGTCCATGTCTCCGCGCCCCAGCTTTTCATGGAGTTTGACGCCGAATGCGATGTTGTCGTAGATCGACATCGGAAAAGGGGTCGGCTTCTGGAAGACCATGCCGATTTTCGCCCTGAGGCTGTTGAGATCGCGCTTGCCGTCCAGGATGTTTTCCTCGTCGATCATGATCTCACCGACAGCCTTCTGGTTCGGATACAGGGCATACATGCAGTTCATGGTTCTGAGCAGCGTCGATTTCCCGCATCCGGAAGGTCCGATGAAGGCCGTGACCTTCTTCTCAGGCATGGTGAGATTGATAGAACGCAGCGCATGGTACTTGCCGTAATAAAAATTGAGGTTGCGGACCTCGATTTTGGGCTTGAGCGTTTTCAGGGCTTCCATAGTCGTATCTTAATGTAAGGTTGTTTTGCTTCGGAAGACGAGCCGAGTCAGAATGTTGAGTCCGAGCACCCCGAAGGTGATCAGAAGCGCACCTGCCCATGCGAGTTTGTGCCAGTCGTCGTAAGGGCTCATCGCGAACTGGAAAATCACCACGGGAAGATTGGCCATGGGCGCATTCATGTTGGCGTTCCAGAAGGAATTGTTGAGCGCGGTGAAGAGGAGCGGGGCAGTTTCACCGCTGATGCGGGAAAGCGCCAGCAGAATTCCGGTGACGATGCCGGCTTTCGAGGCGCGCAAGGTCACCAGAACGATGACCTTCCACTGGGGTGCGCCAAGCGCGGCTGCGGCCTCCCTCAAACCGTTCGGAACCAGCTTGAGCATGTTTTCGGTAGTGCGCACCACGACCGGTATCACGATCAATGCGAGTGCGAATGCGCCGGCCCAACCTGAAAAGTGATGGGTCGATGCGACATAGACTTCGTAGACGAAAAGGCCGATCACGATCGACGGCGCTGAAAGCAGGATGTCGTTGATGAAGCGCGTGACTGGGGCAAGCCAGCCTTTCTGGCCGTATTCGGCGAGATAGGTTCCTGCGAGCACCCCGACCGGGGTGCCGATTACAACGCCTGCCAGAGTCATGGCGATGCTCCCGGCCAGGGCATTCAAAAGTCCGCCGCTGCTTCCCGGGGCCGGAGTCATTTTCGTGAAAACATCGAGAGAGATGCTGGTGAGACCCTTGTCGATCAGCGTCCAGAGAATCCAGCCGAGCCAGAACAGGCCGAACGCCATGGCCACCATGGAAAGCGTCAGATTGAGCCCATTGATGAGGCGGCGCTTGCGATACAGATTCATGTTTTTTCGCCTTCACGTTTGCCCAGTTGGAACAGGAGCAGTTTCGACAGGGCCAGCACGATGAACGTGATCACGAACATGATCAGCCCGAGTTCGATCAGGGCGGAAGTATACACGTCTCCGAAAGCTTCGTTGAATTCGTTGGCCAGGGTGGAGGCGATGCTGCTTCCTGGATCGAGCAGGGAGAAGCTGAAATTCTGGGCATTGCCGATGACGAAAGTCACTGCCATCGTTTCACCCAGTGCGCGTCCGAGACCGAGCATGATGCCGCCCACGACGCCGATTTTGGTGTAGGGAAGGACGACGTTCCATACCACTTCCCATGTCGTGCAGCCGACGGCATAGGCTGATTCTTTCAGAGTCGGGGGGACGATCTCGAAAACGTCACGCATGACCGAGGCGATGAAAGGGATGATCATGATGCCGAGGATGATGCCCGCCGTGAGCATGCCGATGCCCATGGGCGCGCCCTGGAAGAGCATGCCGATCCCCGGAATCGGGCCGAGGTGATCGATCAGCCAGGGCTGGAAATGGTCTGCAAGGTGAGGCGCGAAAACGAAAAGCCCCCACATGCCGTAAATGATGCTGGGTATGCCGGCCAGCAGTTCGATGGCAATGCCCAGCGGACGCTTGAGCCATTTCGGAGACAGTTCGGTGAGGTAGAGCGCGATGCCCAAGCTGACGGGAATGCCGATCAGGAGCGCAATGAGGGACGTGACCAGTGTACCGTAGACCTGGATCACGGAACCGAACTTCACTTCGACCGGATTCCAGTCCGTGCTTGTGAAAAACTTCCAGCCGAATGTCCTGATCGATGGCATGGCGCCGATGAATAGCTCGATGATGATGCCCGCGAGCAGGGCAAGGACGGCGAAAGCGAAGAACCTTGTGGTCAGTTTGAAAGCCAGGTCAAGAAATGCCTGAAACTTTTCCCTGGATTCTGTGGTTTTTAGTTTTGTCATTAAGCATTAAAGCGTTCTGAATTAATAAGGGGCCGAAGAGGGCCCCTTATTATAGATCAAATTATGTTGCAGATTTTAGTTCCAGACGGAATTCCCGGCAGTATCCTTGATCTTGTCATGCCAGGACTGCTTGATCAGCTTCACGACGGAAGGCGGCATGGGCACGTATACCAGTTGCTCGGCAATTTTTGCGCCATTGTCGAAAGCCCAGGAATAAAACTGCAGCACTTCCTTGGCATTGGCGGGCTTGTCCTGAACGGTGTGCATCAGGATGAAGGTTGCGCCCGTGATCGGCCAGGACTTCTTGCCTTCCTCGTTGGTCAGGATTTCGTAGAATCCGGATGCGTGCTCCCAATCAGCGCCTGCTGCGGCAGCCTGGAAGGTTTCCATGGACGGCATCAGGTAGGTGCCGTCGCGGCTCTCCAGTTGGGTGTAGACCATGTTGTTCTGCAGCGCATAGGCGTATTCGACATAGCCGATGGAACCCTTGATGCGCTGTACGTAGGAAGCGACGCCTTCGTTACCCTTGCCACCGACCCCCGAGGGAAAATCCACCGAAGTGCCCATGCCGACCTTGCTCTTCCATTCCGAACTGACCTTGGAGAGGTAATTGGTGAAGATGAAGGTCGTGCCAGAACCGTCCGAGCGATGAACCACGGTGATTTTCGTGTCGGGCAGCTTGACGCCCGGGTTGACTGCGGCGATGGCGCGATCGTTCCAGTTCTTGATCTTGCCGAGGTAGATGTCGGCAATCAGCGCGCCGTTCAGCTTGATTTCACCCTTCTTGACGCCGGGGAGGTTGACTGCCAGCACTTCGGCACCCATCACTGCCGGAAACTGCATCAGCCCTGCCTTCTTCAGCTCGTCAGGGGTAAGGGGCATGTCCGATGCGCCGAAATCGACGGTCTTGGCGTTGATCTGCTTGATGCCGCCTCCGGATCCGATCGATTGGTAGTTGAGGCCGACGCCCGTCTTCATCTTGTAGGTTTCAGCCCATTTTGCATTGACGGGATAAATGAAAGTGGAGCCGGCGCCGGTGATGTCGGCTGAGAAAGCGCAGGTGGCGACAGTCATGCCATAAGCCATTGCAGAGGCAAGGATCAGATTTCGGGTTTTTAAAACGGACATTTATGCTCCTTCTTCAGCGTACATGATGATGTTGAAATGGGCCGAGGTCGCCGCGGCTTCCCCTTCGGTTTTGCCATGGGAATCATAGACGATGGATGTTTCAATATTGTTACACTGACGAAATCCGGTTAGAAACGCTTAATCGATGCGCTGGCTAACATCAATCGGATCTGGAATTGACCACCCTGGCTTTCAAGGGTAACATTGGACCGTTTTTTGCTCGGGGATTTATCGATGCGTCAAAAATTGGTCGCGGGCAACTGGAAGATGAACGGGAGCCTTGCCGAGAACGAGGCGCTGCTCGATGGGGTGGTCGCGGGGACTCGTGAATTCCCCGGTGTGATTTGCTGCGCGCCTTATCCCTACCTTTTCCAGCTGCAAGAAAAGCTTCAGGGCACGCATGTGGCGTGGGGAGCGCAGAATCTCTCGCAGTATGAGAGGGGGGCTTATACCGGGGAAGTTTCGGCTGCCATGCTGAAAGATTTCGGCTGCAGCTATGTTATCATCGGACACTCGGAGCGGCGCGCCATTTTTGGCGAGACTAGCATGACTGTCGCAGAGAAGTTCAGGGCTGCGCAGGATGCGGGGCTTGTACCTATACTCTGCGTAGGGGAGACGCTCTCCGAGCGTGAGGCGGGTGCGACTTTTGCCGTGGTTGGCGAACAGCTCGATGCCGTGGTGGGATTTGTGGGGGTGTCTGCTCTGGAAGATGCCATTTTGGCGTACGAGCCTGTTTGGGCGATAGGCACGGGTAAAACGGCAACGCCGCAGCAGGCGCAGGATGTGCATCGGCATTTGCGTGAGCGCGTCGCACTGATGAATTCGGAAGTGGCCGGAAAGGTGCGTATTCTGTACGGGGGAAGCGTGAAGTCTGCCAATGCTGCAGAACTCTTTGCGATGCCTGACATCGACGGTGGGCTGATCGGAGGGGCGTCTCTCGTGGCGTCTGATTTTTGTGATATTTGCCGCGCAGCGGCTTGAAGCGATATGGATACACTTATTCTTGTTTTTCATGCCTTGGCTGCCGTTGGCGTCATTACCCTTGTGCTTTTGCAGCATGGCAAGGGCGCCGACATGGGGGCGGCTTTCGGTAGCGGTTCGGCCGGCAGCCTTTTCGGATCGAGTGGTTCGGCGAGTTTCTTGAGCCGGACGACGGCCGTGCTGGCCGCGGTTTTTTTTGCGACAAGCCTGGCATTGACTTATGTTTCAAGCCACAAGGCCGCATCCAAGGGGGTAATGGCGAGCGTCGTTGCCAAGCCCGCCCAGGCGCCGAAATCTGGCGAAATTCCGAAATAATATTTGCCGGAAGAGGCGGGTTAAATTAGAATTGAGGGGTTGTATGTCTCTCAAATGCCGATGTGGTGAAATTGGTAGACACGCCGTCTTGAGGGGGCGGTAGCGCAAGCTGTGCCAGTTCGAGTCTGGCCATCGGCACCAAATTAAGAATATAAGCATCTTTTGATGAGAATGATAACCGGTAAACGATAAGCCGGTCCCGGGCTTGGTCCGAGGTAATGTTTGGAGAGGCATTATGCTGGAAGGCTATTTTCCTATTCTGCTATTCATTTTTGTCGGAATTGCCATGGGGGTTGCGCCCATGCTTGCAGGGGCGATTCTGGCTCCGCACCGTCCCGACAGCGAAAAACTATCTTCTTATGAGTGCGGCTTCGAAGCGTTCGAGGATGCCAGGATGAAGTTCGACGTTCGCTATTATCTCGTCGCAATTCTCTTCATTCTTTTCGATCTGGAGATTGCTTTCCTGTTCCCCTGGGCCATTGTGCTGAAGGAGATCGGCATGTTCGGTTTCGTTGCGATGCTGATGTTTCTGGGCATACTGACTGTTGGCTTTGCTTACGAATGGATGAAGGGGGCGCTGGAATGGGAATAGAAGGCGTCCTGGAAAAGGGGTTTGCGACAACGCAGATCGATCATGTCGTCAATTGGGCCCGCACCGGATCCCTGTGGCCGATGACCTTCGGTCTCGCCTGTTGCGCCGTGGAAATGATGCATGCGGGTGCATCGCGATACGACCTTGATCGCTTCGGCGTGGTGTTCAGGGCGAGCCCGAGACAGGCTGATGTGATGATCGTGGCGGGCACCCTCTGCAACAAGATGGCTCCTGCGCTCAGAAAGGTTTACGATCAGATGGCGGAGCCGCGCTGGGTCATCTCCATGGGTTCCTGCGCCAATGGCGGCGGCTATTACCATTATTCCTATTCGGTTGTCAGGGGGTGCGATCGCATCGTTCCGGTCGACATCTATGTGCCGGGTTGCCCGCCTACGGCCGAAGCGCTGCTCTACGGCATCATTCAGCTGCAGAACAAGATCAAGCGCACCAACACCATCGCCAGGCAATCATGATCGACAAGACGCAACTTGAGTCCCTGCTCGGCGATTCCTTGCTGGGCTTTACGGATAGATTGGGCGAGACCACGATAGAAATTGCTTCCAGTGGCATGATCGATTCCCTGGCGCTTCTCAAAAATGCCGGTTTCGAACAGCTCATCGATCTTTGCGGCGTGGATTACTCGACCTACGGCGATGGGAGGTGGGAGGGGATGCGCTTCGCCGTCGTCTATCACCTGCTTTCGGTCGGGAAAAACGAAAGGCTGAGGGTGAGAATATTCGCTCGGGACGACGATTTTCCGGTTCTGGATTCCTGCATAGGCGTGTGGGCGTCGGCCAACTGGTACGAGCGGGAAGCATTCGACCTTTTCGGCATCGTATTTTCAGGTCATCCCGACCTGAGAAGGATACTGACCGATTACGGGTTCATCGGAAACCCGTTCCGCAAGGATTTTCCGCTCTCCGGCAACGTCGAGATGCGTTACGACGAGCATCTCGGGCGGGTCGTATACCAACCGGTCAGCATCCCGCCAAGAGAAATCACGCCGCGCATCGTGCGCGAAGAGAACTACGGCAAGGCTTGAGACATGGCTGAAATCAGGAATTACACGCTCAATTTCGGACCGCAGCATCCTGCCGCTCACGGCGTGCTGCGTCTCGTGCTCGAACTCGACGGCGAGGTCATCGAGCGGGCTGATCCGCATATCGGCCTGCTGCACAGGGCGACCGAGAAACTCGCAGAGAACAAAACCTTTCTCCAGTCCGTTCCCTACATGGACCGTCTCGATTATGTCTCGATGATGTGCAACGAACATGCCTATGTGATGGCGATCGAGAAGCTGCTGCAGATTGAGGTGCCGCTGCGCGCGCAGTATATCCGCGTGATGTTCGACGAGATCACGAGGCTTCTGAATCATTTGCTCTGGCTTGGGGCGCATGCGCTCGACATCGGCGCGATGACGGTATTTCTTTACGCCTTCCGCGAGCGCGAGGATCTGCTGGACTGCTACGAGGCGGCTTCGGGTGCCAGGATGCATGCCGCTTATTATCGCCCGGGGGGGGTCTATCGCGATCTCCCTGAACTCATGCCGCAGTATCAGGCGTCCAAGGTGCACAATGCCGCGGCGGTGAAATCGATGAACGAGAACCGCCAGGGCTCGCTTCTCGACTTCATAGAGGACTTTACCCGGCGTTTCCCCAGATACGTCGACGAATACGAGACGCTGCTTACCGAGAACCGCATCTGGAAGATGCGCACGGTCGGTATTGGCGTGGTTTCCCCAGAACGCGCGCTTCAGCTCGGCTTCACAGGCCCGATGCTGAGAGGCTCGGGGATAGAATGGGATCTGCGCAAGAAGCAGCCCTACGAGGTTTACGACAGGCTCGATTTCGACATTCCGGTGGGCGTCAACGGCGACTGCTACGACCGTTATCTCGTGAGAGTGGAGGAGATGCGCCAGTCGAATCGCATCATCAAGCAATGCGTGGACTGGCTGCGCGCCAATCCGGGCCCCGTGATCACGGGCAA
>Ga0315298_1009011_pt1 | contig 12484 bp, 12 predicted proteins | sample WHS_1_MG_FD_203077 | JGI IMG/M metagenome (GOLD analysis project Ga0315298, IMG submission 203077) | Extremophilic microbial mat communities from Washburn Hot Springs, YNP, Wyoming, USA - WHS_1_MG | ecosystem: Environmental > Aquatic > Thermal springs > Hot (42-90C) | place: USA: Wyoming... | reverse complement strand
CCTCAAGTTATAGATTGCGTCATGCCTCAAGACTAAGGCAGACAAAACATAATTAGAAAGCAAGGTCACAAGGAAAAGGGTAAAGCCTAAAAGTAGTCCCTCAACCAGACCGCCATAAGAAAAGGATGTGCTTGCGACAGATAGCAAACCTCCAGACACGCAGATCATCGCTGAAAACAAAATTATGTTTCTGTATGATGGAAGCATGAAAAGAGACGAGTAGTGCTTAACCGCCCTGTCTAGATGCTGGTTAAATACTTCTCCTGCAGCCACGCATACCCACTCAAGCGGTTTTTCTATCAAAGCGCATCAAACATATTAAAGTGTCGCATAAACCTAACATAAAGATTTAAAAGTGGAAACCAAAAAGCAACAACCGATTTGCCTTTAACATTGTTCTAAACGTTGCCTAAAAGAGTAACTGTTTTATCCTTAAAGCGCTAATTAAGAGTTTGCGGAGTCTATGCCTGAACAAACCTTACCCCCAACAGTATTCCACATGCTCGAGAAAAATCTAGGCAAAAATGTAAGAGTTATCTTGGATCCTTCCTATGGTTTTGAAGGAACATTGGTAGCTGTGACTAGGGAGCCATCGGGGATATGGCTTTCAGACGCAGAAGCAGTGGTTCTACGTGCGACAATTGCCCAGCCTATCCCACAAGTTGCAAGCAGAGAGGAACGCAGCGAAATATTTATCCACCTTAATTCTGTTCAGAGAATAGAGGTTCTGCATTCATCTTCTCGCCGTTAAAAAGTCGGCTTTCAGAAAAACACATGTGCTAAAATGCATATAACTATTAGGGAGATTGCTGCAGCCACCAGAATTTCAGGTCTAACTTTAACTCCTTCAGTTTCTTCCTCAAAAAACCTCAATAATCCCGCACTTGCAGCAGGCATGGGCGCCGAATCGCTTTTCTTTTTCTTACTCATTTTAAACTCTCCTGTTTTCTCTTGTCTAATTCGTATCTTATCTCAATTATTAACATTACGTTAGTCAACCTCTCAAAATAGTTTTATTTTTGAAGAATTGATATGAAAAGTAAGCGGTAGAATTGCCAACAACATTGTGGACTATTGGGCATAGCAACCGTTCCATGGAGGCTTTTCTAGAACTGTTGAAGGAGTATAGAATCCAAGTTTTGGTGGATGTCCGCAGTTTTCCAACATCTAAAATTGAACATTTCAAGAAAGAGGCGATGGAAAAGTGGCTTCCAGAACATGGAATAGAGTATGTGTGGCTTGGCAGAGAGTTAGGCGGCTACCAGAGAGGCGGTTATAAAGCGCATATGGGAAACTAAACTGTTTAAGGAAGGAATTAGAAAGCTGCTTGAAATGGCCTCCCAAAGAAGGACAGGAATAATGTGCATGGAGCCTAACCCGAAATACTGCCATAGAAGGTTCATATCGGCACATATGGAGAAAAAGGGTGTCAACGTGATTCACATATATTAAAAGGGAAAAGCCTTGCCTAGCTTGATTAAAGCTTTAACAGCGCAAGACATTTCAAAATAAAATAGGGATGAAGATATGCATATAAATGAGTTTCAGGAAATGATGCGACGCTTGTACTTTCAAAGGGATTCTGAAAGGGGTGTTGAAAAGACTTTTGAGTGGCTCGTGGAAGAGGTAGCAGAACTAGGAGACGCTTTAAAAGCTGGCGACAAGAAGGCTTTGGAAAACGAGTTTGCAGATGTAATTGCATGGTTGGCTTCGTTGGCAAACATAACCAACTTAGACCTTGAAAGGGCTGCCCTAAACAAATACGACAATAAATGCCCTAAATGCGGTTGGTCGCCATGCCGATGCACGTTCTAGCCCCATGCAACATGTTTGGCGGTTTCACTGCAACCGTTTTTGCCCCAAGCCCGTGAGCACCCAAATAGAGGAACGTATGCCCTTCTTTTGCACTATGCCTTTAGCCTCTAAAAGTTTAAGATGGTGCATTACAACTCCGTAAGGCAAGCCAGCATCCCTTGCAATTGTTTTTGCGTCGGCGTCACCGTTCTCTAAAACGTTCAATATTGCGGTTCTGGCCTTTAAGCCGGGCTTAACGTTTCTGAAATCAGCCAAATACGCGTTGGGGTGGTAAACTTCTTTAGGCATACCAACCAAAAATAATTCTATGCTGGAAATAGAAAAGGTTTAAGTTTATGCAAAGTCTACGAGGCTGATTTGTTTAGGCTTTTTACCTTCAAAAAGAGAGTTAATCTCCTCCTTCACGAGCAGAATTCTTTGGGCGTAGTATTTTGGCAACCCATACTTTTTAATTATTTCTTCAGCAGCATCCAGATATTTTTCTATGCCTCCGCGATAAACTGTTAAGGTTAGCTCCCCGTTGCACATTGAGCATCTACCTCGCAAGGGCAGGCGGCGAAATCTTTTGTTGCAAGCCTTACATCTAAAACCTTGTGTCGAAAAGGCCCGCAAGTTTCCGGCAATATCTCGAATAAAATGCTTTGTCAAAACTTTTAAGGCTACTTTTCTGGCGTCCACAGCTTCAATTTTCTCCGCAAGGGCTAGTTGACCATGCATTTTGTCAATCATGGCCTTAAACCGTTTGTAGGCACTTTCAGCATTTCCCATGTTGATGTCTGAAGTGGGCACCGTGAAATTGTATCCTTCAAATTGCTCTTCAGTTCCAAGTCTATACTCAATTAAGTCTATGAGGGAGCTGACATGTTTGGCTTCTGCTTTTTCCAAGGTTTTCTCATAAAACTCCAAGGGGTAAAAACCAGCAACATCAAAATCGTGGGCTTGCCTCTGCACCTCCCTAGGATTAACAATTGGAATCAAGAGCAAAGGCGCATCCATAATACCGCCAATCTGTGCAGGCAAATATTCCCGTGAAAAATTAAGTAGCATGTCTAAGGCAAGCATTAAGGTGTCCTCGTCTCCATCGCAGTCTCTTCGTTTAGCAGAGTGCCAGATAGGATGCGCATAACAAACATTCAGGCTTGTAAAACCTATGATGCGCCCTAAAATGCCCACTGAAGTGTGGGGAGCCAAACCTATGACCAAATGCCCTATGAGCTCGTCAACATTCTTAACATTGTAGTATGGTGGAAGCCCGTAAACCTTTGTTAAGAGGTCGTCGACAAAGTTTGCTACACGGATGAAATACTCGGCGCATTTCATTGGAACAACAACATCTTGAATCTTCAGCTCGCATATTTGATTTAAATTTGTTAAGGGATTTCCTTGAGCATCATGCGTGTAACCAAGTTGCACAAGTTTCTCAACAGAAACCCCTATCTCACATGGCTTAAAATGCGTTAAAGGCGCATTAGTTGCATCGAAACGTATAGTTCCATCTTTATAAACTGACAAGTCGTATTTTGCCCTAAAAATGCCTTTCTCAATAATCTCTGGGGTTTTGGTTTCATTGGTTAACCCTTTAACTCCCTTCAAAATCTTTGGAACAGAAACCCCTAAGTGGTTACATGCCCTCTCCAGTAATTCTTTAAGATTAACAGCTTGTTTTTCGTAGGATACTCCGGGAACTTTGCAAACTGAACAAACATTCCCGTTGAGAACTCTCCCACATCTTGGGCAAACTTTTTTAATAACTGTTTCAGAACCGCAAATCGCACATTTTACGCTTGTTGAATGGGTTTTACATATTGGGCATTCGCGCTTAACAACCTCGACAAAAATGCTTCCTCGCCTCGCTGCATCAACAAGGTCTCTGTGAGGACCTCCAGCTAAACCCACGGGAAATAGAACATGCACCAGTGGCGCCATTTCCCGCCTTTTAGCCTTTTCAGGCCGTCCCATCCTTGCACCTACAAAGGTTGGACCTTTTTCCCTAATTGTTATGCCAGAAAGCATTCTAAGCGTTTCTAAAACGGTTTCTGCAGGAGAAAAGTTTACGCCTTGAGTTTTGTAGCCTAGGCAAAAGGCAAAGGCGCAAGCATCAGACTCTTCAACAACAATTTTGCCATCTAATACTTTATGAGGAAGGCAAATTTTTTCTAAGGCTTTTTTAACCTCACCATCCACTTTACCAACAATTTTGCAGACGAAATTTCCCTTAAAAATTACTTCAGAGTTGAAAAGCCATTTCCTTAAAAGCTCAAGTTCTCCGACGTTATCGAGGTTTGTCCAGAAAAAGGTAAAGGCTGGATGAAGGGCCACATGTGCGTTTAAGGATAGGGCTATTGCCTCTTCACAGTTCGGTTTATTTACGAAGGGATCTTCCAAAAATCCCTTAATCCTTTCCATAGAAATTCCGGTGGTAGCCTCTACTTTTTGGAGATCCCCGTCGAACTCGTTTAAAATTGTTTTGCGTAAATCTTCGATCCACCACTCCTCAACATATCCAGAAGGGCTTAAACTTTTGCCTTGATAAAGAAAATCGCCAAAGCTTACTAAAATATCTCCGAGAAAAAGAATTTTGTCAATTCTGTCTTTAATGATGTTAAAATTGTTGACAGAAACTTGAATTACAGATCCATCCTTCAACTTTACTATTGGAGGTTCCAAAGAGTCAACGGGAACAGCGATACCGCCCTTTCCAGGAAGTTCCAGACGCAGCTGGGTGCCCGCTGCTATAAAACCTTGAAGCACAAGCATTGTTGCCGGATGAATGCCAACCGCTGTTAACCCAGTGTTCCTAGCTCTTCCATATCTTAGGCGGAATCCGCCAAACCTAGACGGAAATGAGAATATTGGGCGACCTGCGACAATATCATCCATAAACCCGGCGGATTTCTTTTCAGACATTTTCCGTATTTCCTTAAGCCAATCCCACCCTTGAATCCCAAGCTTTTCTATGATAGCCCAAACCTTTGAAGCTCGCCCAACAATTCCATCGTTTACAACACGGAGTGCCCCACCTCGCACTCTATTTGTTTCAACACGTGGAAGATTACGATAAGAAGAAACTTCAATGGGATCCGACTCTATACCTGTAACTTCCACAGGCAGCCAAGCGAGAGCCCTTTGCAGTTCTCCATCGGAAACATGATATTGGAAACGGCTTACAGAGCGTTCATAAAGTCTAATCTCTTCAATGAAGCGGGCAACTTCTTCTTCTGTGGGCTTATAACGGTCAAGTCCGAGAAGTCTACGAATGAAATCTCCGATAACAAGGGTTAACGCTTGATCCGTGCCGCCAGCGGAACGTATTGGACCAGCGAAATAAATTGCAAGATATTTTGTTCGATCGTTATTGGTTTTGATTTTAACTTTCGCTACTCCTTGCAGAGGTGCTGCTGTAAGTCCCTCTGTCAAAATTGCAAGAGCCGTGCGAACAGCTTGTTCCGCTGCAGCCTCTGGTTCCATATGCTCAAATTTTCCATAAATGATTTCTTCAGCAATTTTAAAGGCCAATTCTTCCCGTGGGAGCTTAGAGCTTAATTCTCTTATTCTTTCAGCGACGCCTTTTGGACCCACAAGCCCTTCTACAAGATCTGCCAAGTCTCTTGCAACTTCACACTCCGGCTTAAGGGCAGGATCAAAGCCTTTCTCTCGAGCCTTTCGGCATATGCCATATAGCTGCTCTAGCTGATTTTCCAGGGTTTCCAAGTATTTTTCGTATTCCTCGCTCATTTGAATATTCAAATAGCTCCCCTACTTTCTTAAAGGAACTATCTATTTTGGGCTTTCTAACATGAAAAAGAAAAACTTGTTGCCCTCTAAAATTGTCTTCACCGTAGATGCTATACAAGATTTTGCAAAAGCAAAATTTCATGTCTTGCTGTTTCTTATGCCCTCAACAATCTCTGAAACCTTATCCTTGACCTGCCCGTTCTCAATAATATTTCCTGTAACGATTATGTTTGCCCCAGCCGATGCCACCTTTAACGCTTGCGCTCTGGATCTTATGCCCCCGCCAACGATTAAGGGCACATCTATGTAATGCCTAACTGCTCGAACCATCTCTTGAGGCACAGGCTTTTTGGCACCAGAACCAGCTTCCAAGTATATGAAGCGCATACCCAAGTACTGTCCAGCCAAAGCGTGAGCCACAGCCAATTCAGGCTTATCGTATGGGATTGGAACAGCTTTCCCAACAATGCCTGCGGTTCCCCCCTCACCGACAATGATGTAGCCCAGGGGGATAGGCTCTAAGCCATATCTCTTAATTAAAGGGGCGCCTAAGATTTGGGCACCCACTAGAAAGTAGGGATCAACTGAGTTGATGAGGGACATAAACCATATGGCATCAGCATAACGGCTTATACTTGTAACATTATTGGGAAAGAGTATTACAGGGATTCTTACAGCGCGTTTAACTGTTTTAACCACAGCGTCAAGGTGTTTTACTGAAACAAAAGTGGAGCCCCCTATCATAATAGCGGAGGTTCCGCTTACGCTTGCCTTTTGAGCTATTGTAGAAGCTTGAGGGGGTGTCACCTTCTCAGGATCGATCAGTGTCATGTGGATTGACCCCTCAGATTTTATCTTATCGAGCAAGTATCTTTCCACAGCACCAACCATAAGTATCACTCAGTTTGTGCCCTTAACCTCTGGTGCAGATGATGCCTTCATTCCACCATAAATTTTGTCTGTAAACATGCAGTATACGTCAATCTCTCCCAGTGCATGTTTTATTTGAAACTCTTCTCTTGTGCCACAACTACCACAGCTTATCACAGCGCGGCCTTCATCGCGGAACATTTCCACACGGACGGCTTCCTTTCCGCAAAGGGGGCAGGAGAAGAATTTTGGCAAACGTTTCTTTGGTATGCGGACGACTTTCCTTCTTCTTCGCCCCATACTCTAATCCTTCATATTTGCTTAAACATACCTTATCATTATTCTATCTTCGTCCTTAAATACTTGCCTAATGCCTTAATCAATGGGGATGACCTTCCTTTGAATTTAAAGCCATCCGTCCTAGATTTAGACTGGGCAGAGGTGGAGGCAAAAATAAAGCGCTTCATAAAAGACTATGTGGAAAAATCTAAGGCGAAAGGTATTGTTTTAGGTTTGTCAGGTGGAATTGACAGCAGCACTGCAGCAGCCCTTTCCGCTCTAGCCATAGGAGGAGACAAGGTTTTAGGGCTGTTACTGCCTGAAAAAGAAACATACAACAAAAAAGACATAGAAGACGCTAAACTCGTAGCAGAAAATTTTGGGTTAAAAGTGGAAACCATCGACATAACACCCGCTTTAGAGGCGATTCAAGGCAATATACCAGCTTTTGACCCCGAAGACAAATTATGCAAAGGTAATTTAAAAGCGCGAATACGAATGATCTACCTATACTATTATGCTAACAGATTTAACTTAATAGTTTGTGGAAGTTCAGACAAGTCGGAAACAATGATAGGTTACTTCACTAAGTGGGGAGATGCTGCTGCAGATATAGCTCCTTTAATGGATCTTTACAAAACCCAAGTTCGAAAACTCGCAGAACACATAGGCTTGCCAAGAGAAATCGTGCAAAAACCGTCATCGCCAGCCTTGTGGCCTGGGCAAATAGCGGAAGAAGAAATAGGTGTAAAATATGAAACCCTCGACCTAATTCTATATGGGCTTGAACATTTTATGAAAACAGAAGAGATAGCACATCAATTGGGCTTGGAAAAGGCTATGGTGGATAAAGTGAAAAGCAGATGGAAAAACATGGAGCATAAAAGGAGAATGCCCCTAACAACAAAAATTCAGTATAGAACCGCTGGATTCGACTTTAGACTTCCCCAAACAGCATAAAATTCTAAAGAAGGAGGCGCAAAACATGAAGGAAAAATTCAAAATAGCTTTGGCACAGATAAGCTGCCGTAGAGGAGACAAAAAAGCAAACCTACAGAAAATGGAAGAATATGCGAAAAAGGCGAAAAAACAAAACGCAGAGCTCGTTGTGTTCCCAGAACTTTCGTTAACAGGCTACACTGTAAGAGACGAAATCTACGAACTAGCGGAAAAAACACCAGGTCCATCAACAAACGCTATGGAGAAATTGGCTAGAAAAGTAGACGTGTATTTAATTTTTGGAATGCCAGAACTCAGTGAAAAAACAGAGGCAACCATTTACAACTCTGCTGTCCTAATAGGCCCAGAAGGTTTTATCGGGAAATACCGCAAAATGTACCTTCCAACACACAGTGTTTTCGAAGAGAAACGCTATTTTAGGTCAGGGTATGATGTTGGCACTTTTGAAACTGAACTGGGTAAAATAGGCTTGATAATATGCTACGACGTCTTCTTCCCAGAAGTAAGCCGACTGACACGCTTAGAAGGAGCAAAACTTATAGTTTGCATTTCTGCTTCACCAGCCGTTCGCAGAACATACTTCGAAACCTTAACCACCGCGAGAGCTATAGAAAACGCAGCTTTTCTAGCCTACGTTAATCTTGTGGGTGTAGAAGATGGACTACAATTTTGGGGAGGAAGCAGACTTATCGGCCCGAATGGAAACATAATAGTAAAAGCTGAGTACGACGAGGAAAACCTAGTTGTCGGCGAAGTTAACTACGCTGAGATTAGGCCTATGGAAATTTTCGTTCCTACATTAAGAGATTTACGCCCAGAAATTTTTGAAAAATTAAAGGTGAAAACTGAAACTCTCTAGAAAACGTGAAAGCACGAAATCACAGTTAAATCACATAAATCAATAGAAATCAAGGAGTTCCCACAAATAACCGTGTATCATCACGTGTGACTTCACTGTAATAGGTGATGTCACACCATCACAAATTATTAATACGTCAGAACAAGCACGCCTAAACCTCTTTATAGAAGCAGAGTACTTCTCATGAAACACCTAAATTTGGAATTAAGCACCACAAGAAATGGGCACACCTTTGCGCAAATTCTCTAAGGCTGGAAGCTTTAAGATTTAGAACAAGAAAGCACTGTTATATTAATTGCAGATAGGGGTTAAACCTTCATGAATACGCAATTTTAGAAGTTTAAATGGATAAATATCACCTTTTTTTTAAGCTAAAATCGTAAAATAAGAATCTAAGAAGCGCCTTTACATTTTTAGTTGCTGTTTTTCCTTTAGCGTGTCTAAAATCTAACATGGTGAAAAGTTCTCCGATAAGCTTTAATGGCTGCTCTCGTATACAAAAGTGTATTCATTAAAAGAAGCTTAGAAGGAAAAGAAATGAAGTTGAAGGAAAATGTCCAAATGTGGCTAAAAAAATCGCTGGAAGACTCCATTGTAAAAATATTGGCTAAAAATAGCCACTTAACAAAAACTCAGCTTGAAACACTGCTAATAAATATTTTAGCTGAAAATATTTCGGGTAAACCACTTAAATACGAAGAAAAAGCCAGATTAAGGCTAACAAAGGCAAAAATAAGCCGAGGAGCTTTTAACAGAACCTTAAAACAAGCTGAAGAAAACGTCATAAAATCAATCTACACAGTGCTGCTTTTAGGATACCTGGGAATCTTTGAAAGCACAACTTTAGACTCTTATATTGAAATAGCAAACAAGCTACAGGAATATGTGGAAGCACACAAGAACATGCCAATGAACGATGCACAATTGGAGGAACAGTTAAAATTCCTAAAAATACTACGAGAAGGGCTTGAAGCAAGCCTAAAACAACTAGCAAATCCTTCGGAAGGGCTTCCGTGACGTCACAAATCACAAAATAGTTAAGTAGGCATAATGCATGTGGTGAGATGCCAGCCCAATGCCAAAGGAAAAAGCCTAAAGGTTAAAAAGCAGTTTAAAAAAGGCGTTTCAGCATGACTTGTTCTTGTCATATGAGAGTAAAGATTATTGTGATGTTTGTGATGTGTGACGTCATAAGCGCGTATGCTAGGAAGAACCATAATCTTTAAATCTTTTTTCATAATAGACTGTGATGTGTGATGTAACATGTTGAAATCACGTAAGCTTTACATAGGAACTGTGAGGGTCTTGCATGAGTGAAGTGATATTATTCCTTGCATGTGTTTTTTTCGCTGTCGCGATTGGAGCCGCTTTTGAGTATTATAGGCATATTATAAAGGTTAAGGGAGAGTATGAGAAAGCTAAGGAAGCTTTTAATGATGTTATTTTGAGTTTTAGCAGAGAGCTTAAGCGTGTCGCTGAAACATTGGAGTCAATTTCCTATAAGGTTGATGCAGCGTCTTCAAGGAGTGGAGAAGCCATTAAGAGAGTGGAGAAACTTGAAGGAAAAGTAAGCGGTTTAGAGGCGAAGGTCAGTTTCACCCCAGAGGAATTGAAGGATATGCGGGCAAAACTAGATGAAGTGGACAAGAAGACTCGTGATATTAGCGCATCACACGAGACATTAATTACAAAGATCACGTCTTTAGAAAATCAAGCCCAAAAATTGCCAATGGTTCCTGAGTCCAGCGTTGAGGCAGCTATACCAATAAAGAGAGAAAAAGCCTTGGCGCCTCTGACTGAAACAGAGTTGGCTGTGCTGGAAATGCTGGCTGCAGAGGGCCCTAAAACTGCGCCTGAGATTAAGGATAGAATTAAGCTCAGCAGGGAGCACACGGCTAGATTGATGAAGAAGCTTTATGAGGAAGGCTATTTGGAAAGGGATTCGAGTAAGATTCCCTTCAAATACGGTGTTAAGAAAGAAATGGAGAAGCTTCTAAAGAAAACCGAAGCAGCATAACTCTCTACAGTTGGAGAGAGTTTTGCTGGCTTAGATTCTTGAGGCGGTTTTCCATTTCAGAAATGCTGGTTGACGAGGGAACAGCATAGTCTCTTATTTTTCTGTTTAAATATTCTGGGTAGTGGGTAACTTTTATGGGCACAGCGAACCTTATTTTTGGTTCAGATATCATTAGGGCTTCACCGACATCAAGCATTTTAATTTCTGTGTCACTATATTCCAAATAGGGGGTGCTTTCAGTCAGGTAAGCGCGGTCCCTCCGCAATTCTGTCTTCATAATAATTTTTGTCCATAACTCGGCGAAAACGTCAAAGTTTATTCTTGAAGGTCTTGGGGTTACAGCGTTAAGGCCTACGCGGTATTTTCTGTACGTTAAAGCAATGTCTGAAAATATTGTCCTAGGTTTGTTTGGGTCCAAGAATTCATGTGCTTCTTCAAGAGTTATTAAAAGTGTTGGAAGTTTGAACCATTCCTCATAGTTTTCCTCCCACAGGCGCTTGTAGTGGTTTGCAACAGCAGAAGCCGTGAGACACGTGATTCGACTCTGTTCCTCCGAGCCTATTCCTGAAATATCTACAAGGCAAGTTATACCGTTAGATATGTTCTGAACGATGTTCTCGATAAAGCTGTAATCTGATGCTGGGAAAAGCTCTCCAGACAATGATGAGAGTTTCAACATTAAAGCCTCAATAACATGTTTCATTTTGTACTCTGCCAAGTGCCCAACTCCAGCGTATCCCTCCGCACTGTAAGCCTCCCTTACTTTTTCAATCCAAACTTTACCTAGCTTTGCGTAAAGTTTCCTGGCGAGTCTTAACTGAGGATACCCTATGTCAGGAAACATCGTGACAAGCTTGGCGGGCGTTATAGTATACAATCCTATGACCATCTTTCCATTTTTCGGTGAATAATACTGAACTTTTGTGGGGAACAATGGGTGATCTTTAAGGCCTTTTTGGGGACTTATTCCTTTTCCTTCAAGAAGTTGGCCGGCAAAATCGAAGATTAAGGCTACTGTTCTTGGGCTGTTATCAATGATTTGAGCGTTTAGGATAAGCTCAGCGTTTGTTTTACCTGAGCCTGTCATTCCAAACATGCCCATCATCAGTGGAATAGCCTCAATGTTTATACCCACAGAGCCTAAGAGCTGATCTCCTGAGCGCAAACGCCCAATTTCAAGCACTCCGGAAAGTTTGAGAACAGAACAGTCTTCTTCGCTTATGGTGTAAACTTTGTCGCCGTAGTTTGGGTTAAATGTTGGAGAGCGCGTCCTTCCTTTTTTCTAAAAAGAGAACCGCCTCCACACTTCTGAAACTTGAATAGGGTCCAAACGCTTCCTTGCCGTCAGCCTCACGAAGCTGCTCAATGGTTTTTAGTGTAGAGCTACTTTGGGCATTAACAACCCTTGCATAGAAGGTTCTTTCGCCAGAATCAATGCGTACAATCTGCCCGAAAGAAAGCGCTACTTGAGAGTTTAGAAAGAAAATCACTTTATCTCCTTCAGTTCCACACACAAATCCTATTGGTTCAGTCATGTTCTACCCACTCCCATTCAAAAGCATGTTTTACTCCATGAATTTCGTCTGGAAAACTGCAAGCCAATTCTTCAAGGCGAAGTAAATCCATTAAGCCCTCTTCCTTAAGAAAGCTTTCAACTTTATCGTGGTAATGTAGAAGCATCGCTTCGGATGGACGGGAAAAATGGTGAGCAAGAAACAGAGGAATAGGATATCCAAGACATCTAGGATCTTCAGAAATGAAGGTTAAAGGGGAAAGAATTTCAACAGTGTCATAAGCTGTCAAATATTCCATTATGTCGCAGCGGAAAACTCGTCCACTGTCTTGGCATAATTTTACCACGGAAATCTCACCGTAGAGATGTTCCTCTTTATCTGGTTTTTTAAGGGAGGGATAAACCCAGAGGGGATAAGGGGAAAGCCCGCTCACCG
>Ga0315298_1009007_pt1 | contig 12487 bp, 9 predicted proteins | sample WHS_1_MG_FD_203077 | JGI IMG/M metagenome (GOLD analysis project Ga0315298, IMG submission 203077) | Extremophilic microbial mat communities from Washburn Hot Springs, YNP, Wyoming, USA - WHS_1_MG | ecosystem: Environmental > Aquatic > Thermal springs > Hot (42-90C) | place: USA: Wyoming... | reverse complement strand
ATATGGAGAATGTTGCCATTGATCTGTCGCCAAAGATCTACACCATTACCTCAACCAAATATCAAGCAACTGATCCAGTTCAAGGATTTTAGTTGTGGAAGAGAGACAATGCCACGAGTCCTTACCGACGCCATTGGCGCTTGTTGGTGTGGAATTGGGATGTTTTCCATGATTGCCTGGACGCGATTGCGGTCTTTGCACACGGCACAGGGGTGGGGTGACGAAAATATGCGGAAAAACAATGATAAACGATATGAGCAGGCCATATTTTGGCTTGATGTGGCATTACAGGCCGGCATGAAGATGCCGCCTTGTCTGGTCGGTGCCTTGGACAGCCATCTTGGCAGATCCCATCGGGCAATCCAGGGCCCCTTGGTCCGGCACGGATTGGTCCGCTCTTTTCATATACTGTGGGGTAGTATACTATAAGCTTGGGTGCCGAGGTCCGTGGAGGACCACCAATGAGCCATACCATTGAGAAGAAGGGCAAGCTCCTGCAGCGTATTCGTCGTATCCGCGGCCAGGTGGAGGCCATTGAGCGGGCGTTGGCGGAAGAACGGAGTTGTGCCGATGTACTCCAGCAGATTGCGGCCATCCGGGGCGCGGTCAATGGCCTGATGACCGAGGTGATCGAGGACCACATCCGTTTCCATATTGCGGATCCGTCCACGGATCCCGACGCCGATCGGGCCCGGGGAGCCGCGGAGTTGATCGAGGTGATTCACAGTTATCTGAAATAATGAGACGGGGGCGTTGTTATGTTTACGGAAGAAGAGCGTTGTTGCCATCGGATCACCACTGGCCAGGGGGCTGACCGGGAGGGTGGTGAGCATGCACTCACTTGGCAGGACCTGAGCCGTATCCTCTTCGTTGCCCTTTGCGCCCTGGGGGTTTGGCTCCATTTTCCCCAGCCGTGGCTGGCGCCGGCCGTCCTCGGCGTGATCGGCCTTTTGGTGGGCGGTTGGCCCATCTACAAGGAGGCCGGCGAGAATCTGCTGGCCCGGCGCATGACCATGGAACTGTCCATGGTGATTGCCATTGCGGCTGCGGCGGCCATCGGCCAGTTCCTGACCGCACTGGTCATCACCCTCTTTGTTTTGGTTGCCGAGGTACTGGAAGAGATGACGGTCTATCGGGGGCGCCGCGCCCTGGTGGATCTTCTGGAATTCCTGCCTCGTAGCGCCTTCGTGATCCAGCAAGGCCATGGCGGTACGCAAGAGGTTCCGATCACGACCCTCCAGCGGGGCGAAGTCCTGCTTGTGCATCCCGGTGCCAAGATACCGGTCGATGGCACGGTGCTAGAGGGGCAGTCGGCCGTCGATCAATCACGGATTACCGGTGAATCTTTGCCCGTCGAAAAAACGCGGGGGGCTTTGGTCTATGCCGGATCCATCAACCAGCTCGGCGCGCTGGAGATCCGCGTGGACCGGATTGGGCGGGATACCAGCTACGGCAAGATCGTCGAGGTCGTGGAGCAAGCGGAGCGCTCCCGTGCGCCCGTGCAACGCCTCGCCGACCGCATGGCTGGTTATCTGGTTTATTTCGCCCTCTCCGCAGCCATCCTGACCTACCTCTTTACGCGCGACCTGCAGTCCACCATTGCGGTGATCATCGTTGCGGGCGCCTGCGGTATCGCGGCCGGGACACCGTTGGCCATTCTCGGCGGGATCGCCCAGGCGGCGCGCCTGGGTGCCATCATCAAGGGTGGGACGCCTTTGGAAACGCTAGGGCAGGTGGACACGGTCGCCATCGACAAAACCGGGACGGTGACCATGGGCAAACCCGCCATCGAACGTGTCCTCCCCATGGCGGATGCCACGGCAGAGGAGGTCTTGCTTGCTGCGGCTGCGGCGGAATGGCATTCGGAGCATCCCCTGGGCCAAGCCATCGTGGCCCACACGCGCGCCCTCGGCCTGGTACCGGCCGAATCGACGGATTTTCGTTATCTGCCGGGTTTGGGCATCCAGGTTGCGGTGGAGGAGGGGGATGTTCTGGTTGGCAATCTGACCTTGATGCGAACCCGCGGGATTATTCCGCCCCCGGAGATGATGATCACGGCGGCCGCGACCTCGGAAGTCTTCGTGGCGCGGAACGGTCGGCTGCTCGGGGCGGTGGTCATTGTCGATACCATTCGTCCCGAGGCGCGACAGGCGATGGACACCCTGCGCAGTCTGGGCATTCGCACCACCCTCTTGTCGGGCGACAGCGCTGCCGTTGCCGAGGCGGTCGGCCAGCAATTGCGGATCGATACGGTTCAGGCCAATCTGCTGCCGGAGGATAAACTGGCAATCATCACGCGGATGGTCAGCCAAGGGCAAGTCGTGGCCATGGTCGGAGATGGGGTCAATGATGCCCCGGCGTTGAGCAAGGCCAGCGTGGGAATTGCCATGGGGTCGGGTACGGACGTGGCACGGGAGAGCGCCGCCATCGTCCTGTTGGGCAATGATCTCGCGCGCTTTGTGGATACGGTGGTTCTTGCCCGGCGTGTCCGGCGGACGATCTGGCAGAACTTCGCCGGCACCGTCCTGGTGGACGCGACGGGTATCCTCTTGGCCGCCCTGGGTTTTATCGATCCGCTGATGGCCGCCTTCATCCATGTCAGTTCCGAGATGCTCTTCATCCTCAACTCGGCGCGCTTGTTGCCCTTCGGCGTAGGGAAAAGGGCGGCCGGGCTGCCCGGGAATGCACAGGGCGATATCCAAATCGTTCGAGGGAAAGCGGTTTAGCGTATTCCCGCCAGTTCAAGTCCTGCGTTCCCCGGCAACAAAGGGCGGGCTGGATCCGGCGGATTGTCCGGGCATTTCCTCCATCCCGAATGATCTCTACGGACCGGGTGTGATGGAGCGTTTTCAACCTGACCTTAAAGGTGTTCCTTGGGGGGAACACCTGTCCAGATGGCATGGCTACCCCATGCGTTCATTGCCCGGTCGGGGCGATCCTGGTGATGATATAACGTCCCGCGCTGTCCTTTGCCAAGTCGAAATTTACGGTCTCTCCGGCCTTGAGGCCGTTGAGCATGGCCGCCTTGTCCCGCACGGGGAAACTCATCGTCATAGCGGGCCAGGAGAGGGCCTTGATGGGCCCATGGGTGATGTTGACCGTGCCCGCATCGGGATTGATGCCGTTGATTTTTCCCTGCGCCATAAAGGCCTGTGTTATGGCCGGTTGGACTGATGCAGCGCCCATGTTTTTGGCGCTGCTGCCCATATTGGCCATGCCTGGCATGTTTTCCATGGCCGCATACGCCGGAAGCGTGACCGCTGCCGAACACGCCAGGATGAGGGTGAGATAGAATCGTTTCATTGTCGTCTCCTTGCTATTGTTGAACCGTTCACTGGTAGAAGTTGATGCATCTGGTTATGACAACGATTTGCAGTGCCCCTCCTTTCCGCCCATGGCGAAATGGCGCGTCCATACCTCTTATCCGTTTCCGTAATCGCTCGCGCACCGCTTCCGATAGATTGCCTTTTCTTAGGGGGCGTGGTCCCGTCCTTCCCCACCATCGTCCGGGTGAGCCGGGGCCCCGACCGCGACATCCCGGTCCGAAAGCAGGGCTTGGTGTTCCGACTCCGTGAACCCCTTGTGGCCGTGGATCATGGCCGATATCAAGCCGTGGCGACCCGCGATCTCGTGCGCGATCACCAGCGCCACATGGACGATGACGAAGGCAAGCAGCAGAAAGAAACCCCATTCATGGATGGTCAATAGGGGGGAAGTCATTGCTTCGCTATCGCTCATGAGCGATAGGGTGATACCCAAGATCACCTGTGCTGCGGCAATGGCGAAAAAGGCCAGATAGGCGGGGGCGGCGAAGGCGTTGTGCCCCCGATAGGCCGAGATCGGGCGGCGAAAGCCGCTCAGGTAGCAAAGGAGGGTTTCCCGCCAGATGCGGCGCTGGGCTGGCGTCAGCGGCAGGAGGTCGCGCCAGCGCGCCGTCGGTGGGCCGACAAAGAGCCAGATGATGCGCAGTGCCAGCCCTGCGGCGAAAGCGTAGCCACCGTAATAGTGGACGATGTCGATCTTTCCCATCAGGGCGTCGGACATGTCATTGCCCAGGGTCAGGAGGATCGTCCCGGAGGTGAATTGCGCCATTACGGCAAGCGCCATCCACCAATGCAGTGCCCGCAAAAGCGGGTCCCAGACGGGGTGCAGGATATAACGTGCGTCTGTTGTTGATGTCATTGCTTCCTCCTTATCCGTATCGTCTTCAGCGCAGGCCCAATCGCCGTTTCTGCCACAGGGCGTAGAGGGCAGGGATCACCAGCAGCGCCAGTAACGCGGCGCTGAACATGCCGCCCACCATGGGCGCGGCAATGCGCTTCATCACATCGGCACCGGCGCCATGGCTGAACATGATGGGCAAGAGACCGCCAACCACCAGGGTAAAGGTCATGGCCAATGGCCGCAGGCGCAGCATGGTTCCCTCGATGACGGCAACCTGAAGGTCATGCCAGCTCTGCAAGGCGCCCCTGGTCTGGTGACGGATGAGGGCCTGATCCAGGTAGAGGAGCATCACCACCCCGAATTCCGCCGCCACCCCCGCGAGGGCGATGAAACCCACGGCCACGGCCACCGAGAGTTTGTAGCCGAGCCAGTAGACGAGCCAGAAACCGCCCACCAGGGACAAGGGCAGGGTGAGCAGGATGATGGCCACCTCTACCCAGTTCTTGAAGTTGAAGTAGAGGAGCAGGGCGATCAGGAGAATGACGGCGGGAATGACCAGTTCCAAGCGCTTGGCGGCCTGCTCCATGACCTGATACTGGCCTACCCAGGAGAGGGTATAACCGCCCGGGAGATTGACGGCTTGCGCAATCGCGGCTTTGGCGCGGGGCACATAGGCACCGATGTTGGTGCCGGGCTTCAGGTCGATGTAGATCCAGCTATTCAGGCGGCTGTTGTCGCTGGTGAGCATGGCGGGGCCTCCCTCGATGCGGAGGTCGGCCACTTGGGCCAGAGGGATCTGGGCACCGCCGGGAGCGGCGATGCGGCTTTCCATCAGGGTGGCCAGGGATTGGCGCAGTTCCCGGGGGTAGCGGAGATCCACCGGGAAGCGTTCCAGTCCTTGTACAGCGGTGGTCAGGACCTCCCCACCGATGGCCGTCTCCACGAGACGGTTCACATCCGCCACCGAAAGGCCGTAGCGGGCGGCTTTGGCGCGGTCGGTGTGGACGACGATGTAGCGGCCGCCGGTGACCCGGGCGGCGTAGGCGCTCTGGGTGCCGGGCACCTTGCGCAAAACCGTTTGCAGTTCCTGCCCCAGGCGGTTCAGGGTAGCGAGATCCGTCCCGCCGACTTTGATGCCTAACGGCGTCTGGAGACCGGTAGTCAGCATATCCACCCGCCCCTTGAGCGGCTGCGTCCAGATGTTCGACAGGCCGGGGATCTGCAGGGCTTCGTTCATCTTGCTTTGCAGCTTGTGCATGGTCATCCCGGCCGGCCACTGGTCGGGATTCTTCAAATTCACCACCGTATCGAACATGGACAGGGGCGATTGATCCGTCGCCGTCTGTGCCCTTCCCGCTTCGCCGAAGACCGTTTCCACCTCGGGGAAGGTCTTGAGGATGCGATCCGTCTGCTGCAGGAGTGCGGCCGCCTGGCCGATGGAAACCGCCGGGTCCTGGGTGACCGGCATGTAGAGCAGCGTCCCCTCGTTCAGGGGGGGCATGAATTCCGATCCCAGGCGGTTCCAGGGGTAATAGAGGGTGGCCGTGAGCAGCAGGGCGATGACCAGCATGATCCAGGGGGCGCGCAGGGCACCGTGGATCACCGGTCGGTAGAGGAAGGCCAAGGCCCGGTTCAAGGGGTTTTTGCTTTCGGGGAGGATGCGTCCGCGGATGAACCAGGCCATGAGGATGGGCACCAGGGTTACCGAGAGAATGGCGGCGGCGGCTACGGAAAATGTCTTGGTGAAGGCCAGCGGTGCGAACAGTTTGCCCTCCTCGCCGCCCAGGGCGAAGACCGGCAGGAAGGAAACGGCGATGATGATCAGCGAGAAGAATAGGGCCGGACCGACCTCCTCCGCCGCAGCCATTGCCGCCGCCCAGGGGTCGACGCCGGACTCCCTTTCCAGATGCTTGTGCATATTCTCGATCATGACCACCGGGGCATCCATCATGACGCCGATGGCGATGGCGATGCCGCCCAGGGACATGATGTTGGCGGGGATGCCCAGGGACCACATGATGAGGAAGGCGGCCAGTATCCCCAGGGGCAGGGCGACGAGGGCCACCAGCGCCGAACGCGCGCGCAGCAGGAAGAGCAGGGAGATGAGCGCCACCGCCAGGGATTCTTCCAGCAGCTTGCCCGTCAGGGTATGAATGCTGCGCTGGATGAGCGGGGCTTGGCTGTAGGTGGTGACGACCTTCACCCCCTTGGGCAGGGAGGGCTCGATTTCCTTCAGCTTGCGCTCGATCTGGCGGATGAGGGCGTAGGCGTTGCCGCCCTGGTTCATCATTACGATACCGCCCACCACCTGGCCATGGCCGTTGAGCTCGGCGATGCCGTTGGGCAATTGCGGGCCCAACTGCACGCGGGCGACCTCCTGCAGCGTAATGGGCACGCCGTTGCGCACTCCCAGCGACGCATCCTCCAGGTCTTTCAGGGAATGGATGTAACCCGAGGTGCGAACGATGTAACTCGCTCCTCCCATGTCCACCACCGAGCCGCTGGTCTCCCCGTTGGCGGCGCGGATGGCGGTCTCCACTTCCGGCAGGGTCAGGCCGTAGGCGAGGAGTTTCTGGGGGTCCACCACCACCTGGTACTCCTGTACCATGCCTCCTATCGTGGCCACCTCCGCGACACCGGAGATGCCCTGCAGTTCGTACTTGAGAAACCAGTTCTGCAGAGTGGTGAGTTGGGCCAGATTCAAGGTTCCGGCGGGATCGGTGAGGGCATACTCGAAGATCCAGTCCACCCCCGAACTGTTCGGACCCAGGGCCGGCGTGATCCCCGGCGGCAGCTTGGACTGCACCTGGCTCAGGTATTGGAGCACCAGATTGCGGGCCTGATAGATGCTGGTGCCCCCTTTGAAGAGGACGTAGACATAGGAGTCCCCGAACATGGAGTAGCCGCGCACGGCCTGGGCACCGGGTACCTCCTGCAGGGTGGTCTCCAGGGGATAGGTCACCTGGTCCTGAACGATCTGCGGGGCCTGGCCCGGATAGGAGGTCTTGATGATGACCTGAGTGGGCGAGATGTCGGGGATGGCCTCCAGGGGAATATTGATCACCGCCAGGGTGCCGCCGACGCTCAACACCAGAACGGCGATCATGACCAGCAAGCGGTTTTCCATACACCAACGCATGAGCGCCCTAATCATGGGATTGACCTCCCTGACCCATGTTCATCCCGGCCATGGCGCTCTGGCTGGATGCGGCAGGTGGCGTTGGCGGGGAACCTGCATTCCCGGCGGGAGCGGCGGACGCAGGGGGCTTCCGGACTTCAGTCAGGCCACTGTTCTGCGGCTGGGGAACCCCGCTGGCCGGTGCCGCGCTCTTGGCGGGCGCCGTCTTGCCTCCCAGCATGCGTGCCTTGACGGACTGGAACTGGGATTCGGAATAAAGCAGGAACTGGGCGCTCTCCACGACCCGGTCGCCCGCCTTGAGTCCCTTGTCGATGGCTACCCAGCCGTCGGCCTCCGGCCCCAGGGCGACCTGGACCGGGAGGAAGTGCCCTTGGCCCTCACCCAGCATCACGTAATCCCCCTGAGCGGTACGCAGTACGGCGCTGCTGGGCACTGCCAGGGTCTCCTCGGGGCTGGCCAGAATAGTGGCGTCGGCATAGGTGCCCGGGCGCAGGTTCCCGCCGGGATTGGGAAAGCTCAGCCGGGCCGTCACCGTCCGGCTTTTGGGGTCGAGGGTCGGATAGAGGAAGTTCAAGCGTCCTTCCCAGGTCTTGCCGGGATAGGCCGGCAGATGCAGGCGCACGGGGTTGCCGATCCGTACCCAGGGCAACTGATAGGAGTAGAGCGCCACATTGACCCATACCTGGTCGAGATTGGCGATTTCATAGATATTCGTCTGGGGCGAGACGTAACCACCCTGGCGTACGTTGAGGGTCTCGACCACTCCGGAAGCAGGCGCCATGAGCGGCACGTCCCGTTGCGCCGTCCCGCGCCGGCCCAGGGCCGCGATCTCGCCTTCCGGCATGCCCAGCAGTCGCAATTTTGCCTTGGCTGCCGCCAGCAGCGCCGTATCTTCCGTCATTCCGCCCTGGCGGCGGGCAATGAGATATTCCTGCTGGGCGCTATACAGCTCGGGAGAATAAATCTCGGCGAGTACCTGGCCCCGCTGCACGGGGTCGCCCACCGCCCGGACGTTCAAGCGTGTCACCCAACCGGAGAAGCGCGGATTGACGGAATAGACGCTGTTCTCGTCCACCGCCACGGTGCCCACGGTGTTGATGGCCTGGCCCATCTGGCGGCGCTGCACATCCACAAGGCGTACCCCCAGGTTTTGCGCCAGGCGCGGGTCGATGCTGAGGCCGGACGTCTTTTGCGTGTTCGGGCTGGAGGCGTACACTGGGACATAGTCCATGCCCATGCTGTCCTTCATCGGGTGATCCGAATGGATGCTGGGATTCATGGGGCTGACCCAGTAAAGGATCTTTCGCCCTTCCTGGGCCTTTTTCTGAGGATGGGGCGCGGCGGAGTTGGCGCTCGGTGCCGCGGTCGGAGTCCGTAGCCACCACGCCCCTCCAGCCCCGAGGCCTATGCCAACGCCGAGCAGGCCCATGCCGATGATCCAGTTGCGTGACTTCATGGTTGTGTTGCTCCTTGGGTGCTGAGGAAATCCAGCTCTGCGGCGCTGAGGGCTAGGTCGCGGCGGTATTGCAGGCGGGTCAGGGCATAGTCCAGCACTTCCTTCTGGGTGCGCAGCACCGCGCTCAGTTCGGTGCGTCCCGCCGAGTAGGCGGCGAGCGTTGCGGAAAAGGCATCCCGTGCGGTGGGAAGCAGTTGCTGATCGGTGCGCTCCAACTGGGCCTTGAGGGCTTCATAACGGGCGAAGGTGGCGCGTGCCTGCTGGGTCAAGGCAAGGTGCTGATCGTCGTAGCGATATTGCGCCTGCAGCGCCTTGGCCCGGGCGGCGGCGACATCCTGATCCTGGCGATCTCCCGGAAATATGGGCAGGCTCAGGTTGACACCTGCTGATAGCCAGTTGGGGCTGCCGGGGTAAAAATCCTGGCCATAATCGACACTGACCGTGACTTCCGGCCAATAAGCCCGTTTGGCTACCTGCACGCCAATTTGCGCGGCGCGCGTTTGCGCCTGGGCAGCCCGCAGGAGAGGTTGGCCGGAAAGCCGGGCTTCCGCTTGGGCAAGGGTGGGCGGGGGCGGCAGATTCGGCCATTGCTTTTCTATGGACGGCGGTTCCCGTAGATTCAGGATCTGTGCGATTTGCGCGAGATTGCTCGCCTGCTCCGCCTGCAAGCGATTGATGTCATTGGCCAGGCTGTCGCGCGCCAGTTGGGCGCGGAGGACATCGGCCTGTGATCCCTGCGCCGAGCGGTATAGCGCCAGCGCCGCCCGCACGCTCTCTGCCTGCAACTGTTCCTGGTGCCGGACCGTTGCCACGGCATCCTCGGCATAGAGGGCTTGCAGCCAGGCGCGGCGCAGCAATAACACCAACTCGCCAGACTGGCCGCGCAGGGTATCGGCGGCCTCTTGCGCTTCCATTCCCACCTGCTGTCCTTCCAGCCCCAATTTGCCAAAGGAGGGAAAAGTCTGACTCAGGCCCACGCTCAGCATGCTCATCTGCTGCTGGTTCATGGAGAAGCTGTTGAGGGGCAGGTTCACGGCGCCGATAGCGAGATGCGGATCGGGCAACTGGGCTGTCGCCACGGCTTTGTGCCGTAATTCCGCGATCTTTTGGGCCAGGGCGCCGAGGCCGGGATTTTGCCGCAGGGCAATGGCCTCCGCGCCCTGCAGGCTCAATGGGGCGGCCCAAGCCGGCGTTGTTGACAGGAGCAACAGCACCCCGCCCAAGAGGCGAATCCTGCCCCGTGCCGGTTGGGTAAAACGACCAAGAATGTTGGGATACATAAAAAATCTCCATGGCAAAACAGCGACATATCTCCCCAATTTAGAGAGGGGTGCCAGTTTGCTCAGGAGGAATTAAATGACCAACCGCACGTGCTGGAGGGGGGGAGGGTGATGGGGCGGAGTGGAGAAAGAAACCTGGGGTGGTGTCGGGCGAAACATTGCCGGATGGGAAAATGTCACGGAGCCCATCATTACCGGGGCTGGGAAGGTCATTCCAGGAAGCCTTAAGCCCCCTGGCGCGTGGCCTTCTGCACAGATGGACATGCACGGACCGGACATCGCCCCGGAATGCAGGCCCATGTCCATGCCCGGGCCATCCTGGCAACAAGGCATGGCTGTCATGGGCATGCCTGGCATGGCAGCGCATGAAACGCCGAGTGGCATGGCCATTGCAGCATTGCCCATCCAGGTCCCGAGGAGGAACATGGCCAGCAAGGCGAGCAGGAGAAAATGTCGACGGATTCTCTGCATGTCGGCGTCAGGCGATCTCGATTAGTGGATGGCGTTCAGGGCACTGTCGAGCTTGGCTTTTTGCTCGGCGAAGGTGCCATAAAAAAAAGCATTGCCAATGACGGTGATGGGCGCCACGCGCACCCCATAGCGCGCCTTGGCCTCGTCGGCCACTCCGGGGGCAGTGATGTCCCTCTCCTCGAAGGCCAGTTCGCGCCCTTCAAGGTAACGCTTGACGGCGGCGCAATCCGGGCAGCCCGGACTGGTATAGAGCACTATCTTGCTCTGGCTCATGATCTATCCCTTCGTTGCATACGCCATCCTCTCCACCGGCGGGCTCCGGCCCTACCACCGGATTCCATGCTTCCGTTGCCATAAAGGCCGGTGTCCATCCCTTTTCCCTGCCGACCCATAATCCATCAGCCGGCCAGGCTGTCGCGCACCCGAACCAGTTTGGCGCGTACCGTTTCGCCGATTGCGGTCACCTGCGGGTTGCCGACCATGCCGAGCACCGCCGCGGGGTCCATGAAACCCACCGTGACCTGGCCGTCGGCTTCCTCCCGGACAATGACATTGCAGGGCAGGAGCAGCCCGATGTCCGGGTCGGCTGCAATCGCCTGGTGAGCAAACTGGGGGTTGCAGGCCCCCAGGATCTTGTAGGGCCGCGAATCGATCCCGAGTTTGGCCTTGAGGGTCGCGGCCACGTCGATCTCCGTCAGTACGCCGAAGCCCTCCGCTTTGAGGGCCTCCGTAACTTTTACGAGGGTTGCCGGGAAAGATCCGGTGGTCGTGGTGGAAAAGGCATAGGCCGTCATGAACTTGCTCCTTTCTCAATCGCTCCCAACAGCGCAGCGTTGCGGGCGCTGGATCCATTGTCGCAAGTGTCGCAAGCCAGCTTCCCTATGGTCATCATGGCCATGAAACGCCTCCTTTTGGAGCTTGTCGAAACATCCTAGACCATGAAGTGCGCTGCAGAGTCAAGGCGTAAGAATAAGCGCAAAGCGCCTTGTAATTGGCCGGGGTTCGGCTAATGTGATAGGTGTTTTAGGACCATATCCGCCAATCAGCCAGGCGCCTGCTGCAGAAAGGAAGTTATGGCCGCGCATCCGGACCCAGCGATGACTTCTCTCAAGCCGTCTTACACGCCTCGCTGGTTACAGCGCTTGTGGATCGCGTTCGTGCTGCTCAATGTCCTTGCCTGGGGTTTTCTCGCCTTCTACAACGGGCAGCGGGCCTACGCTCAGGAAGCGAGTCATCTACGGTTGCTCTCTGCGTCCTTGGCACGGATGACGGCGCTGACCCTCGGCGGCCTGCGGGATTCCTTTGCCTTGATCGCCCAGGAAATCGCCCATGGGCGGGAGCGCGGCGCGCCTAACCAGCCCATGCAACCCAACGCCATTTTGCAGACGCAGCCGATACTGGGTTACTTGGCCGTAGTCTCGGCAAGCGGCCGCATCATGGCGGCAGCGGGCCACGGCGCTTGGCTCCCCCAAGATCTTGGGGGCGTGCGACTGCGCCGGGAAATCGGGACCTGCCTGGAGCAAAAGGCCTTTCATATCGGCCCGCCCATCTCCGGGGCGGTTCCCGAAAGCTGGGCGGTCCCCCTCTGCCATCCCGTGCCTGCGGCCGCTGGCGGAGGAGCCATTCTAGCCCTGCTGCCGCTGGAGGACGGTATTTTCCCCTCCTGGAAAGGTCTGCCATTACCATCCCATACGGCCCTCTTCCTGCTGCGGGATGATGGCTATCTGGAGAGCCGTTTCCCATCGCCCACCCTCACCGCCTTCGATCAACGGCAGTCCGGCATCGCCGCCCGGTATCTGCAAGCCCACCCGGGATTGTCGTCGGGAACCTATGCCGGGATATCCACAGCGGTAGGGGAATGGCGGATGGGGTCCATGGCGCGCGTCGCCGGGTATTCCCTGGTGGCCGGCGCCAGCATCCCCCGCGCCACCCTCTTCGCCCTCTGGACCCGCAGCATGCTGGAGCCCACGGCCGGGA
>Ga0315298_1009006_pt1 | contig 12489 bp, 12 predicted proteins | sample WHS_1_MG_FD_203077 | JGI IMG/M metagenome (GOLD analysis project Ga0315298, IMG submission 203077) | Extremophilic microbial mat communities from Washburn Hot Springs, YNP, Wyoming, USA - WHS_1_MG | ecosystem: Environmental > Aquatic > Thermal springs > Hot (42-90C) | place: USA: Wyoming... | reverse complement strand
GAGGCCTTGTGGAGCCCAGACACCCCCGAGGAGTTGATCAAACAACTGACGGAGAAGAACCTTATAGTATACAACATGTACGACAGAGACCCCTACTTCTGGATCGACCAACCCCCACCCGAGAGAGACCCAGAACTCGGCATTGGGAGGAACGTGGCTTGGCAGACGCCGCTACATAGGGAGGCGGTGAGGAGGGCGCTGAGGGGGGTGTAGCCGCTTCTCTCAACTGTGTCACAAAGACTTTTAAGGGGCTACACTGACATCGCCGCGGGGGGCATTGAGGGCCGTGGAGAGGTGCTACCCCATCGCAAGGGACGTGGCGCTGGGCGTTGTGCTTAGGGATGGCCTTGGGATCGCGGAGAGACTTGTGGAGCTCGCCAGGCGTTGCAAATAAATTTTTGTCTGGGGCCCGTGGAGGCTCTGTGGATGCTCTGGTTCCGCCTTCTCGCGTGGTGGAGCTTCTGAGGCGGGCCGCCGAGGAGGGCGGGGTTTCTCTAGTGGGTATCCTAATGGACGTGGCCGCCGCCCGTCTGGATCCTCCGGAGAGAGCTAGGGCCTACGCCGAGGCGGCGCTGGAGCTTCTGCGGGAGGCTGAGGCGGAGCTTGCCAGGGGGCGATCTGAGGCAGGAGTCGGAGGAGGTCTGGGGCGCGGCGGCTCTCGCCGTTAAGGCCTTTGCCTATTGGCGCGACGGCGTGAGACTGTCTTCCCACGGCGAGCTGTGGAGGTACGCGGAGAAGGTGGCGGAAGAGTTGGGGGATGGGTGCACGACGCGTGGGCCCACGCCAACGCCATGCATGTGAACTTCTACGAGGGGTGGGCCTCCGGCGAGCAGGTGGCCGCGGCGTTGAATAGAGTGCGGCGGCTTGTGGAAGCAGTGGCTGGGCGGATGCTGGGGGCGGGTAGTTCGTATTACTCATTTTCGTTTTTAAGTGGTGGTTGTGTATGTGGTGTGTCTTTGGAGGTTGGGCTTGATTTGGTGAGGGATAAGGTGCGGGAGTTTATTTTGAGCAACGAGAAGGTGTCTGACGAGGTTATCAACATCATTATTCAGAGGAGGAGGTCTCTGGAGGTTGATTTTCACGACATCCTCCTGTTCGACAAGAGCCTCGCGGACCTCTTTGTAGAGAGGCCTAAGTTGGTTCTTCCGGAGGCGGGTAGGGTGGTGCAGGAGGTGGTGGAGGAGAAGGACCCGGAGACGGCGAGGGCGCTTCGGCGGTTCCACTTCCGCGTGAGGGGGTCTCCTCTTGTGGTTCCGCTTAGGAAGCTTAGGTCTGAGTACATCGGGAGACTTATTAGGATTGAGGGCATTGTGACGAGGCAGACGCCGCCTAAGCACTTCCTCTACAGGGCGCTCTACCGCTGTACACAGTGCGGCTACGAGATCGAGCTGATGCAGGAGCTGGAGCGGCACGTGGAGCCGCCGGCGAAGTGCCCCCGTTGCGGCGCTTCGAAGAGCTTCACCTTGGTGACTGAGCAGAGTCAATACATCGACTGGCAGAAGGTCATCGTGCAGGAGAGACCTGAGGACCTCCCGCCTGGCCAGCTACCTAGGAGCGTGGAGGTGGTTCTTCTAGACGACTTGGTGGACACGGTGAAGCCGGGCGACATAGTGTCTCTCACCGGCATCGTGGATTTGACTCTCAGCGAGCTTAAGAAGGGGCGGCCTCCCATAGTCACCTCCTACATAGAGGGCGTGCATGTGGAGACTACGAACAAGGAGCTTGTGGAGGACATCACTAAGGAGGATGAGCAGAAGATCTTGGAGGTGTCGCGGCGGCCGGACGTGAGGGAGCTCATCGTGCGGTCTATAGCGCCGTCTATCTACGGCTACGAGGAGATAAAGGAGGCCATCGCCTGTCTCCTCTTCGGCGGAAACGAGATGGTGTATCCCGACGGCGTCAGGGTGAGGGGCGACATAAACATCCTCCTCATAGGCGACCCCGGCACGGCGAAGAGCCAGTTGCTTAAGTTCGTGGCGAAGGTTGCGCCTAGGGCTGTCTACACCACTGGGAAGGGCTCCTCGGCCGCCGGCCTCACCGCCGCAGTGGTTAGGGATAAGCTCACAGGCGAGTTCTATCTGGAGGCCGGCGCCTTGGTGCTGGCGGACAAGGGCGTCGCCGTTATCGACGAGATTGACAAAATGGATGTGAAGGACAGGGTGGCGCTTCACGAGGCCATGGAGCAGAATACCGTTTCTATAAGCAAGGCGGGCATTGTGGCGACGCTTAACGCGAGGGCGGCCGTGTTGGCGGCGGCTAACCCGGCCTTTGGCCGCTACCTGCCTAACCGCACTGTGGCGGAGAACATCGACCTGCCGGTGTCTCTGCTCAGCCGCTTCGACCTCATCTTCGTGATTAGGGACGAGCCTCGGGAGGATTTCGACGCCGCTGTGGCCGGCCACATTCTTGATCTGCACTCGGGTAAGACTCCTGAGTCTTTTAGAGACGTGTTGAGGCCCGACTTCCTGCGGAAGTACATAATCTACGCGAGGAGGTACGTAAGGCCGGTTCTCAGCGAGGAGGCTAAGGAGAGGATTAGGAGGTTTTATCTGGAGATGCGGCGGAAGTACCAAGGCCCCGGCACAGCCATAGCCATCACGGCGCGTCAGCTGGAGGCCCTCATCCGTCTCACAATCGCCGAGGCTAAGATGAGGCTGTCTCCGATAGCCACCGGCGAAGACGCCGAGAGGGCCATAAGGCTGTACCTCGCCTTCCTAAAGTCGGTGGGCATAGACGTGGAGTCCGGCGCGATAGATATAGACGCCGTGATGACCGGCGTGCCGGCTTCGCGGAGGGAGGCGTATATAAAGGTGGTGGAGCTCCTCAAGAGGCTGGAGGAGACGGAGAAGGGGCCTGTGAAGATCGACGTGTTGAAAGCCGAGGCCGAGAAGCTGGGGATCCCCGCCGCCGAGGTCCAGCGGATTGTGGACTTGCTTATCCGCAACGGCGAGGCCTACACCCCAAGGCCCGGCTATATTAAGCGGGTCGTCTAGTTTTTATTTTGGTGCACCGCGGCTGTTGTGGAGGTGGACGAGCTCCCCGTCGACGCAAGGCTCGCGGCAGTTCTCCGGAGACGGGGCATCACGCGGCTTTTCCCGCCGCAGGTGGAGGCGGTGAAGGCCGGCATCTTCGACGGCCGAAGCCTGCTTATCTGCACAGCGACGGCCTCAGGCAAGTCTCTGCTGGCCGAGGTGGCGGCGGTGAAGACGGCATTGGAGGGCGGCATGGCGCTCTACGCAGTGCCTCTCAAGGCCTTGGCGCATGAAAAGCTCCTCCACTTCTCCTACTACGGGGGCCTTGCCAAGGTGGGCATCTCCACGGGCGACTACGAGTCGGAGGACAGAAGGCTCCACGAGTACGACGTGGTGGTGGTCACCTACGAGAAGCTGGACAGCCTCCTTAGGCACAGGCCGAGCTGGCTCAGCTCGGTGGGGCTTATAGTCGTCGACGAGATCCACTACCTGGGCGACCCCAGGAGGGGGCCCGTCCTGGAGTCCATCATCGCCAAGGTGAGGCACTTGGGCCTCCGGGCGCAGTTCATCGGCCTCAGCGCGACGGTGGGCAACGCGGCTGAGGTGGCGCGGTGGCTGGGGGCCGGGCTTGTGGTCTCTAGCTGGAGGCCTGTGCCTCTGCGGGAGGGGGTCTACTTCGGCGGGGAGATCCGCTTCGCCGACGGGACGCGGCGTGCTGTGCGCGCCGGCGGCGACGCTGAGGTGGCCCTGGCGCTTGACGCCTTGGCGGAGGGGGGCCAGGCGTTGGTGTTTACTAACAGCCGGTTCTCCACTGTGCGTCTCGCCAAGGCCATCGCCAAGGCCGTCGCGGCGTACCCCGTCAAACTGATCGACGTGGGCGAGGCGGGGAGGCTCGCGGAGGAGATACTTCGGGCGTCTTCCAGCAAGATAATTGGGCGGGAGCTTGCGGAGCTCGTGGCTAGGGGGGTGGCCTTTCACAACGCGGGGCTTGAGCTGGAGGTCAGGAGACTTGTGGAGGAGGGGTTTAGACGCGGCGTGGTTAAGGTCGTCGTCTCCACGACGACGTTGGCGGCTGGGGTGAACCTGCCGGCGAGGCGGGTCGTGGTGGCTGAGTACGAGCGGTACGACCCAGTGTTGGGGTTGGGGGAGATCCCGGTGCTTGAGTATAAACAGATGGCTGGCCGCGCAGGGAGGCCGGGCTTGGATTCCTTCGGCGAGGCTGTCATAGTGGCGCGTAGCAGAAACGAGGCTGAGTATTTAATGGAGAGGTACATCAGGGGGCGGGTTGAAGATATGAAGTCGCACATGTTGACGGGGCCTAATCTGCGGACGCATGCGTTGGGCGCCGTGGGCGGGGGCTACGCCAAGTCTATAGACGAGTTGGTGGACTTCTTCTCTAACACCTTGGGGTTTTTCCAGGTGAAGACTAGTTTAAAGTCGGCGTTGGTGAGGTCTAGGGTGGAGGAGGCTGTGGACGAGCTGGTGGAGTGGGGCTTTCTGGAGCGGGACGGCGACTATGTCTACGTCACCGAGTTGGGGAGGCAGGTGGCGAGACTGTACCTCGACCCCGAGACCGCGGCGAGGTACATCGCCCTTATTAAGTCCCTGCGGCGTAGCTCGACGGAGGCTTATCTCTACATAGTGCTGACGGCGCCGGACTTCCCGAAGGTGCGGCGGGGCAAAGTAGATCGACGCATCACGCAGGAGATACTTTCCGCCCTAGACGTGGAAGAGGATGAAGAGTTTGAAGAGGTGGCTAGAACCGTCGCCGTGTTGACCGCGTGGATTGAAGAGGTGGATGAAGACGAGATCTTCGAGAGGTTTGACGTGGCGCCGGGGGATCTGCGGGTCTACGTGGATCTCTTTGAGTGGCTGGGCAACGCCGCGGCGAAGCTGGCGGGGCTGGTGGGCATGGAGGAGCACAGGAAGAGGCTGGAGGTGGTGACTGCGCGGGTTGTACACGGCGTGAGGGAGGAGCTACTGGAGCTCGTCACCGCGCTGAGGGGCGTGGGGAGGGTAAGGGCGCGGGTCCTCTACAACTTCGGCTTCCGCACTCTTAAGGACTTGGCGAGGGCCTCGGTGCGGGAGATCGCCTCTCTGCCAGGCTTCGGCGAAAAACTTGCCGAGTCTATAATTGAGCAGGCCAGGCAACTGGCGGCCTAGGGCAGGGCCACTACGTTGTAGCGCCCCAGCACCTTGAGCATTGTGGTGCGGCGTCTCAGCTCTTCTAGGGCGTTGTCGAGCTCGGGGCTTGTCTCCACCTCGGCGAGGAAGAAGTAGTCCCAGGGGGAGAGCCTCGTGGGACGGGAGTAGATCAGCGTCATGTTTATCCCCCTCTCGGCGAGGGGGGCCAGTGCCTTGTAGAGGGCGCCGGCCACGTTGGGCACCGCGAATATCAAGGCGGCTCTGCTCCCCGCGACTCCGCCCCTCTTGGACAGCACGGCGAATCTCGTGTAGCTCTCTCTGTCCTCCACGCCGCAGACCTTCTCGTATCGTTCAAGCGCTTTGGGCGACGCCAATACAGCACAGCCCGCGTCGCATCTCTCAAACTCCCTCACGGCTTCTGAAGTAGAGGCTGTGTACACCACCTCGGCCCCCAACGCGGCGAGGGCCTTCCTGGCTTGAGCCGCAGCGTGTGGGTGCGTATACACCACCCGGGGAGTGCCTTTCTTGGCTAGGCACAGGACTACCCTCAGCTCGCCCATGGCGGCGATCTCCACTTGGTGCATAGCCAAGGCGTCTACGGTCTCACCTACGGGACCCTCTAGGCTGTTGATGAAAGGCACCACGCCGTAGTCGGCAGAGCCCTGTTCCACCGCCTTAAACACGTCGGTTATAGTCCTGTGGGGGAGGTGCGTCCCATGTGGAAACATGGCTACGGCGGCTTCCCACGTGAAAGAGTGCTCTGGGCCTAGGTAGGCCACTGCGGGTTTGTGGAGGCGGGAGACCTCAGAGGCGATCACTGGGGCGAGGACGCCGTCGAGGAGGGGAGGCATGTTGTATTTAGCCCTTTCTCTCAGGAGGGAGTATAGCTGTTCCTCTAGTTCATAAACCCCTGCATTAATAAACGGGATTGTTCCAATATATATGTGTTGCTCCTGCACAAGGAGATGGATGGCTGGGTCGCCGAGGCGCTAAGAGAGCTAGGCGCCGAGGCGGTGGAGGGGATGGGGAGCTGGGACTCCGTGCGTCTTATCCACAGCGACATATTTATAAGGGCCGCGTCGCGGCGTGAGGCCGAGGCGCTCCGGGCCGTGGCCGTGGCGGATGCCGCCTTGGCGAGAGGGCGGGCTGTGTTCTACGTGGGGGGCACCGCCATGGCTGGTCTGCACGCTCCAAAGGGTGGACAACTGTTCAACGCGGCTGTTTACATCGCCAAGAAAAGGGGGGCCTCGGTGGTGTCTATAGACATTCACTTCCCGAGGGGTACCTGGGAGCTTCATCTAGAGCACAAATTCCCCCTCTACGTGGTGTACGGAGGGGCTGAGGGTCCCTCCTATAGATATGTAACGGGGCGGGGGCATGGGGCCGTCGCCTTTCCTCTGCCGCCCGGCGCGGGGGATAGGAGCTTTGAGCGCGTCCTCTCCTTCATAGAGGAGACCGCAGAGGGGCCTCTGGTTGTCCAGCTCGGATTCGACATCCATAGAGACGACCTGACGGGCTACTTCTTCGCCTCTGAGCGTTTTTACTATCTCCTGGGTAGGACTTTGGCTAAGAGAGAGTTCTACGTCTCGTTGGAGTGCCCCTCCAGCCCGAAGGTGTTTAGAAAGGCCTTGGCTAGTCTTCTCGCCGGCGTTGCGGGCGGGGAGCCGCCGCCCGTGGCGCCCCATAGAGAGAGCGGGGCTGTGGAGAGGGAGGTGGAGCTTCTCCTTAGACGCGTCAAGAGGAGAGTTTAAACTCTTTATAGTCGCCTCGGTACTCCTCTTCTCTTATGGAGATTTCCCGTATCTTTACCGCAGGCGACGCCATGGGTATAAACTTCACGAGGCGGTCAACAGACTCCTCGGGTCCCTCTAAGACTGCATAAAGCGTGTCTCCCACAAGCTTGGCCTCGCCGTAGACTCCATACTTGGCCGCTTCGCTTTTCAAGATCCTCAGGATGGGGACTCCAGGAAGGTTGATGTCGCCCTTAGCTATTAGGTATATTCGTTTCATAGACGTAAGCCCGTCTAGTGTATTTAAGCGTCAGGTCGTCTCTTCCGTCGTCACAAATCTCTCCATCGAACCCCTCATCACCAACATTAGACTTTTATTCGCCATATTTAACCTTGCCGTGGAAGATGTAAATAAGAAGGTAGAGGGCGTAGTTAGGGCGCTTGCCGCCGAGGTTTTGACTAAGTTTGAAAAGAAGAAAAAAATCGACAACATACAGGAGTTGATTATCCTCGCTACGTATCTCAACATGAAGAAGCTAGACGACGTCAGAGAGCAGATTGAGGGCGTCATACGCGGCTTCCAACGATTAGACGCGTTGCTAGACGTAGTAAAGGAGCTTAAAGCGGCCCTGGAGAGGCTGGAGAAGAGCCGCCCAGACGAGACCGCGGCGCTTCTAAGAGAGGTCAATACGAAGCTAGATCAAGTTCTCGAGAAGCTGGGCGCGTTTTATATAGAAGAGACTTAGGCGGATCGTCCATCACGCCTCAGGCCGGGTTCAAGTCAGCATGTTTCAGCTAAATCCGCCGTCTTCAATAAGATACAGATTTATAATCTTCTCTCCTCTTCCCCCGTGGCTGAGGTTTTCAAGAAATGTACCTCCTACGGCGACTTAGTCGCCGGCTCGCCGCATGAGCAGGAGTTTCTACAGTGGCTCCTCGCCTTCCTCGACACCCCCACTGTATGGTTCCATCTATCCCCCGTCGAGGTTCTCTATTGGGAGGACGCCGGGACTAGGATAGAGGTAGACGGCACGGCGCTCTCGGGCTTGGCGATGCCCTATTCTAGGAGTGCGGCAGTGGAGGGGAGACTCGTGTCGGCGGAGGAAGACGTCGAGGGCAACATAGCCGTCGCCGAATTCCCCCCCGACGTGGACGACGCAAAGTACATAGTGATAGATGCGGCGCGGCGGGGCGCCGCCGCTGTGGTTTTCACAGGCAGGCCCCCCCGCCGCGTTGTGGTCACAGGCGAGCTCGGCTTTAAGTTAGATGCCGCGCCTCCGCCGATTCCCGTAGCTAGTTTTGAAGAGGTCGAGGTGGGGAGACGGGCCAGGCTGGAGGTGGAGACGAGGTCTCGGGTGACTTATAGCTATAGTCTCGTGGCGTTTAATAGTTTTGACAATACGCCTATGATATCAGCACATTGGGACCATTGGCTTGTGGGCGCCACTGATAACTGCGCCGGCGTGGAGGCCGCCGTCCTCGCCTTCAGCGAGTTGGTGGCAGACGATGTCCCAGCGGCCCTCGGCCTCTTCACCGCAGAGGAGGGCGTGGCGCCGCACATCCCCTCTTTTTACTGGGCGTGGGGATCTCTTAACTATCTAAAGCGGTGGAGACCCACCTTCCTCGTCAACATAGACGTCGTCGGCGTGGGGACTCCGCGGATATACGCCGTGCCTTACCTACATGAGACGTTGAAAGGTCTAGGGCCTGTGGGAGACCCAGAAGCGTATTTCGACAGCGTGCACTACGAAAGATGGGGGCTTCCCTCTGTCACTATCTCATCTCTAAAAGACGCATGGGGGCTTTACCACAGTCCTTTAGACGCCCAGGTCGATGCTGCGAACGTGTTGTACGTTGCGGAGTTGGCTAAGCGAGTTGCCAGATTAAAACCCCCCACGCCGGCGGCGAAGCTGGAGGACTACGGTTTACCGCCTGTCGACGACCCCTACGTCGCTTGGTCTCTAATATATAACTACTTAGTAGTCTTTAAAGACTTTAGACATTCCGACATAGTATATACCAACGTGTATAAGTTTTTGAAAGAGAGGGGGCGGGAGTACCGCCGAATAGATCTCTTAGGCGGCCCCACGTTGTGCGTGGAGAAGTGCGACGAAGCGCTGGAGGCCTACCGGGAGTTAACTCTGCTTGTTAGAATCTAGCTTCATATGTTCAAGCACTCGTCTTATGTATGTTGAGGAGAGGATGTGGCCGTAGCCATCTCTTACTGTGGATATAACCACCAGCTCCATCGGCCTGAGGCCTCTCTTGGCTCTCTCTTCGTTTATCGCGATGGCGCGTGGTGCCGTCTCTATGCTCGCCACTATTGCCTCAAGTCGGGGATCGGTGACCGCGGGGCCGTAGGGGTCGTGGATCTCGGCGTAGACGACGTCTTTGTCCGGCGCTATTAGGCTTAGCAAATTTCTTAAATTGGCAAGCCGCGCCGAGAAGGGCCTCACCTTGTACTGCTTATACGTCGAGGCGAAGGAGTCGCTGGTTAGGCCGATGAGGATCCTGTCGCCGATGAGAGTCGCCGTGGCGAGCAACTTCACATGGCCCGAGTGGAGCGTGTCGAAGGTGCCCCCCAGCACTACGTTGCGGAATTTCAACTTCACGCCTAAACTTATTTTTCGTATTTTAAAAACTCCAGTTGTTACGTGGAGACGCTCAAAAGGTTGCTCCTGGAAAACCCAGCTGTCTTGGAGAGGCGGTATAGGGAGAGGGAGGCCGTGTGCGAGCCCTCCTCGCCGCCTTTCGCCGTGAGGCTTGACGGAGTTTCCTTTGGCAGGAGGCTGAGGGACTTCGAGGCGCCTCGGAGCAGGCTGGCCCACACTGCGCTTGTTGATGTGGCACGGAGGCTTGCCATGGAGCACGGAGCCGATGCCGTACATGTGGTCAGTGACGAGATCAATCTCTTGTTTCTCCGCCACGTGCCGTACGGAGGGAGGACGTTTAAGATAATTAGCGTGTTGGCGGCCCACGCCTCTGCGGAGTTGACCGCAAAGCTGGGGCGGCCTCTCCACTTCGACGGCAGGGTGGTAAAGCTGAGAGACGCATGCGACGCGGCTAGCTACGTCTTGTTTAGAGCCCGGGTGGGTCTGAACAACTACGTGATCCAGCTGGCCAGAGCAACTGGGCTTATCCACGCCCACACGCCGAGGATAGAGGAGTTGTTGCCGAAGGTGGAGATCAGAGACTACGAACTGGCGTGGGGGACGTACATGGCCAAGGAGGATAAGTATCGAGAAAACGCCGACTTATGCAAGGCGCTGTCGAGACTCTGCGGGGTGTGTTAGCGGTATTTTTCGTCGAGGTATTTAACTAAGTAGTGGGCGTTGTACGTCTCGCCGAAGCTTCTCAGCAACAGCTCCTTCGGCGGGTAGATGCTGCCCCATCTGTGTATCTTCTCGCGTAGGTACTCCTTCACGGCGGCGAAGTTGCCCTCTGCGACCAACTCGCGGATTTTTCCGTGTTTGTAATATATCATGGCCGCCACCACGTTGCCGAGGGTGTAGGTGGGGAAGTAGCCTATGGAGCCGTGGGACCAGTGGATGTCTTGAAGCACGCCCTCCGCGTCGTTTCTAGGCCTGACGCCGAGGAGGCGCTCCATCTCGTCGTTCCAAAGCTCCGGTAGTTGCGAGACCTTGACCTCGCCGGTGATCATGAGGCGCTCCAGCCTGTACCGCAACAGAATGTGGAGGTTGTAAGTCACCTCGTCCGCCTCCGTTCTTATGAGACTCGGCCTAACTACGTTGAAGTAGTAGAAGAGATCGTCGTCGGTGTATTTGGCCAGGAAGTCAAGGTGTTTACGTAGTATCGTCGAGATCTTCGCGACGAATTCGCGGCTTCTGCCGACTACGTTCTCCATAAAGCGGCTTTGGCTCTCGTGAATCCCCAGCGACACGCCCGTGCCTACGGGAGTCATGGCAAGAGACTCGTCGACGTTCAACTCATAGAGGGCGTGGCCGTATTCGTGCAGTGCGGAGAAGAGAGGTTCTTTGAAGTCGACGCCTCTATAGCGGACGGTTATTCTCACGTCGAAGGGAGACGTGATTCCTATGGTGAACGGGTGTGGAGATACGTCTATCCTAAACCTGCCCTTCGGGTAGCCCACCAGCTCTAAGACCTCCGCAATAGCCGCCTCCACCTTCTGCCTCTCGTACGGCACCTCCTCCAGGGGATGTCTCTTAGGCCAGCCGCGAGACTCCAATCTATCGAGAAGAGTCTTGATGCCGGGCTCCAACACGGAGAAGACAACCTCTACGTCTCTCGACGTGAGCCCCTCTTCGTAGAGGTCCAGCAACGCGTCGTAGGGATGCTCCTCATATCCCAACTTCTCTGCAACCACCTTAGTTAGTTCAACGATTTTTTCTAAATACGGCGCAAAGAGGTCGAACCTAGCCTTCTCCTTGGCCTCTCGCCACGCCACAAAGGCCTCTGATGTGACTTTTGCAAGTTCTTTCACAACCTCGGGAGGTACCCTCTGGTAGAACTTCAAATCCCTCTTTAACGTCCTTATAATTCCTTTCTCAACATCTGTAAGATCCTTCTCCTCCTCAGCCCTTTCGATAAGCTTTACAAATTTTTCATCAAGCATAAAACGTTGAATCAACTGAGCAATTTCAGCCCTGGCAACTGCACGTCCCTTTATGCCTTCCTCGGGCATATAAGTCTCGGAATCCCAGCCCATCACCGACTGGGCATGGCCAAGGGCCCAAATAACTCTGTAGTGGTCGAGTATCTGTCTTACGGTCTCCGACTTGATCATAAAAGAGAGAAAAAACGCCTATAAGAACTTAATCCGTGGGTATAAGCTCCACAAATCTACGTGACGGCATGTTGTTGAGCTCCAACAACAACTCACGCACGGTGACGTCGGGTTTCTCTGCCAGTATCTTCCGCGCAAGGCCGGCCCTCTCTGGGCAGTAGACAGACACGATGTCCTCCACCTCCTCCTCTGGCACCACGTCCGGCAACTGCACAGTTATGTGTATAAAGAAGTTGCCCAGCGGAGGTATCCTCTCTACTATCTTCTCGTAGACCTCCGGCAACATGGTGACCAGGAAGGAGGCGTTGGGGAGGTGCATATTTCTTATTCTATGTAAGATGTAGGCCACCTCAAAGAATTTGGGGTCCTCCGCCGATGGGAGCAACTCATCAAGGACTATCACCGTCCGCGTATCTGACAGCTCTAGCGCCGTTCTCAAAGTCCAGGCGGGATCACCCTTGGCGAGCGAGAGAAGCCCCTCGTAGCCGAACTTCCTGTACACCTCCGCCACACGGTTTTTGGAGTCTTTGCCGCCGTATCTCGCCAGTAGCCTCCATACCACGATAGCCACCACGTTGGCCATGTTTCTCTCCCCCACCTCCGTTAGGTCGACGTAGATGCAGTTGGTCCTGCGGCAGACCTCATAAGCCACTTGTGACTTGCCCATGCCTGCTCTTCCAAGTAGGATGGCCATGGGGAACGCGGAGGTTAGCTTAATCAACGAGTCGACGGCTCTGAGCCAGGACTTACCGCCTAGTTTAAACCCGTCGCTGGCCACGGGCCACTTAGGTATGTCGCAACTCACGGGTATGTATACGCCTAAGCTAATTAACTCGGTGGGTGTACTAGTAGTGTATTACCTCGGCTATTGGCCGGC
>Ga0315298_1009005_pt1 | contig 12491 bp, 12 predicted proteins | sample WHS_1_MG_FD_203077 | JGI IMG/M metagenome (GOLD analysis project Ga0315298, IMG submission 203077) | Extremophilic microbial mat communities from Washburn Hot Springs, YNP, Wyoming, USA - WHS_1_MG | ecosystem: Environmental > Aquatic > Thermal springs > Hot (42-90C) | place: USA: Wyoming... | reverse complement strand
GGTATACTTTGAAGCCGCTAACTTTGGAGCACCAAACAAATCTTTGGTTTTGCCTTTTGAAACCTCCTTATCACTTAATCCCTTTTCTTCCACTTCCCGATTATCGAAAATTTTAATCCTTACTCCTTTAGTTAAATAAGCTTGTTGACGGCAATGATCCAATATTGTATTCCAAGAAAACTCTAATGTTTCCAAAATTTTTGCATCAGGTTTAAAAATTATCCGAGTACCAGTAGAAAAACGAGGAATAGGAAAAGGAAAAGTAGTAGTAAAATCAATCTTTTTGCCTCTGATATTTTTAATTGGTCCCCCTATCTTTCCTATAGCCTGAACTTTTTGCAGTGGTCTGCCTCGCTGGTATTCTTGCCGATAAATCTTTCCTTCTCTGGCCACCTCTGCTCTTAACCATTCAGATAAAGCGTTAACTACTGAAACGCCTACACCATGCAAGCCTCCTGAAACCTTATAACCCTCGCCGCCAAATTTTCCTCCGGCATGGAGTTTAGTCATTACTGTTTCTAAGGCTGATTTTTTAGTCTTAGGGTGAATATCTACGGGAATTCCACGGCCATTATCGATTACCTCAACTACTGAATCTTTATGTAAAATAATCCAAATTTCATCACAATAACCCGCCATAGCCTCATCGATAGCGTTATCCAAAACTTCCCATAATAAATGATGAAGACCAGAAGATCCTGTCGAACCAATATACATTCCCGGACGTTTACGAACTGGTTCTAATCCTTCTAAAACTAAAATATGTTTAGCTTCGTAGGAACCCTTTTTATTTTTTTGACTAATCATAAAATAAATCCATCTCCTTTTTAATTATAAAAACTCAGAAACAGAATCTTTTTTAAGCCTTATAACAATTTTATTGTATCATAAAACGTTCTCAAAAATCAACTATTATCTAACTATAATAAAAGTGAAAATTATAATTGTAAAGGCGTTTCTGGATTACATTGATAGTTTCATTAAGGGTTGGGCGGTGACGTTGAGGGTTACGTGAGGGGTTGACGTTGGACGTAAAATAAGTGCAAAATTCAAAATAAAAAAATTACAATGCAAAATTTAAAATTGATAGCGAATTATAGTGGGCGACGTTGAGGGTTATGTAAGACGTTAAACGTAAAACCCACCAATCACCAATCACTGATCACCAATCACTGATCACCAATCACTACCTGCTAACATTAACATTATAAAAATTAAAAATTGAAAATTTTAGTTTTACACTTTTAAAAGTAAAATACCCGTTAACAATATATCGCGATCGACTTTTGTTAATAGAAAATAGATGTGAGTTCTGTTCTAAAAATGGATTTCTTTAAATTTAGAAACGAATCGCTATTAATTATTATCTTCTTTTTCGACACTGATAAAACCTATCATTTCTTTGCTGAGGTTTCTAATTTTTTCTATTAAAGTATAAATGAAATAAAAAATACTTAAGATAAGTAAATAAATTGAACTGGTTTGCAAATAATTGACCAAACCAGGCAGCAAATACCATAAACCGGGTATCAAAATAAATATAGCGTAGAGACCGGAATAAATAGCCAATATTTTTGAATTTTGCCTTTCAGCAGGATTTTTAAAGATATTTAACCAGGGTTTAAAAAACATAACCAAGCCAGCAATCACTAATGACAAAGTAAATACATAACCTGCTTTGCCTAATAGAGACACGACTATTTCTATTGAATTTTGAGGATTAATAATTATATTTAAAAAGACAAATGTTAGCGGGGCCATAAGTAGAAGTAAAGATTTCTTCCATAATCGCGGATAAGAAAACATATGGATACCAAAGAATATATACACCATGATAATAAACCATTGACTGTACCAACCTGCTTCTTCTTGGCTTAAACTAAAACCTAAAAGCATTATAGTGCTTTCTGTAAGCATCAAGAAATAATTAATAATAGCCGTAGCAAAATTATAATTTTTGTCTTTAAGAGACTCTAGATGCGAAGGAATAAAAACCATTGCCCCTATAAATGAGGAGATGAATAAACTAATAAGTAAAAAGGTTATTTGTTCGTTCTTGTTCCCAAAAACAACGCTATAATATAAAGCAGCACTCAAACAAATAATAAATACTAAAACGATTAAAAAAATAAATAATTTTTTAGCGCTAGATTTCATCTTTTAAGGGAATTATTTAATAGATATCTAAATACTTATTAATCTCCCATTCAGTTACCTGTCTTTTGAACTCGGCCCATTCTGCTTCTTTAATATCGATATATTTTTGGAATAAATGATTACCTAAAATATCCTTTAAAAGATGATCTTTTTTTAATTCTTCTAAAGCTTCATGCAAGGAGGTAGGCAAGGTATCTATTTTCCTTTGAATAATGTCTTCACCGTCTAATTGGTAAAGGTCTTCTTCTAAAGGCTCTGGTGGCTCAAGATGATTAATTATACCCTCCAATCCAGATTTAAGCATTACTGCGAAAGCTAAATAAGGATTACAGGTCGGATCAGGACATCTTAATTCCAAACGTGCTGCTTGCGGTTTGTTTTTAAACCATCGCGGAACACGGATAAGAGCCGATCGATTCATCGAAGCCCAAGTGATATAAATCGGTGCCTCAAAACCAGAAATTAATCTTTTGTAAGAATTTACTGTTGGTGACAAAATAGCGCACATTGCTTTAATATGTTTCATTTGTCCAGCAATGAAATTGTAAGCAATGGGCGAAAGTTGATAAGGATCATTTTTTCGGTAAAAAAGATTTTCTTTTTTGTTTTTCTTAAATAAGCTTTGATGAACATGCATCCCCGAACCAGCAGCATTCGCTAAGGGCTTCGGGATAAAGGTGGCCTTTAAATTATAAGCCTGTGCGATTTTTTTCACCGTATACTTCAAGGTTAAAAGTTTATCAGCAATTTCCAAAGCTTCTCCATAAGTGAAATCAATTTCGTATTGACCTTTACCTACCTCATGGTGGGTTGTTTCTACATTGATATTAAAAACTCTTAAGGCACTAACAATTTCTTTGATTACCTTATAACCTTCATAAGAAGATAAATCAAAATAACTGCCAAAATCTGTAGGAACATTTTTCCCCTCTTCTTTTTTGAATAGATAAAACTCGGGCTCCGGTCCTACGTTATAAATAAAACCTAAACTTGTTGCTTCGTTGGTCGCTTTTTTTAAAACAAAACGCGGATCGCCCTCGAAGGGAGAACCATCAGGATTATTAATATCGCAAATCAGTCGAGCTGTTTTACCGCCCTCAGTTAGCCAAGGAACTACTGAATAAGTAGATGGATCGGGTTTTAAAAAAAGATCGCTCTCTTGAATACGAGCGAATCCTTCAATTGAAGAACCATCAAACCAAACTCCATTTTCTAAAGCGTCGGCTAATTCATCAACTGGAATAATTACTTCTTTAATTACTCCCGTCAGGTCACTAAACTGTAAACTAATAAATTCTATTTTATCCCTTTTGGCTTTATTTAAAATAATTCTTGAATCCATAAATAATATTTTTCTAAATTTCCTTTATTAATATTATAACACTAAAAAATTATAAAAAAAATTTGCTAATCAAATCACTTCGCAAACTTCAAAATAATAATTATTAAATTTTTCCGAGATTGGACTATACTTTTATCTATTTTTATTCTTCAAAACAGTTTTCTTATATAATTTTCCATCAATAATTCGGAATAATTGATCAGCTTTGCCTGCAATAGATACATCATGAGTAACCACTAAAACTATTTTCTTCTTTAAACGAGACAGACGATGAAGCAGATCAAAAATCATTTTGCCTGTTTTGGTGTCCAAATTACCGGTGGGCTCGTCGGCCAAAATTAACTTAGGATCATTAGCTAAAGCCCGGGCGATAGCTACCCTTTGTTGTTCACCACCAGATAACCGTCCAATCTTTAGTTTAAATTTATCCTTCCCAATACCTACCATTTTTAAAAGTAGCTCCGCTTTCTTTTGTCTGTCAGAAAAACTAATACCTTTAAACTCTAAAGGAAGCATAACATTTTCTAGAACGGATAAATTGGGAATTAAGTTATAAGATTGAAAAACAAAACCTACCTTGCTCCGTCGATAATTAATTAATTCACGGTCATTAAATTTAGTCACTTCTATTCCGTCTACCATTATGGTTCCGGCATCGGGTTTATCTAAGCCCCCCAATAGTGATAAAAGGGTACTTTTCCCACTTCCGCTTTTACCTACAATCACATCAAATGTCCCTTCTTTTAAAGAAAAATTTACTCCATCGACTGCTTTAACTACCAAGTCGCCTGATTTAAAATACTTTTTAAGCCCATTTACTTGAATCATAATATCTCCTTTATTCGTTTTTTATAGCCTCGGCAGGAGGTATCTTAGCAATTAAAAAGGTAGGGATTGCGCTTCCAATAATAGCCACGGCCAGAATAATTAAAAGACCATAAATAATTATTGAAGGTCCGACCAAAACTTGAATATTACGAATTGTTTGTACGTTGCCCATAATCATCATTATCCGTTGCCCCATACGTGGACCACCTTCAAAACCTGCCGTAGCATTGCTTTGCACCATTATCTTAACAATTGGGTTGCTTAATAAAACCCCTAAAACAATACCAATTAATCCTCCCAGCAAAGAAAGCATTATCGATTCGCTTACAAATTGTAAAATAATTTTAAAATTAGAAGCTCCAATTGCTTTTAAAATACCAATCTCTTTGCGCCGTTCTCTAACAATTAAAAGCATAGTCAAAAAAACTATAGCTATTCCAGCTACTAAAGCCCCCAATAAACTATAAAGAGCAATGGTTTTAATGTTTTCTAGGGGTCTAATCGTAGAAGAAACCATTTCTTCAGAAGAAACAATATCTGCCTTATCTCCCAACTTTCCTTTTATTGTTGATTGAACCTCCGAAAGATGATCGATTGAGTCTACACTTACAATAACACTACTTATTTGTCCGGATTGACCAGATAAATTCTGGACTGTTCTAAGGGGCATAATTATTGAATTATTGAAAAATTTATTGCCCGTATCATAGATTCCTAAGACTTTAATGTTGTTATTATAAGCGCTGAAAAAAGAACTAGTCTTTAAATTATTTTTGTTAGCTAGATCAATCCCAACTAGAGATACTAATTCTTCTGATCGAGCATCGAATTTTTGCCCTGAAGTTATTTTAAATTGGCCCACCCCTAAAGACTGAATATTAGAGAGATTATCGATACCAATTACCATAATAGACATAATAAAGGATCTTCCTGGCATATTTCTATCCCCTCCGCCACCTTGTTCCTGTTGACGGCGTCCAAAAGATCCTGGCTCTAAGGAGGGTTGAAGAGTAGTATTTTGATTATTAATTAATCGATCTTGTAAAACCTTACTTACTGAACTTACATGATTAATCGATTCGATATTTTTAACCTGTTCTGTGGTCAATAATTCTCCTCCTCCTTCAAAGCCTCGAACCCCGGCGGGAGTAACAGTAATAATGTTGCCTACTGATGATTTAATTTCCTGTATTTTATTCTGAACGGAATAATAAGAAACCAACATTATCAAAGCCAAACCAAAAGCAATGGATAATATCAAAATAATAGATAAGCTCCTTATAAAGTTGCGAAAAATATTTTTAGCGCCTCGAATAACTGCTCCCATAATTTCTCCTTAATTTAAACTCTCCATATGTTTTTTTATTTTATCATACCATCCTGAAAATTAGCGGAAAGAATTAAATCCGTAAAATAATAGTAAATGTTGAACCTTTGCCAAATTCGCTTTTTACTTTTATAAAACCATGATGCAAATCTACAATTCTTTTAGCGATTGAAAGCCCTAAACCATATCCTGTTGTTTTTATTTTAGAACGAGATGTATCTCCACGATAAAAACGGTCGAAAATATAAGGAAGCTGTGAATCTTTAATACCAATACCCTCATCTTTAATTTTAACCACTGCTTGATTCTTTACTTGTTCGAGCGATAAATAAATTTTAGAGCGAGGATGACTATATTTTATAGCATTATCTAAAATAATTAATATTAATTCTACCAAACTCTGATAATCTCCTTTTATTTTAACATCTTGTATATTTCGAATAATTTTAATCTTTTTCTCTCGGGCTTTCTTTTCTACTTTTCGATAAGCATCGGTAATTACTTCTTTTAAAGAAATGGGATTAAAATTTATTTCCTTTGTTTGATCATAAGAAGCTAACGTCAATAACATGTGGGATAAGTCTTTTAATTTATTTACTTCTTCTAAATTACTTTTAAGTAATAATTTGGCTTCCTTTAAAGATAATCTTTTGTCTCGTAAGGCTACTTCTATTTCGCCTTTCATGGCCGCCAAAGGGATCCTCAATTCATGAGAAGCATCAGAAATAAAACGATCTTGTTTTTCCACTATTTCTTTAATAGGATTAAGAGTTTTACGAGCCAAAAAATAACTTAATATCCCAGCAATTATTAAAATAATTAAATTAATAAAATTAATTTTCTTATTAAATTGAGCTTGATCTGGGAAAATTGTTCTTGCTGAAAGCGCTCTATTCTTTCTGGACTAAGCCGAGGGTAGCCGAATGGTTTCTCTTGGGGCATCTCTTGGAAAAATCTTGTTTGACGACGGAAACCAAAGTTTAATTCTCGGGTGGCTATCTTGTATAAACTAAAACTGAAAATAAAACTAATAACCATCGCGATAATTAAATAAAAAACTGTCAGCTTTAAATACGTTTTAGGAAAATCCATAATTAACCTTTATCGCTAATTTTATAACCAAATCCCCGAATTGTTTTAATCAAAGAAGACCCAGGAAATGGTTTATCGATTTTGTTTCTAAGAAAACGAATGAATGCTTCCACTGTATTGGGCAAAATATCTGCATCATAGTCCCAAACATGCTCAATAATGTTTTCTTTACTTAAAATACGATTAGGATTTCGCATTAAATATTCTAATAATCTAAATTCTGTGGGAGTTAAATCAATTTCTTTATTATTTCTCTTTACTTTAAAATTTAAACTATCCAAAATTAAATCGCCTACCTTTAAAATTGTCCCAAGATGATTATGGGGCCGACGCAAAAGTGCTTTTACCCGTGCCAATAATTCTTCAAAGGCAAAAGGTTTCACTAAATAATCATCAGCCCCAGCATTTAAACCTTCGACGCGATCTTTAATTTGACCTTTTGCAGTTAAAATTAAAATTGGCACCTTTTTACCCTTTTTCCGTAGAGCCCGACAAATTCCTAAACCATCGATTTCGCCAGGTAATAGTCGATCAATAATTATTAAATCATAATCAACGGTCATCGCTAATCCAATCCCTTCTTCTGCATCGAAAGCTAAATCACAAACAAAAGATTCCTGCTCTAATCCCTTTTTAAGGGCACGAGCAATCTTTTGATCATCTTCAATAATTAAAAGACGCATAAGTTAGGGATTAACGACGATGCGATAAGCCTGGATAATTCCAGAAGCATCTTGCTCGCCCCAAACAATTACTTCATCGCCTACTTTTATTTGAGTTTCCGAATCTAATGGAAAACGCGTATTCTCTGTAATTTGCACTTCTTTACTTTTACCTTGATAATCGAGTGTAAATTTTTTATCGCCTACCGCAGTCACCTTGCCTTTTATTACATCCTTATACCCAACTCCTTTATAATATTTACCTCTCCTTTGAGAAAATTTAAAAGGATAATTTTCTTCTATCCTGAACCTTTGTGTCCCTAAATGAGGTCTAGCACGGAAAGGAAAAGTAATAAATTTAATTAAGACAAATAATGAAAAAATCACTAAGAGAGTAATAAGTGCTCCTAAAATTCCGTATTTAATTTTTAATTTCTTTTTCATCGCCCCCTCTTCCTTTTTAATTAGACCTTCTTGAGACATATTTCCTCCTTAAAATTAAAATTATTCTGTTAACTATTTTCTATTAACTATTATAGGAAATAAAACTGAAAATTGGCTTAAAATTCTTATCGAGTAATGATTCGTTTAAATGTGGGGACGGAAATAACTAGAGTAATAAAACCAAAGACCAAAAGAATTAAAATCTCGTTTTTAATATCAGCAATGCCCGCGCCCAAAATTATCACTTTACGCATAGCCGAGACCGCGTACGTCAAAGGTAAAAGATGAGCAATATATTGCATAAACTGAGGCATTTGTTGAATAGGAAAAAAGACGCCGGATAAAAAGAGCATCGGTAATTGGAACATAAAAAGTAATTGAGTGGCTGTTTCCTGTTCGGAGGCAATGGCGGAAACCAAAATCCCTAATCCCACAAACGAAAACACGCCCAAAAGGACGACCAAAAGTACTAGCAATAAATTTCCGTAAACCCTTACTCCAAATAATAAAATAGCCAAAATTAAAACAATTATTCCTTGGACAATTCCTCTTACCGATTGGGCTAAAGCTTTACCTAAAATAATCGCCAACCGATTAATCGGCGCAATCAATATTCCATCCAGCGTCCCCTGCTCTTTTTCTCTAGAAATGGAAGCCGCTAGTCCAGTTAAAACTGCCGTCATTACCACCATCACCATAATACCCGGTGCCATAAATTCAAAATAATTGGTTGACCCAGGAACGATTCCTTCTAATTTAGTTAAAATTGGCGTAATAAATGCTTGCGGACTATATTTTTTAAAATTGGGCCAACGAATAAAAATAGCATTTAATTTTTGATTGCCTAAACTTTGACCAAACCCTTCAATGATTTTTATAACCGTCTGAGTAACTAAAGCGGAAATCTGTGGATTAGATTGGTCTTGAATAATTACTATGTCTGTTTGTTTGTTCTCGCTTATGTTTTTACTAAAATCACCAGGAATGAAAATTCCCCCATTTATCTCCTGCTTTTTAATCCCATCCTTAATTTCATCTAAACCTTTGTATTTTTTCATTTCAAATATCTTGACATCATTTTCTCCTTTTAATTCCCCAAAGACCTTGTTTAGTCTTTCTCCTATCTTTCCTTGATCATCGATGGCTATACCTAAAGGAATATTTTTCAAAGAGTTTTGATTAGGAAAAATAAAACCAACCAAAATCATCATAAAAATAGGCATAATGAAAAAGGTAGCCAATCGTAAGCGATCGCGCGTAAATTCCTTCAAGTCTTTTTTAGTAATTTCAAAAGTGTCTTTGATTATTCGCCCCATATTTACCTCACTCTTTTAGTTGTTCTAATTGCTCCTGGCCGGTGATGACTACTAAGGACCACCTTTTGTTTCAGTGTATCACGGATCTCCCGACCAGTAATTTCTAAAAAGACATCTTCTAAGGTAGGATGTTTTATATCTTTCACTTTATTTTTCAAATTATCTACCGTATCCAAAGCAGCAATTTTACCATGATCAATAATAGCTACCCGATTCGAAAGATTTTCTGCTTCTAACATATTATGAGTCGTCAAAATGATAGTAACGCCTCGGCTATTTAATTCTTTTAAAAATTCATGAATTAAGCGCGTGGTTTGAGGATCAAGTCCTAAGGTAGGTTCATCTAAAAATAAAATCTCTGGTTCTGTTAAAAGAGCCCGAATAATATTTATTCTTTGTTTCATCCCCGTAGAAAAATTTCCCACCAAAGCATTTTTCCATTCTTCCATATGTAATCTTTTTAACCACTTTTCTACCCGTTCTTTAATTAATTCATCAGGCAAATGGTTTAGTCGACCAAAAAATTGTAAATTCTCTAAAGCGGTTAAATGATCATAAAGCATAATTTTTTCAGCCACCAAACCAATATGTTGACGTACTTCATCGGCCTGTCTCACTACATCAAACCCCGACACTTCCACTTTACCACTCGTGGGCCGTAAAAGAGTAGTTAAAATACGAATAGTGGTTGATTTACCGGCGCCATTAGGGCCCAAAAATCCAAAAATCTCTCCTTTTTTTACCGTGAAAGAAATATTATCTACAGCGACAAAATCTTTAAATTTTTTGGTTAAATTTTCTACGCGAATTACCGCTTCCATTTTATTCCTCCTTAAGATTTTCTAATTTTGCCAACCATTTCTTTAAAAAATTAGAAATTTCCTTAGCCTTCAAAAGACCCAAAAGTTTATCCCCTTTGGAAATAACTAAAAGCTTATCACCTTTTTTAAGTTTTAAAAACTTACGTGCTCCAGCAGGAATGACTATTTGTCCTCTTTCTCCCACCGAAGTTGTTCCCCAAAATTTAGGTCTTCCCATAAATCTTTTCCGGTGATAAAAATTTTCCATAAGCCCTCCTTAAAATATGAAATATCATACATTTCATATTTTATTGGCCTAAAAAAATTTTGTCAAGAGTTTTTAAAATTTAAACCACCCCTCGGCTTCCGGGGTAAGCGTGCCTAAAAAAATTAAAATGCTGGCAATAGTGCCCAAAGGGAAAATCAAAAAGGTATAAGTAGCATAGAAAAAGGCTAAAATCCTTATCCAATTTTTTCGCCTTTTTATTAAACTTCCCAACCAAATAGCCAAAACACTTATTCCTATCCAAACCAAGAATACGGCTAAAACTAAATAATCTAAATGTAGGCGTCCATTACTATAATAATCTAAACTCAAATAACTAATATAAGAAGAACTGCCCAAAATTAAATAGGTCCATCCTAAAATCTGCAGTGTCCATTTACCCATTCGAACCTTTACCGGCATCGTCGAAAAAGAAAAACTTTTTATTCTTAACCAATTGGAAATATCTGGCTGAAATAGATAAATAATAATAGGGATAGAAAATATAAAACCCAAAGGATAAAGATAATTACTGATAACGGCCAAAATTAAACCAGCAGTACGAGCCCACTGCTTCCTTTTGAGAAATGCTTCGGAAATAAATAATTCTACTATACTAAAAGCAAAAACACCTAAAGAAAAATAAACAAAGTAAGAAGTGCTTACCTCATTAATAAAATCTTCGAAAATATAAACAAAAGTAGGATACAGGGTGGCTGTAAAAAACAACCCCAAGGATAAAAGAACACCTAACCAAGCCTGAACCTTAAGAAGAATGATTAATATTTTAACTTTAGAAGGCATAGACATATTTTTAGAGGTTAATAATACGCCAAGACCACCAATCGAATAATGAATGATCATCTTGCGATTTCCCACTAAAAAGAATCCTTTGAGGATTTCCTAAAACTTCCAGGGGGATTTTTATTTCAACTTGATTAAAATTCCTCGTCAATTTCAACTCTTTTTGAATAAAATCGCCTTTATTATAAATTTTATACGAAGAACCTTTAATGAGCACTTCTATTTTGGGTAAAGAAGCAAATGGTTTGTCATTTCGATAACCACAAAGAGCAAAGATGAATCTTATATCTTGAGAAAAAGGCCGCTCGAATTTTACCTTAATCAATAAAGAATTATCTTTTTTCTGCATAGAAAGGGATTCATTTTCTATATACAATCTCTTTTTAAGATTAATCCAGAATTGAGGGATAATTCTTAAAAGACTGCCAGCATTATCGGCAGGAATAAATACCTCCGATGCTTCCAAATTAACGGAAGGAAAACTACCAAAGATTTCATTTTGACGAATAAAAGAAGATAAAAATGAAGGATAATAATTATATTGACTCGCATGGGCTTTTAAAGCAACAAACTTCTTCTCTTCTTGCTCTTCTGTTAAATTATAATTTTGCCAATCCATTAAATAAATTAAATCCGAAGGAATATTTAACGTTCTTTCTGGATGATAACCAAAAGGTTCTGGCCATCTCTTTTCTTGATGATGGACCAAATAAGTATAGCAAGAAGGATGAATCTTCCCACTTAAATCCCAAAGAGCTATCTGGGTAAAAAGATAAACCCCGCGATGATCTGGATGCTGATCAGCAGGATGAGAAACAAAGATTTTAGTAGGTTGAAAATCGGCAATCACCTTTTTTAAATCGGCTAAAACTTCTTCTCCTTTATATAAAGCACCAGGCCGAAAAGCGTCGGGATAAGGAACACTTTCGGCCCGAGTAAGAATACTTCTGTATGGCACTTTCGCTCCCCAATAGAATTGCCAAATTTTTAAAATACCTAAATCAGGATAACCCAAAAAGATAAGATTGTCTTTAGATAACCCTAAACAAGAAGCAGCATTTATAGCTTCATTGCGCCTTGTCTCCCCTTGGCTTTTTGCCTTACGAGGATTAAGAAGTAAACGATGATGATAATGGAAAAACGATAGTTCATTTGCATCGCCATAAGTAACAAAACAAATCTTTACTGGCAGGTTAAGCCTTTTTGCCTCTTGAATAATTCCGCCGCAAGCCAGAACTTCATCATCAGGATGGGGCGCTAAAATTAAAATTCGATCATTCGGAGTAAATTCCAAATTTTTAGAAGGAATATTTTGAACTGGAGGACAAAAGCGGTTATAGAAAAAGAAAAATAACCCTAAGCCACACAAAAGGATAATAAAAAAAATAACACCAAGGAGAATTTTTTTCTTATGCAGAATTATTTTTTTTCGCTTCATTTTTCTCTTAGAATAT
>Ga0315298_1009003_pt1 | contig 12495 bp, 11 predicted proteins | sample WHS_1_MG_FD_203077 | JGI IMG/M metagenome (GOLD analysis project Ga0315298, IMG submission 203077) | Extremophilic microbial mat communities from Washburn Hot Springs, YNP, Wyoming, USA - WHS_1_MG | ecosystem: Environmental > Aquatic > Thermal springs > Hot (42-90C) | place: USA: Wyoming... | reverse complement strand
GAGGAAGTACGTTTATTGTCTCACTACCAATAGTCCCTGCAAAATAACTTTCCTATATTGGCCACTTTTTCCTCTCACGTTCTTCTCATCGTCACTTTTGTATAGTGGTGATAGTTCTAAATGAAAGGAGGTGAGAAAATATGAACAAACAAAAACTAATCCCGCTCGCGGTAGTTGCTTTTGTTATGCTTGGCGGAGCTGTTGGTATAAGCAAAATCAGTCCATCCCTAGTACACGCCCAAACTCCGGCAAATCAAGTTCAACAGGTTGCTTCGGAAAAAGGAGAAGCCGTTGAGACGCAAGGAAAGGAAAGTGTGGAAGCCAACGAACCGACTAATGAGCAGGAGCAGGAGAAAAATCTGCCGGGTGGCGGTCATCAGGATGCCGAAGGAGTAAATGTCGATCATCAATTTGAAGGCGTAGAGTAAAGATCGTCTTAACCGGTAAAGCTCACAAAACAAGAGGGTAGTACCTCTTGTTTTGTTGGTGAAATATTTGTATATTGTAAATGGACTCAACAATTTAGAAATCGCTTTTTTTAATGGCGCAATCGGAGAACAGAAAGCAATTTCCTACTGAGTCCACCAGTTACACCATCCGAGAGTTAAGAAAGTTCCTTTCCTCCTTTTCTTTCAACTTCAGAAGGACAGGGAAAACTTTTGTATGACACATCGTGCGGTACATCATTCAATTTATGCACACATCGGAGATGTGCTGGCTTAATACGTCAGTGACATACTCAATTAACTCAGAATGTCAGCGGTGCGCCGAACAGTGCCTGGCTGGCGGTTTACAAAAAATGTCGAACTTCAATGCGTTAGCTCGGCTCGCTTGCTCCGGCGCGGCGCCTTTACACTGAGCTTGTAGAATGTGCACACCTACCGCTCCCCCATTTGCCATGAGTTTACCGAAGGGCTATTTTTTACGGCCGCGATTTTTGCTCGGCAAAGCCGAACCATAAACCAGATTAGTTTTGATAAATTTTCTTATTTTCTCCTTACGTTGAGTATCTTATCTGTAACCATACTTCAGATAGCGAAAAATATCTGAATATGCGACAGACAATATAAGAGATAATATTACTAGTATCCAGATAGCTGATATATTTATAACTTTAAATAATCTACCATTCCAGTTAAAGGTCGGAAAAAATACCGAAACTATATTTACAACACCAAAGATCAAAGCTACCCATGCATAAGTGTGCCCCAAATCACCACCTAAGTTTTTAAAGATAATCACAAAGGCTTGAGAAAGAAGAGAAATTCCATTAATAAACCATTGAATTCTGTCTGTAACAAAAGGATTTTCTTTAACAAATACTCGTATGGACTCATCATCGGGTAGATAAACATAAACTCCCGGCGTTCTTTCTCCCGAAGAAAGTTTAAATAAACTCAATAAATATCCAATCGGAGTAAGATAAAGGACAGTTATAACAATCTCTCTTAAAATTTTTCTCATATTCTTATTGGCTCCCTGAAATCTACAGTCTTAGAAATTGGTTTCTTGAACATATTGAGACTTGGAAAAACACTTTGGATATTTCTCTGCAACCTACTTTTAGCTTTGTCTCTACCGATAAAAAATAGGTCTTTTTAAGAAGCAGTTTTGCTCAACTTCTTATACATATTATTACACATATTATTACACATAACTTTCACCAACCTTTACGAAAAGCTAGTTCAACCACTCCGCCTTTACTTAGGGATTTTGGGCAAGGGTTAGCTTGCGCGATGTAGTTGGTAAGTAGTTTTTGCCGAGTCGAGCTACTTTATTCCAAGAAGTTTGAACGCCTCTCATATAGTTAATTCCTGCTTCCACGGTTACAAAGCTAATTAAATGGTTGTACCATAAGCTTTCTATCCCAGAAATTACTGCTAGCTTTTTATCCTCTCTGTCCATAAAAATTGAAAAAAACATTAACAGGCCCTGAATTAAACACATAAAAAAGTAAAAGATTGCCAGCTCTTTTAAACCACCAATAGCAACTACCTTTATCAACGCAAACAGAAAGAGCAAGGAAATGATTACATCTAACCAAGGGAACAGCAAAAAATAAGGCATACCAATAAGTCCAAATTTCCCATATTTTGGATTAAATAATAGGTCTTTATGTTTTTTTAACACTTGGAAACCACCATCTGTCCATCTGTATCTTTGTTTTAAAAAGTCTTTTATTGTTTCCGGTGCTTTTGGCAGGCGATCTTTAACAATTTCGGTATCGAAGGGTGTAAAAGTGTTCGTGTTTCTAAAAATAGTTTAACCCGCCTGACACTTCGGGTAAGCTCAAATAACCAATTAAGGTGTCACTTTGGGAGAATATATAGATTTATTAGAGGCTGATTTTGCCAAAAACCTAATATCGAAGCTCGTCCACGTCTTATTGCGTATTTTTTGCCCCAGTTATAATCCTTAGTAATTCCTGTCGTGACATCGGCTACTCTCAGAACCATATTGAAATTATCGGTGTATGGCCCTTCCCTAAGTGAATATAGTTTATTATCATGGAACACAAAAAAATTATATCCTTCTACATTCAAATCCTTACTGATTGCAACTTTATTTTCTATCTGGCCATTAGCAAAGTTTAGAATCCATATTTCACCCTTGAGAATCAAATATATCCTGTAATTTTCCTGATCTACATAGTAATAACTCAACTTATCAGATAGTGGTTTTAAATCGAGCAAGTCCTTTTCTTCGCCTGTGTAGACATCTTTGGTATATAGAGTATCTAATTCTGGCTCTGTCATTTCATCCAATGTCCCTTTAACTATTGATAACAAAACTATTTTATTTTCTGCGGCTAACTCTCCAATATATCTTGGTTTTTCTGCACAGCCTCCGCCAGTTTTGGTCACAAACTTAATCCCGCTTGCAGTTACAAGTCTTATTTCGCCATAACTAGCACATCCATCCCCTCCAAATGAAGCTATTACATCATCATTGTTTGTAGTTTTGAAAATATAATGTAAATCACCATAAAGAACATTTTCCTGTGGACCGATCCTCCGCGACGTTTTTGAGCTCATATCAAATTCGTCTATATAACCACTGTCATCGATATTAGAAGGAAACAAACTAATATATAGCTTATTCCCAACTACTGAAAAACTAGAAATCCTGAAATTTTGATCTGATAATTGATAAATCTCTTTCTGCTCTTTACTGTCCAAATCATAAAGAAATATCTTCTCCTGATCTCCCAAGTAAACTTTTCTCCCTATTCCATCAAAATATGGACTTACCTCGGTGTTGGGGCCAAGACCTTTAAACTTAGTTATTTCATTAAAACCATTCTCATTTATGGTGTATAAAATGTTATTTATATTTTTTTCTAAAGGTTGACCTCTGCTAACCGGAGTATTACTAGGGATAACCGATGGTAGAGACTCGTTTCTTATGTAGTTCGCTTGCTGAGATGTATTATTTGTAGAATACAAAAACAGTATCATCGCAACGATAATTACTAAGCCAACTCCTAAGATAACAAATATGAATTGTTTCTTCCGCAATTTTTCAAAAAGTTTGGAGATAGAATTAGCAGGAACTACAGGTTGTGATTCAGTAGGAAGTAATTGAGGATTAGGTTCTTGAGGAGGATTTAAATCATTTTTATTCCTATCTTCATTTATCATATTATTAATGTATCAAAATTAGGGACGCTTTTATATAGAGACTATTTCCATTTATTAATTAGCTTATTAATATCTTTCATTCGATAATGCCTATTTTTTCTTTCGCCAAATCGAACTCTTTTAGGATTCCTTTTCTATCCAATTCCCAAATCGTATTAGGGTAAACCTTCAAAATCTGACTCTCTTCAGACAAGGTAAGTAAATTCGGTAGCTTGTCGACTCTTCGTCCTTTTATTTTACTTGATCTTACTATACATTAACATACAACGAATTGGGTTGAATACAAGCACTTGATATCTCTGGTAACCCTATTAAAATGACTATGAACGCGGGACAAACTGAGCATTTATACGCTCAGCGTCCTATCTGGCTGCCCAGCCTGGATTCTCCTCGGCTACGCTCGGAGCAAGCTCACTCGGCTACGCTCGGAGCAAGCTCACAAGGTTCTCATGCTGCTCCAACAATACCTCAACAAACTCAGTGCAAGTATTATAACCTAGTTTTCCTTTAACTAATAATTGCTTCTTTGCATTACTCCAACCTTTAAGTTGTTCTTCTCTTTTGGCGGCTTGATATTTGTTTAAGTATTTCTCCGCATAAACAAATTTAAGATCAGAAAATTTTTTGGTAAAAAACGACTTTTTATTAATATGCTCAAACAACCTATTCAAAATACTATTCGTTATTCCCACGTAAAACATTTTCTGATCGCAAAGAAGCATATAAACATACCAGCTTTTCATTAATTAACTGTGCTTGCACTGAGCTTGCCGAAGTGCTGCCCAGCCTGGATTCGAACCAGGATAACAAGATCCAGAGTCTTGCGGCCTACCGTTAGCCGACCGGGCAATCTAGGCTAATTTTAGCAAAATTTTACTCATAAAGGAAGGTTAAAGAAAAACTAGAGGAGGATTAGAGGAAAGTGGCACGGACGGCCGTCCGCTAAAACAATTTAAACTTTTAATACATTTTCCAACCGTAAAAGAGTTTCTTCTTTGCCTAAAATTGCGGCTGATTCAGTAATTGGTGGAGTAAACTTTGACCCCGACAAGGCAATTCGGAAACTCATAAAAAAATCGCCAGTTTTCCAACCTTTTTGGGATATTAAGGAGGTTAGAGAGGTTTGGATAGTTTCATTGGTCCAAGAAGATAACTTGGACAAACTGGAAATTGTCTCGCTCAAATGATCCTTATAAGGCAAGCCTCCAAATAAAGAAAGGTCAACTTTTGGTCTTTGCCAGAGAAAACCCGCCAAAGAATCTAAGTCAGAGAGTTTTGTTATTCGGTCACGGACAAGCTCGGCAATTTTAATTTGCTTTTCCGGATCCAATAGTTTGAACTTTGAATTTTGAATTTTGAATTTTGAACTTAACTCGTCAACTGAAAGTTGACGAATATAGTAACCATTGAACCAGTCAAGTTTTTTACGATTAAAAACTGGGTTGGAAGTTTGCAAACTTCCTTTCGGAAAATTCTCCACAAATTCCGCTAGCGAAAAAATTTCTCGGTTATCTTTGGGCGCCCAACCTAAAAGCATAATAAAATTCAAAATTGCCTCTGGTAAATAACCTTCAGAGAGCATTTCTTCACAAGAAACACTTCCTTTTCTCTTGGATAATTTTCCACCCTCAGGATCCAAAATATCAGTCAGATGACCAATCTCGGGCACAGGAAAACCTAAATATTTAAATAAAAGCAGGTGGACAGGAGTACTCGGCAGCCAATCATGACCGCGCAGGACATGGGAAATTTGCATTTCTGCATCATCTACCGTCACTGCCAAATGATAGGTCGGAAAACCATCAGACTTTAAAAGCATCACCTCGTCAATATCTTTTGTCTCCCAAACAATCTCTTTTTTAACCACAAAATCAAAAAAAGAAACTCTTTCCCCTTCTGGTACCCGCAAGCGGATGCCGGCTTTCTGGCCAGCATTTAACCTTCTTTCTACCTCTTCTTTACTCAGATTGCGGCAGGGATCGCGCAATTGAATAATTTTCTTCTCTTGGTCTGCTTTTATTTCTTTTTCTGTTTTTGGTGGACAAAAACAATAATAAGCATGACCGTCTGCTATCAGTTTTTGCGCATATTTTTGGTAAATTCCCATTTTTACTCTTTCTGACTGGATATAAGGAGCATGGGGACCGCCAACTTCTGGGCCTTCGTCCCAATTTAAACCAAAAAGCCGAAGCAATTTGTAAATTTTTTCGGCGGCGCCAGGAACAACTCGATCTTGATCAGTATCCTCAATTCGCAAAATAAATGTACCATTTTGACTTTTGGCAAAAGCATAAGAATAAAGAGCGGTTCGCAAACCGCCTATATGCAAAAAACCTGTTGGACTAGGAGCAAAACGAGTACGAATATTCATATTAATAAACTACCGCGCAGCAAGCCTGCCTTGTCGGCAGACAGGCTGACGCGGTACTCCGACGTTACGTCGGAGGAGTTTGTTTCCCTGCCTGCCGGCAGGCAGGTTTGTCGCATTCTGTCCGATGTACATCGGACTTTTCTGCGAGTCGAAATAAATCGAATTATGAATATTGAATTAAGTATTAAGGGAGAGAATATAAGTAATAACACCTACTCCCAAAAATTCATTATTCATAATACAAAATACTTAATGCTTTTCTTGATTTTACCTTAATTTACCCATATACTCAAATTGTATGGCAACGCTTACTGAAACTGCTTATCTCTCCCGCAGAATAATCAAGTATGGTTCAATCGGTCTTGTTTCTTTGTTAATTTTGCGGTCGATCTTTATCACTGCCAGCGCTTATTGGAGAAAGCTTCATCCTCCTCCACCGCCGCCGCCAACAGTCGCCTTCGGTAAACTGCCAAAATTAAAATTTCCAGAGCAGTCCGGTTCCCCTAATCTTACTTTTAAGTTGGAAACAATTTCTGGAAGTTTGCCAAAACTGGCAGATAGAACAAAAGTATTTTTTATTCCTAAACCTTATCCCAATCTGCTAGCTTGGGATAATGCCAAAAATTGGGCTAAAACTCTTGGCTTTCTTCAAGAACCTCAGCAGACAGGAGAATTTTCTCTCCGCTTCACCAATGGCAATTATCCCCAAACCATTCTCGATATTAATGTTTTAACTAACAATTTTACCTTGGTCTATAATTGGCAAAACGACTTAAATATTCTCTCTGAAGGTAACCCTCCTCAAGAAGCTGAGGCAGTTGCCAACGCCAAAAGCTTTTTGAGAAACGCCAGAGTTTTGACCGACGATTTAGTCAATGGTCCAAGCACGGTTACTTATCTAAAATATTCTGGAGGTGCTCTGGTTGAAACACCATTCTTTTCTGAAGCTAACTTTGCTCAAGTTAATCTTTTCAGACAAGATATTGACGGAATTAAAGTCCTGCCTCCAAATCCTAAAAAAGCCAATGTAACTGTTCAACTCTCTGGTTCTACGAGTCGGGACAAAAGTGTGGTGGCAGTTAACTTTGTTCATTTCCCGATCTCGCTTGATAATTTTGCCACTTATCCCTTGAAAGATACAAACACTGCCTGGCAGTTGTTAACTAGTGGTAAAGGGTTTATCGCCAATCTGGGCAATAATCCTGACGGACAAATTACAATCAGAAATATTTACCTCGCATACTACGATAGCGATGAAATGCAAAGTTTTCTGCAACCAGTAATTGTTTTTGAGGGGGATAGAGATTTTTATGCCTATGTTCCGGCGATTACTGATACATGGTTGGAGCAATAACTAGCCAATCAAAATTACCAAACACCCAGTTAATCAATGATTGAGTTTCCGTAAACCGACTCTTGCTCTCCAAAACAACAATAACAACTCGATGGCCGCCTTTTTCTACTAAAGTAACTAAACACTCACCCGCATTTTGCGTCCAACCTGTTTTTATGCCCTTTACCCCTTCTACCTTTCCAATCAGCTCGTTAGTATTTTTCAAATTATGTTTTATGGTTCCCGAAGTATCAGAAATCACAATCTCGGGTGTTGCCACTATTTTCGCCAGTACCGGCTGGTTAATAAATACTACTGCTAATCGCCCTAAATCTTTGGCAGTTGAATAATGGTCTTTATCATCTAAGCCAATGGGGTTAGAAAAATGAGTATTCTCCAGCTTCAAATCAGCCGCCTTTTGATTCATTGCTAAAACAAATCCCGCTTCTCCTCCGGGATAATTTTGGGCTAAAACCTCTGCTGCATCATTAGCAGAACCAACCAGCAAAGCATATAACAAATTTTCTACAGTTATCTGTTCACCGGATAAAAGACCGATTTTGCTCCCATCTATCTTCAGCTGACCGACAGTTAACACTTTATCCAAAGGATATTGATCAAGTACAACCAGCGCCGTCATCATTTTGGTTGTTGATGCAGGCAATAGTTTTAAATCAGCATTTTGCTGATACAAAACAACCGCAGAATCAACATCCACAATAAAAATTGATTTTGCCGTCAGTTCTGGCAGCAAATAAATACCTTTATTGACAGGATAAGGTTTGGGAGAGGGAATAAGCTCCCGAAAACCCAAAACTGGAGGAGAGTCAGGAAAAATTTTTTCCTGAAAAAAATTTTTTTGGGATAAAAGCAAAAATAAGGCAAAAAAAAGAAAAAGAAAAGAGGAAATCCAGCTGATGGTTTTGTTTTCTCCGATAGAAAAAAAGGTTTTAACTATCTTCTTTAATATCCTGAATAAGGAAAAATCTTTCTTGGCAGAATTTACTGACTGCTTCTTTCTGGCGTTGGAAGATCCTGCCTTTCTTTTGTGGTACGAAGATAGAAGAAAAAACACTGCCGGAAAATTCATTTTATTCTACCACTTTTATATGAAGCTCTTTCAATTGTTCCTCTTCAACCTCACTTGGACCATCCATAACCGCCAACTGACCAGAAGCAGCCGCTGGAAAAGCAATCACCTCTCTTACGCTTGATTCGTTTAACAAAACCATCAAAATCCGGTCTGCGCCAATGGCAATCCCACCATGAGGAGGGACACCATATCGAAAAGCCTCAAGTAAATGACCAAATTTTTTTTCAATTTCCTCAGGAGCGTGTCCCATAATTTCAAAGACTTTGGCTTGCACACGGGGATCAACAATTCTGATACTTCCTCCTCCAACTTCAAAACCGTTCAAAACAAAGTCATATTGATAGGATTTTAGAGAGCCAAGATTTTTTCCAGCAAGTAAATCGGGAACCGCTTCTTCATGGGGAGCAGTAAAAGGATGGTGGGTTGCGTCCCAACGATTTTCTCTTTCTTTCCACTCAAAAAGAGGAAAATCGATAATAAAACAAAATGCCAGTTCGTTTGGGTCATTTTTGTTGACTCTCAAATCAGGTTTGTCGGTTTGATATTTTTCCATTGCCTCGGCAAAAGTTAAACGGGGAAACTCGGAAAAAGTCATTTTCTTTTCCGGGAAAAATTGCGCGATAACAGCTTTCCAAAGCTTTTCAGTTAATTGAAGAACTTCCTCCCGAGAACTAAAGGACATTTCAATATCAACCTGAGTAAATTCTCCATAAGCGCGATCGGCTCTTGGGTCTTCGTCGCGGAAACAACGAGCAAGTTGAAAGTACCTTTCGATTCCGGCAACCATTAAAAGTTGTTTGTATTGTTGGGGAGATTGAGGAAGAGCGTAAAATTTACCAGGTTGCAAACGGGAGGGAACCAAAAAATCCCGCGCGCCTTCAGGCGTAGCTTTGGTTAAAATTGGAGTTTCTATTTCCACGAAACCTTCTTGCGAGAGAAATTCTCTGACAAAGTTAAAAATTTTTCCTCTTATCCGCAAATTATAAGCCAGACGAGGACGGCGAATATCTAAATAGCGATATTTCAACCTAAGTTCTTCCTTGATATCTCGTCCATCTGATTTAATCTCCAAGGGTAAATCTTCTGCTTTAGCAATAATTTTTAAATCCTTAGCCTCAACTTCAATCGTACCAGTAGGCAATTTGGAGTTAATAAGATTTTCAGCTCTTTTTTTAACGACTCCTCTTATTTCTACTACCCATTCAGAACGAAGAGTTTTTGCCTCACTAAAATCAGAAAAAACTACTTGGACAATACCGGTATAATCCCTTAAATCAATAAAAATCAATTTTCCGTGATCACGACGAGCATCAACCCAACCAGCAATTAGTACCTCTTTCCCAATATTGTTGATGGCTTCTGAAATAAGTGTTCTTTGCATATTTAAGACAGCGGGAAACTAAAAGCGAAAAACGATACCTTAAAATTTAAAGCTTTTAGTTCTTAGTTATAGTTCTACGCTTTACGCTCTACTGCTTACGCTTACATTATATTATACTTTCGCGTTTTTATCACGAAAATATGCGGCGATCTTCCTTCTGGCCGTGTTAGTAACCACAAAATCCAACCATCCCTCGGTTGGATGACTTCCTTCTTTTTTAATAATCTCCACCATGTCACCACTTTTCAATTTATAATCAAGCGAGACCATCTTGCCGTTCACCTTTGCTCCAACTGTCTCTTCGCCAAGATGAGTATGAACAGCAAAGGCAAAATCAACCGGAGTGGCTCCGAAGGGCAAATCAAAGACATCGCCCTTTGGAGAAAAAACAAAAATCCGATGGGCAAGGCCATCAAATTTAAGCGATTCAAGAAACTCTTTGGAGCCGACCACTTCCTTTTGCCAACCAACCAGTTGTTTAACCCAAGAAAGTTTTTCTCCGGGAGCAAATAAATTTCCCTGTTCTAATTTTTCATCCGAGATCACTTTGTTCTTTTTGCTGGCATAAAACCAATGAGCCGCAATCCCATTTTCCGCTTCTTCGTGCATCTCAAAAGTCCTGATTTGCACTTCTAAAATACGTTCATGAAGAGAAAAGACATTAGTGTGAATCGACCGATAGCCATTTGGTTTTGGTTGGGCAATATAATCTCGCACTCCCAAGGACGGCACAGGTTTCCACAAAGAGTGTACTATCCCTAGCGCCGCATAACAATCACGCACTGTCTCTACCAAAATTCTCATAGCGACCAAATCATAAATTTTATCAATATCCCCGTTTATTTCCGGTCTCTGCAGTTTACGCCAAAGACTATAGATATGTTTCGGCCGAGAGGAAATTTTAGCCCGGATTCCCTCTTCTGCCAAAGCTTTATAAACAGTCCTGGTAGCTTTTTGCAAAAATTCTTCTGCTTTTTTGTAATAAGGTTTGGAATATTCTCGAAGTTTTTGATAATCTTCGGGGTAGACGAAAGGGAAAGCAAGATCTTCAAGTTGCCCCTTCATCTCTCCCATACCTAACCGCTCAGCCAAGGGAGCGTACATCTCTAGCGTTTCCCGGCTAATCTTCGTTTGTCTCTCCTCGGATAAATATTGTAAAGTCTGCATGTTATGAAGCCGATCACACAGCTTAACAATCACCACCCGCAGGTCTTTTGCCATGGCCAATATCATTTTGCGCAAATTTTCAATGAATTCTTCTTCCCCTGAACCGCGAAACTTAATGGCGCTCACTTTAGTGACTCCGTCAACTAAACCAGCAACTTCTTCCCCAAATTCCTTTTTAATTTCTGCAAGAGAAATCCCACCGTCTTCAACTGTATCATGAAGCAATCCCACAACAATAGAAACTACATCCATTTTATACTCTGCCAAAATTTTCGCAGTTGCTAAGGGGTGAATAAAATAAGGTTCGCCAGAAGCCCGTTTTTGCCCAAGATGGGCGATTTGGCTAAATTCAAAAGCCTTGGCAATCAAATCAAAATCAGCGTCTGGGTTATAATTACGAACCAAAGCAAGCAACTGCTCTAGTTCGCTATTTTGAGATCCTTGATTTTCAAATCGAGGTTTTCTTGGTTGTTCCATTTATTAAGACCTATAGTATAGGCTATTTCCACCTCTTGATCAATTTTCAGCTGCTCTGCCAATTTTCCCTGATTAAAAGCAATGGCAGAGTAGCGGTTTGTGACTGGCGATTGGTGGTTGGTGGCGGCAGCAAGGGTTAATTTAAGATGTTTCCCTTCTGTCCCCACTAAACGAAAGTCCTTAACAATCGCTTTTGTGCAAAATACCGGCTCCGGGTTACCCAAACCAAAAGGAGTTATCGCTTGAATCTTGTCATAAAGTTCTAAGGAAATTTCCTCCATCGGTAACTCTAAATCAATCTTTAAGGTTTTCTCTAAAAGCTCCGAAGAAATTTGCTCCTCTGCTGTTTGTGTCAATCTTTTTTTAAATTCTTCAATCTTGGTTGTCTCGATCGTAAATCCTGCCGCCATTGGATGACCGCCGGCATCAAGCAATAATCCTTGATGCATTCGAATCGCTTCAATAATATTAAAGCCGTTAATTGATCTGGCTGAAGCCTTAGAATAAATTTTTCCTTTCGCAATAACCACCGCTGGCCGATGAAATTCCTCAACTAATTTCCCAGCGACCAAACCGATGATTCCTTCCTCATACTGATCGCTGTCAACCACCAAAAATTTTGGCAATTCTCCTTCAATACCTGCCACAAGCAATCTTGCCTGTTTGACAGTTTCTTCAGTCAACAATTGCCTTTCTTTATTGGTTAACCCTAACTTCGCGGCCAGAGAATCAGCTCTGGCGCAATCTTTAGTACACAACAACCTGAGCGATTCTAAGGCATGCTCCATTCTTCCCATCGCATTTAATCGGGGAGCAATAATGAAACCGACTTCGTAGGTACCAATTTCTTCTTGATTAATACCCGCCTCTTTAAAAATCGACTGCAGTCCACATCTTTTTGTCTTTCTTAAAGCTTGCAGCCCGTATCTAGCAAAACTTCGATTGACGCCAATTAACGGCTCAAGATCCGCAATTGTCGCAATGGCAACGAGATCAAGGTGATTGGTGATTGGTGACTGGTGACTAGTGACT
>Ga0315298_1009002_pt1 | contig 12497 bp, 12 predicted proteins | sample WHS_1_MG_FD_203077 | JGI IMG/M metagenome (GOLD analysis project Ga0315298, IMG submission 203077) | Extremophilic microbial mat communities from Washburn Hot Springs, YNP, Wyoming, USA - WHS_1_MG | ecosystem: Environmental > Aquatic > Thermal springs > Hot (42-90C) | place: USA: Wyoming... | reverse complement strand
TCGATCGTGTGCCGAAAGGGACTGAGGATCTGAATCGGCGGGCGCTGGCGGCCGGCTTCGAGTTGGCCGCGGGCAGCCGCGCGGAGAAATAGCGACCGAACCTCTTGCGCGCGAAGGAGGTGGGGAGCCGGTCAGACTGGGCCCACCAAGCATCCCGAGGATTTAATGATCAGCAAAGTCAGGGGAGGCAGAGTAAAGAATGGCTGAGGAACTCAATGTTTTCGAAACTGCACAGAAGCAGCTCAAGGCGGCGTGCGATGCGCTCAAGCTCGAGCCCGGCATCTACGAGATTCTCAAGCAGCCGCAGCGCATCGTCGAGGTCGCGATCCCGGTGAAGATGGATGACGGCTCGATCCAGGTCTTCACGGGCTGGCGTTCGCAGCACAATAACGCTTGCGGCCCATACAAGGGCGGCATTCGCTACTCGCCGAAAGCATACGCCGACGAAGTGCGCGCGCTCTCGCTCTGGATGACGTTCAAGTGCGCCGTCCTCGGTCTCCCGTACGGCGGTGGCAAGGGCGCCATCAAGGTCGACCCGAGCAAGCTCTCGGCCGGCGAACTCGAGCGGCTCAGCCGCGGCTTCATTGACCTGATCCATCCGCTCATCGGCGCCGACAAGGACGTCCCCGCCCCGGACATGAACACTAACGCTGTCATCATGGGTTGGATGGTCGACGAGTTCGAGAAGCTCCAGGGTCATCCCGAGCCCGGCGTCGTGACGGGCAAGCCGCTTGCCTACGGCGGATCGCTCGGCCGCACCGCTGCGACCGGCAACGGCGTCGGTTTTGCCGTCCGCGAGGCCTGCAAGAAAGTCGGCATCGACCTCAAGGGCGCCCGCGTCGTCCTCCAAGGTTTCGGCAACGTCGGCAGCTACACCGCCCTTGCGCTCGCGCGCCTCGGCGCTAAGATTATCGCCATCAGCGATCTGACTGGCACCATTTACAACAAGGACGGCATCGACATCGAAGGTCTTATCAAGTACCAGGCCAAGAACAAGGCCGAGACGGGCGTGCCCAAGATCGCCGACTTCCCCGGCACCCAGGCCATCAGCATCGACGAGTTCTGGCGGACCGAGTGCGAAGTGCTCTGCCCGTGCGCCACTGAGAACCAGATCACCGCTGAGGTCGCGCAGGTGGTCAACTGCAAGGTCATCGGCGAAGGCGCCAACGGCCCGACGACTCCGGAGGCGGATGAGATTCTCCTCCAGCGCGGCATCCTTGTCGTGCCCGACATCTTCTGCTCGGCCGGCGGCGTGACCGTATCTTACTTTGAATGGGTCCAGAACCTCCAGAACTACTACTGGACCGAAGAAGAGGTCAACGCGAAGCTCGAGCGCAACATGGTTGAGTCGTTCAACAAGATCTACGACATGCAGGTCAAGCACGGCGTAACGATGCGCACGGCGGCGTTCATGGTTGCCATCGAACGGGTCGCCCAGGCGATGCGCGTCCGCGGTTGGGTGTAAGCCGCGCACTGGTTGTGCCAAGATACTAACTGACCGGACCACCCCGCACCGCCAGCGGTCTGACCGCTGGCGGCGCGTGGGTGCCTGAGACCAGGAGCAAAGGGGGACTCGCGTTGAGCGACCACGAAGAGAGGGCGCGTCTCGAGTCCGAGGTGCGCAAGTGGGAAGGCGGGCCGGTGGCCAAAACATTGACCCGCAATCCCGAACGAAAGGAGAGCTTCGTTACCACATCGGGCATCGAGATTCCGCGAGTGGCGACGCCGCTCGACGTCCAGGACCTCGATTACCTGAACGATCTCGGCTTGCCCGGCGAGTATCCGTTCACCCGCGGCGTCCAGCCGACCATGTACCGCGGCCGGTTTTGGACGATGCGCCAGTACGCCGGTTTCGCCACCGCCGAGGAGTCGAACCGTCGCTACAAGTACCTGCTCGAACAGGGCCAGACCGGTCTGTCGGTGGCATTCGACCTGCCGACCCAGATCGGCTACGATTCCGACCACCCGCTCGCTGAGGGCGAAGTCGGCAAAGTGGGCGTCGCCATCGACTCGCTGCGCGACATGGAGATCCTGTTTGACGGCATCCCGCTCGACAAGGTCAGCACGTCAATGACCATCAACGCTCCGGCAGCCGTCCTCTTGGCGATGTACATTGCCGTCGGCGAGAAGCAGGGCGTGCCGAGCGAGAAGCTGAACGGCACCATTCAGAACGACGTCCTCAAGGAGTACGCGGCTCGCGGAACCTACATATTTCCGCCGAAGCCGTCGATGCGGCTGATCACTGACATCTTCGAGTATTGCGCCAAGCACGTGCCGGAGTTCAACACGATCAGTATTTCCGGTTACCATATCCGCGAGGCCGGCGCCACGGCGGTGCAAGAAGTGGCGTTCACCCTGGCCGACGGAATCGCCTACGTCGAGGCGGCCATCAAAGCCGGTTTGGACGTCGATTCGTTCGCGCCGCGGCTATCCTTCTTCTTCAACTCGCACCTCGATTTCCTCGAGGAGATTGCCAAATTCCGGGCCGCGCGCCGCCTCTGGGCCAAGATCATGAAAGAGCGCTTCCATGCTCAGAACCCGCGCTCGCTCATGTTGCGCTTCCACACCCAGACGGCCGGCGTCACGCTGACCGCCCAGCAGCCGTTCAACAACATCATCCGCGTGGCGATGCAAACCATGGCGGCGGTGCTCGGCGGCACGCAGTCGCTTCATACCAACTCCTACGACGAAGCGCTCGCACTGCCGACCGAGGAGTCCGTGCGCATCGCGCTGCGCACGCAGCAGATCGTCGCGTACGAAAGCGGCATCGGCGATACAGTCGATCCGCTGGCCGGTTCCTACTACATCGAGTACCTGACGAACGAGATCGAGCGGCGGGCGCTGGAGTACATCAACAAGATCGATGACCTCGGCGGAGCGGTGGCGGCAATCGAAAAGGGTTACATCCAGAACGAGATCCAGGAGAGCGCCTACCGCTATCAGAAGGAAATCGAGTCCGGCCAACGCGTGGTCGTTGGCGTCAACCGCTTCCAAATGGAGGAGGATCCGCCGAAGAACCTGTTGCGGGTCGACCCGGAAGTGGGCGTGCGCCAGGCCGAAAAACTCAAAAAGCTGCGCGCCGAGCGCGACAACGACCGCGTGCGCGAGACGCTGAGGGCGCTGAAACAGGCGGCTCAGGGCGATGCGAACCTGATGCCGGTCATTCTCGATGCAGTGCGCGTTTACGCGACGCTGGGCGAGATTTGCGGCGTCCTGCGGGAAGTCTTCGGCGAGTACGAGGCCGCAGCGCTTTGATTCGGCTATCCGGTCAAGAAAGGGTGACGCGAAGGTGAGCTCAGAACAGAAAATCCGCGTGCTCATCGCCAAGCCGGGGCTCGACGGCCATGACCGGGGGGCCAAGGTCGTCGCGCGGGCGCTCCGCGACGCCGGCATGGAAGTGATCTATACCGGCCTCCGGCAGACGCCGGAGCAGATCGCCGAGGCGGCTCTGCAAGAGGACGTGCAGGTCGTCGGCTTGTCGATCCTCTCCGGCGCGCACAACCACCTCTTCCCGCGCGTCGTCAAGCTCTTGCGCGAGAAGGGCATGAACGATGTGCTGGTCATCGGCGGCGGAGTGATTCCGCAGGATGACATCCCCGGCCTCAAGGAGGCGGGCGTGGCGGAGATCTTCACCCCCGGCACGCCGACCGCGGAGATCGTCAAGTACATCAGAGAGCATGTCGGTAACCGTTAGGAGTGAGAGCAGTGATCGAGAAGATTGATCATGTCGGGATCGCGGTGCGGAGCATAGAGGAAGCGCTCAAGGTCTACCGCGATGTGCTCGGTATCCAGGTCAAGGAAAGCGAGCAGATGCCGACGCAGAAGCTGGCTCTGCTGCCGATCGGCGAGTCGATGGTGGAACTGCTCGAAGCGGTGTCGCCGGACGCCCCGGTGGCGAAGTTCATCGAATCCCGCGGTGAAGGGATTCATCACATCGCGCTGCGCGTGGACGACATTGAGCGGGCATTGAACGAAGCGAAGGCCGCCGGCCTCAGGCTGATCGATGAGACCCCGCGCGCCGGCGCCGCCGGGTCGAAGATCGCTTTCATCCATCCCAAGAGCGTCCATGGCGTCTTGGTCGAGCTGGTCGAACGGCACGGAGAGCATTGAACCGCCGCACGATTGGAGGAACGCGCGTGAACATTGAGGAGAAGCTTCAGGATCTCAGGGCACGGGAAGAGACGGTCAAGGCGGGCGGCGGCCAGAAGCGCATCGATCGACAGCACGAGGCGGGCAAACTCACCGCCCGCGAACGCCTCGCGCGGCTGTTCGATCCGGGCTCGTTCACCGAAATAGACATGCACGTCAAGCACCGGGCGACGGAGTTCGGCATGGAGAGTGTTGAGGCCCCGGGCGAGGGTGTCGTCACCGGTTACGGTACGATCGACGGCCGGCTCGTGTTCGCCTTCGCCCAGGACTTCACCGTCATCGGCGGCTCGCTGGGCGAGATGCACGCCAAGAAGATCACAAAAGTTCAGGATCTGGCGATGAAAGCCGGTGCGCCTCTGATCGGCCTCAATGACTCGGGCGGCGCCCGCATTCAGGAGGGCGTCGACGCGCTTGACGGCTATGGCCAGATATTCTACCGCAATACGATTGCTTCCGGCGTCATTCCGCAGATCTCGGTCATCATGGGACCGTCGGCCGGCGGCGCCGTCTATTCACCGGCCCTCACGGATTTCATTTTCATGGTCGACAAGACCAGCCAGATGTTCATCACCGGCCCCCAGGTCATCAAGGCCGTCACCGGCGAGGATGTCACCCCGGAGCAGCTCGGCGGGGCGTTGACGCACAATACGATCAGCGGCGTGGCCCATTTCTTCGCCGAGAACGACGAGGCCGCCCTGGCGGCTGTCCGGCGGCTGTTGGGTTTCCTGCCGTCGAACAACCTTGAGGAACCGCCGGTGGTCGACGGCGGCGACCAACTTGATCGCGTCGACGAGGCGCTGCTTACGATCATTCCGGACGACCCGAACAAGCCTTACGATGTCCGCAATGTCATCCGCAGCGTGGTCGACAACGGCGATTTCATGGAGGTCCATGAGAGCTATGCCACCAATGCCGTGGTCGGCTTTGCCCGCCTCGGCGGCAGGTCCGTCGGCATGGTCGCGAATCAGCCGCGGGTGATGGCGGGCTGCATCGACATCAACGCGTCCGACAAGATCAGCCGGTTCGTGCGCTTCTGCGATGCGTTCAATATTCCGGTGGTGACGTGGGTCGACACGCCGGGCTACCTCCCCGGTACCAACCAGGAGTACGGTGGCGTCATCCGCCATGGCGCGAAGATCCTCTACGCCTACTCCGAGGCCACCGTGCCCAAGGTGACGGTCATCCTGCGCAAGGCTTACGGCGGCGCCTACTTGGCCATGTGCGCCAAAGCCCTCGGCGCCGATCAGGTGATCGCTTGGCCGCAGGCCGAGATCGCCGTGATGGGGCCGGACGGCGCGGCGAACATCATCTTCAAAGATGAGATCGCCAAGGCCGAGAATCCGGTCGAGATGCGCAAGGCGAAGATCGCCGAGTACCGCGACAAATTCGCCAATCCGTATGTGGCTGCTGCGCGCGGATACGTCGATGCGGTGATCGATCCCCGGGAGACCCGTCCGCGCATCATCAGCGCCCTCGAGATGCTGAACAGTAAGCGGGAGAGCCGGCCGCCGAAGAAGCACGGGAATATACCAGTATAGCCACCAAAGGGGGCACAACGGTGACCTTCAGCTCGGGTGTCGTGGGGACCATGGGAGCGCTGGCGCTGCTCCTCAGCTTGGTTGCTCTCGCGGTGGCCCTGAGCGACCGCCGGCGGGCCATGAACGCGGCGCCGCCCTCCGCGGCTGCGGAACTAACCTCGGCCGCGCGGCGACCCGGGCCGGATGGCAGCCGGAACCAGGATCGATCCGGGCCGGCGGTTGCGAATGCCGCAGGCCAGACTGACCACGCCGGAGGGGGAGAACCGATGGCCAAGATCACGCCCGCACCAGCCAGCGATGAGGTGGCGGCGGTCATTGCCGCTGCGATCGCGGCCTGTCTCGATGAAGAAGCGAACCGCGTCGGCGCCGTGGCGGTGACACATGTCACCCGCTACGGTGTGGCCGGCCCGGTATGGAAGGCCGCGGGACGCACCGCGGTGATCGGCGCGCGAGAAGCGATGTACGGAAAGGGGTATCGGCGATGAGGAAATTCCGCGTCACCGTGAACAACACAACTTATGAAGTCGAGGTCGAAGAGGTTGGCGCTGCGCTGCGTCCGGCTGCGGCTTCCGCTCCGGCGGCCGCTGCACCGGCTGCGCCCGCCCGCCCGACGGCTGCCCCCGCGGCACCGGCTACTGCGCCTGCCGCTGCGCCGGCCGCTGCATCGCGCGCGCCAAGCGCGGGCGGTGTCGAAGTAAAGGCGCCGCTCCCGGGCGTCGTCCTCTCGCTCAAAGTCAAGCCCGGCGACCAAGTCAAGCGCGGCGGGCTGCTGCTCATCCTCGAGGCGATGAAGATGGAGAACGAAATCCTCGCGCCGCAGGACGGGACGGTCCGCGAGATCCTCGTCTCGTCCGGTGCTTCGGTGAACACCGGCGACGTGCTGGTCGTTCTCGACTGAGAAGGCCATCAATCGGATATCGCGGCAGGCACCGGCCAACACTAGTTGGCGAAAGGGGGCCTGCCGTGTTGTATTTTCGTCGCTGCCGGACCGCAGTTGCCGCGTTGATGGCGCTTCTGACGCTGGCGACCGCGGGCTGCGGCCGACCGCTGAGGTTTCCCCTCACGGCCGGGGCCGCATTCGAGTTCTCAGCTTATTTTCAAGAGGACATCTCCGGCGTCGCCAGGGCGGCGCTGGCGGCCGGGAGACGGCTTATCCGCACCATCTATCCGGTCTGGTACGAGGTCGACGCCGCGGGCAACATCAGCGACCTCGGCTATGATGCTGAGGTGCAACGCACGGCGGCTGACGCCGGAATCGCGGTCGTACCGGTGGTCAGGAACCGCGTCGTCCCAGGCAGCGACCCCGCCGCTCTGGTGCGGAACCGCAGGACCGCTCAGGCGGCCGCTGCGAGGCTGGCCAGCCTCGCAGCCGGCCGCGGGTTTCACGGCCTGAACATCGATTTCACCGGCTTGCCGGCTGATGCCGGGGATGAACTACTGTCGTTTTGCCGCGACCTCTGGCGACGCCTGCACGGTTTGGGCAAGCGCCTCGTGATCACCCTGCCGGCCAGGCCGGACCGCAGCGCGGCCGAGGTTGCCGCGTACAACTATCGGCAACTCTCGCGGGTGGCCGACTTCATTATCCTGGCGGCCTATGATCACAGCAGCGCCGTTACTGCGCCCGGACCGGTTGCTCCACTGGCCTGGGTCGAGCGCAGCATCGCCGACGTGACCCGCGTCGTGCCCGCCAACAAGGTGATTCTGGCCGTCGGTGCCTACGGGTATGACTGGCCAACCGGCGGGCCGGGTTTGCCGGCCGCCGTTTCGGCGGCGGGCGCGTACCAGTTGGCCAGTCAAGTGAGTGCTACCGTGAGCTTTGACGCGGCGGCCCACGAGGAGACTTTCTCATACAGCCAGGCGGGGATGAACCGCATCGTCTGGTTCGGCGACCGACGCAGCGTCAGCGAGCGCATTGCGCTCGCGCGTGCCTGCGGCCTGTACGGTGTCGTCTGCTGGCGGCTCGGGCAGGAGGAAGCGGGCTTTTGGGACGCGGTTAAGCAGGCGCTGCGGGGGAAATAGGTTCGGCAGCCGATGACCGGCAGGATGGCGCGGGCGGAGCGCGAAAGGAGCTGTGGGGAGGTGGTCGCGTGTTCGACTGGACGTTCGGATTCGGCAAACGCGCTCTGCGCAACGAGATCCTGACGCGGCGGCTGATGCTGAGCCGCGAGGCGAATGCGGAATACAGTCGGCGCATTGCGGAGCATGTCGCCGGGATGCCGGCCTTCATCGATTCTTCCACCATCATGGCCTATTGGCCATTCCGGAACGAGGTCGACACTTCGCTGCTCGTCCGGGCGGCGCTGGCGAGCGGCAAGCGAGTCGTGTTGCCGCGGACGATCAAGCAAGAGCGGCGGCTGGCGCCCCACATCATCAGTGATGCCGAGCGCGACCTCCGGCCGGGCGCATACGGCATCATGGAGCCCTTGCCCGACCTCCCGGAGGCGAAGCCGGAGGAGATCGGGTTGGTCATTGTGCCAGGCTTGGTGTTCGACCGGGCCGGCAATCGGATCGGCTACGGCGGCGGGTACTACGATCGTTTCTTGCCACAACTGACGCGGGCGGCCAAGGTCGCCGTGGCCTTCTCGCTTCAGATAGTGGCCCGCGTGCCGTTCGATGAGCGCGATCGGCCGGTGGACTATGTTGTGACCGAAGATGAAGTCATTGATTGCCGTGCCGAACGTGGTGCGCCCTGAGCCTTTCCCGGGCGGCAGTGCCCGTGACCGCGCGCTTGCCGCTGGCGCCCGCTCTAAACAGGCGGCCGCGTCCCGCCGATAACTGGGACGAAGCGATAAGATCCAAAAGGGGTGGGCTGCCTTGCGGACTGCCGCGGGGAAAAGCAAGAGGTCGGGCGCGGCTGACAAATGTTCGTGGTCGCCCGGCGGCAAAGGCTCTGCGGGCTGCCGCCTGATCGCTGCGGCGCTTGTGCTGCTGGCGGCCATCTGGGTGGGCGGCGTCCCCGCTGCGGGCGCTCTGATGAGTGACGTTAGCGGCACTCAGTATGAACCGGCCGTGAGCGCCCTGCGCGAGGTGGGGATAGTCGGCCTCGAGTGGGCGGTTAGCCTGCGGCCGCAAGAGCTCCTTACGCGAGCAGAGGAGGCCAGGCTGTTGACGCGCGCTCTGGTCGGCGAGGTGAACGCGCGGGGATTCCTGCCGCTGCGTTTCCCCGACGTGGCGGCCGACCATTGGGCCAAGCCGTACATCGACACGGCGGTCTGGCTCAAATTGATGCCGGGGCGTCCGGACGCTGCGTTCAACCCGGACGGACGGGTCGCGCGCGGACAGTTCGCGGCAGACGTGCTGCGCCTTTGCGGCTACCGTCCGGCAGATGCAACCGCGGCGATGGAGTTGGCGGGCCGGCTCGGATTATTCGACGGCGCGCCGGCGGCGTACGCCTATATCACGCGCGGCGATGCTGTGATCATGACGTATCGTGCCTTTTTTGGCATTGTAAATCCGGAGCTGGGTTCAACGCTGGCGCGGCGCGTTTTCGGTTCGCGACTGCGGCCGGTGGCGCCGGGCGATCAGACGCCGCCGCTCGAGCTGCATTTCCTGCCGGAGGTGGGGGCGACGCTGGTCCGCCTCCCGAGCGGAGCCGACTGGTTGGTCAACACCGGCTGCCCGGCGACATTGCCGACCTTGTTTGCGTATCTGGCGCGCCTTGGCATTGATCGCCTCGATGCGCTGATTATCACTGACGGTGCCGCTGCGCCGGCCGGGGCCGTAGCGGCCGTGGTGGATCGCTTGGCGCCGACGCGGACGGTGAATTGCGTCGAACTGGCGGCTGCCGCTCAGCCCTTCCCGGCGGAACTGCTGATGCGGGACAAGGACATTAAAGTGGATCTGCTCGTCCGTCCCGGCGCGAACGCCGGCGCCATCAGGATAGCGCGCGGCAGCCTGCGGGCCTTGCTCGCGGATGGCCTCGGTCCGGCGGACGAGCGATACTTCGTCGAACGGGACAAGTCGGCGCTGGCGGCCGACATCTGGCTCCCAGCCGGGCTCGGAGCTTATGAACAGCACGATGCGAATTTCCTGCTGGCAGTCAGCCCCGGTTATGTCTTCGGCCGCCCGGGAGTGGGCGCCGACGCCCGGAGCTTTGCTGAAGGGCTCCAGGCCGCGGGCGTCGAGTTACTGCTGGCGGGCGACGACGGAGCGGCTCGCGTGAGCATCGGCAGCCGCTCGCTCACGGTTGCCACCGCGGCGGCCAGCGCGCGTTGAGGCGCGCCAGACGTCGCCGCTTGGCGGACGGTCCCTTGACCGCGGCCCTGCGATGCGTCACAATTGGGTTGAGTTGTTCATGCTGCCGCCGGGGTGAGCCGGCGGGAGGGATGACAGTGGATACACCGAGAGTCGTCGTCGATCTTGACCGACTGGAACAAAACATCCGCGACATGGCCGAGCTGGCCGCGCGGCACGGCAAACGCCTCAGGCCGATGGTCAAGACTCACAAGTCGCCGGAAATTCTCGCTATGCAGTTGGCGGCGGGAGCCAACGGGATCCTGGCGGCCAAGGTCGGAGAAGTCGAAGCCTTGGCGGATTATGGGGCGACAGATGCCGTCCTGGCGTACCCGGTCGTCGGCGAGGAGAAGGTGGCGCGCATCGCGGCGCTCAGTGAACGCGGGATCAGGATAACCGTTTCTTTCGATGACGGCGATCACGCCGAGTGGTTGGCGCGTCAGCTCGCCGCGCGCGGACTCGTCCTGCCGGCCTTGGTCATCGTCGATACCGGCGTTCGGCGGATCGGCGTCCCGGCCGGCCGGCCGGCGGCCGAACTTGCCCGCCGCATCGCCAGGCTGCCCGGGCTGTCGTTCGCTGGCTTTGCCGCCCACGCTGGGCATGCATACGGCCTCGGCTCGCCCGCGGCGCTCAGGGAGTGCGCGCGCGCCGAAGCCGCGGCCTTGGCGGAGTCTAAGCGGCTGACCGAGGCCGTCGGGGTGTCGGTTGAGACGGTGGCCGTCGGGGCGACGCCGACTGTTCCTTACGAGGCCGAGGAAGACGTCATCACCGAGCTGCGCCCGGGGAACTACGTGTTCTACGACGCCAACCAGCTCGCCATCGGCAGCGCGACGCCGGATCGGGTCGCCCTGCGCGTGATCGCGCGCGTCATCTCTCGCCCCGAGCCCGGACGCTGCGTCATCGATGCCGGCAGCAAAGCCCTCAGCTCCGACCGCGGCGCCCACTCGAGCGGGCTCGTGAAGGGATACGGCCTCATCGAAGGTTTTCCCGATGCGGTACTTGACCGCCTTTCCGAAGAAGTCGGCGTCATCACCATGCCGCCTGAGACGCCGTGGCGCGCGGGCGACGAAGTGACGATCATCCCGAATCACGCCTGCGCTGTCGTCAACGGTTGGGACCGGCTGCTGGCGGTGCGGGCGGGGCGAGTCGTCGGCGAGATCACCGTGGCGGCGCGCGGACGATACCAGTGAACGGCGGCGGGTGATGCGACGGCGGGGGAGATGAGACTGTGTGGCAGATGACGCTGTGCGAGAAAAAGAAAAGCGGAGGCTTCTCAGCCTCCGCTTTTGTGGACGCAGGGGGATTCGAACCCCCGACCTCCGCGATGCGAACGCGGCGCTCTCCCAACTGAGCCATGCGCCCGTGCCATCAGACAACAATGATTTTACCGTAGAGAGCGATGCGAGTCAAGTGCAGGCCATTACCTTCGACTTCGGAAACACGCTCGTGCGCTTCGGCGAACGCGAACACAACGACATTCTACGGCGCTTTCACGCGTTTGTCGAGCGCCGGGTGGCGCCGTGCAGCTTTGAGCGCATGGCAAAACTGTACGTGAACATTATGGATGCCCAATTTCGTGTTTACCGTCCCCGCCTGATTGAAAACGACATGCGCGAGCGCTTGGAATTCTTGTTTTGGAAGCTGCGGGGCGAACCGCCGACGCCGGAGCTGCTGCAGGCCGGGATGGCTGCCCACTGCGCGGCGGCCGTCGCGTCGCTGTCGGTCCCGACCGAGCTGAGGCCGCTGCTGGCCCGGCTCGCTGAGAGCTATCGGCTCGGCGTGATATCGAACTATCCGTACTATGAAGCCGTCCCGGCGGTCCTCGCGGCAGCAGACGTTCGGCAGTACTTCGGTAGCATCGTCGTCTCGGCGGCCGTCGGGACCTTCAAGCCGCAGCGGGAACTGTTCGAACGGGCGGCGCGCGAACTCGGTGTACCTCTCTGCGAGCTGCTGCATGTCGGCGACGACATCGCCGCCGATGTGGTCGGCGCCATGGCGGCCGGCGCGCGCGCCGCCTATCTGCTCGAGTTCACCGCCGGCGCGCAGGGACGGTTTTTGCGTTACGAGGGCGCGGAGTTGCCCGCGGGAGCTTATGTCATTCAATCGCTCGCCGATTTGCCGCGCCTGCTCGCCGAGATTGAGCGCGCCGGGAGCACCGCGGTCGGCGGGTGAGCCGTCGGCTCGCGGCCGCGTGACAGGGCGAGGAGGGAGGACTGAAGATGCGCGGATGCGCTGGCGGTGAAGCCCCGAACCTCGTCGTCCGCACCGCGGGGCTGGACGATGTCTTCGGCATTCATGAAGTGCATAAGAGCGACGTCAGCCAATGGCGACGTCTCGACGGCAGCCCGGCCGAGTTCGACCGTCTGTCGGTGTTGGAGCGCTACTTGCATGGCGGCCCCTGGATGTCGCCGGAGAGCTGCGCTGTCTACGTCAATGAGCTCATTCTTGCTGCAACGCCGCCCATTGTCGCCGTTCGCGAGGGGCGGGTAGTCGGAGAGATGGAGCTGTTGTTCGGCCACGACCGCCCGGAGCTGGGAAAGGCCGTCTGCCTCAGCATCCTTTATGTCCACCGGGCGG
>Ga0315298_1009000_pt1 | contig 12498 bp, 10 predicted proteins | sample WHS_1_MG_FD_203077 | JGI IMG/M metagenome (GOLD analysis project Ga0315298, IMG submission 203077) | Extremophilic microbial mat communities from Washburn Hot Springs, YNP, Wyoming, USA - WHS_1_MG | ecosystem: Environmental > Aquatic > Thermal springs > Hot (42-90C) | place: USA: Wyoming... | reverse complement strand
GCCCCCGTCATCAATCCGGATTCGGCGCTGGAGAGGAAGGCAACCGCGCGCGCGACCTCGGTCGGGTCGATCAGCCGGCCGAAGGGTTGCTGCGCTGCGGCGTCGGCCAGCCAGTTCTCGCTGGCGCCGTGGAATTCGGTCTGAACCCGGTGTTCGCCATCGCTCGCCATCCAGCCGATATTCAGGCCGTTGACGCGGATTCGGTTGCGCAGGAGTGCATAGGCGGTGTTCTGCGTCAGGGTCGCCAGCGCGCCTTTCGAGGCGCAGTAGGCGGAAATGAAGGGCTGCCCAGCCTTCGCCGACATCGAGCAGATATTGACGATCGTGCCTTCGGTATTCTCTCGCCGCATGATCCGGATTGCATCCTGCATGAGAAAGAACGGTCCGCGGACGTTGACGGCGAACATGCGGTCAAACAGATCCGGGGAGGTATCGATGATGGTGCCGCGGTCGGTGATCGCGGCGGCGTTGACAAGGACATCGACCCGACCGAAAGCGGTGTCGGCCGCGGCGACGACCGCTCGGCAATCCTCGACCTGCCCGAGATCGGCTTGCACGAAGATTACCCGAGCGCCAGTGGCTTCAGATATTTCCCTTGCCCGCGCCTCACCCTTTTCACGCGAGCGGCCACAGGTGACCAACCCGGCGGCATCGCGCTCGGCGAATAGCCGGGCGATCGCCAAGCCAAGCCCTTGGGTGCCGCCGGAAACAATCGCGATTTTTCCCGACAATTGAGCCATCATCGGGTCTCCTGAATAGAATAGCCGGCGCGACGCAGCGCATCGGCGAGAGCGTCGTGGCCGATTTTCGCATAGCGCGCCGGCGGTGCCTTGGCCGGGTCTTGCTCGGCCTCGACGACGAACCAGCCTTCGTAACCGAAATCGGCAAGACGCTGGATGACCGGTCCGAAATCGATGGAGCCGTCGCCCGGCACGGTGAAGGCGCCAGCGAGGACCGCATCCAGAAAGGACTGCCGCGTACGGTCGAGCCCCGCGATCACTGGCTCTCGCACATCCTTAACGTGAACATGGCGGATTCGCCTGCCATGTTTCGTCAGCACGCGGAACATGTCGCCGCCGGCAAAGCGGAGATGCCCGGCATCGAAAAGCAGCCCGACGGCCTCGCCGGTATGGGCCATCAGCAGATTGATGTCGCGCTCGGTCTCGACCGCGGTGGCCATGTGATGGTGGAAGACGAGCGGAACGCCCTGTTCCGCACAGTATTCGGCAAAGCGAGTCAGGCGCCGCCCATAGGCGGGAAACGCATCCTCCGCTAACACACGGCGGCCGGCGAGCGGGGCGTTGCGGCGATTCTGCAGCGTGCCGGCCGTTTCGCCATAAACGAGGCAGGAAGCACCGAGCTCTCGAAACAAGGCGAGTTGAGCGGCGGCCTGCTCACGCTCGGCTACGAGATCGTCGGGTGCGTCCAACACCGTTCCGGAATACCAGCCGCCGACGAGAGAAAGACCGAAAGCGCCCAGCTTTGCCCGCAGAGACGGAGCATCTCTTGGAAACTTGCCGCCATTTTCGACGCCAATGAAGCCGGCGGCACGACTCTCGGCGAGGCAGGTTTCGAGCGGCGTGTCACCGCCGAGTTCCGGCAGGTCGTCATTGGTCCAGGCGATCGGGGCAATGGCCAGCTTGGCTTTCATTCAGAATCCTCCCATCCCGCGGCCTCGGCAAGCGACCTACGCGGCTTTAGAATTTTTATTGCCGATTATTTTATATTGCAAGCTTTATTGCAATAATGCCGCCGCCGGAAGCGTCAGGTTCCTTCAGCGCGCCGGCGGCGCGGGCCGGCGGCACCGCGGCTGCGATCCTTCTCGGTGACGGTGGGGATACGTGGCATTTCATCTCGGCCGCGCTGAAGGATCGCCGCACTCGCCACCGCAAGGCATTGTACGAGGCACATCGGCGCCGCGAGCGTGCGCGCGAACGAGTATTCATCCTCCGGAACCGTGAAGAGCGCCTTTGCATCCTTGGCGATCGGCGACAGCTGGCTATCGGTAATAGCAATGACGGGCGTTCCGCTCGCGGCCGCGCGCTCGGAAATCGCCACCACCTCCTGCGCATAATGCCGGAAGGCGATGGCGACGAGCACGTCGCCGCGCGTCATTGTTTCCGCCATTTCCTGCGCGAGGCCGCCCGCCGGATCGAGCAGGACAACGCGGCGGTGCAGCATGGTCAGCAGGTAGCGCAGCAGCAGGGCGATGGGTTCGGAGCGGAGCTGGCCGGCGATGTAGATCGTGTCGGCCCCGGTGATCAAGCGGGCCGCTCCGGTGAGGGTGTCCTCGGGAACGCGTTCGAGCAGGTCCTGTAGGGCGGCTATGTCGCGCACTACAAGATCGCGCAGGTAACCGAGATTGCCGGAGCGCGCATGGCGGGACAGTTCGCCATCCAGGGCCTTGACCCGCTCGCGGAACCCCGGCGCCGCCGTGGCAAGCCGGGTCTGAAACACGGCTTGCAATTCCTTGAACCCGGAATAGCCGAATTCCTGGGCGAAACGGACCAGGCTGGAAGCATGGGTGTCACACCGCAGCGCGATGACACTGATCGATTCGAGCGCGACGACATTGGGATTTTGTGTGACGAAACGGGCGATTTTCTGAAATCCCGAAGAAAGGTTGGGATATTGCGCGGTGATGAGATTGACGATGCCCTCATAGTTCTCCGGCAGTCCGCTGCCGGACGTCGACTTACCCCTGACCATTCACCCACTCTCCGCTTCACTGGTTTCGTTCGCGACCGGACACCGATGCCCGTATGGGAAGACGGAATCGGTTTGGAATTTTTGTTGCAGATTATATTTTTCGGCAATATGTTTTCTGCGTCACACCATGAACACAATCGGCACAACAAGACGAGGAACCGCCTTCCGATGATCCGATCGATCCGCACGTGCCCGCCGCCCATGGCGCCTTCGTCCTGCCTCCAAAGTCAGGGCATGCAGTACGGCGACGCAGTCCGGTCAGCTGCCACTATAGCGTGCGGATGCGGCATCGCAAGAAACGTTGCGATGACCGGTAGCCGGCAATGATCCCGAACAATGTGTTGCGCACATGGCGCGCGGGCGGGGCTGCGATCAATGGCTGGCTATCAATCGGCTGTCCATTCACTGCCGAGATCATGGCGGCGCAGGGATACGACTCGATCACGATCGACCTCCAGCACGGGTTGGTCGGCTACGAGGTGGCGACAACGATGCTGCAGGCGATGCAGGCTAGCGGTGTAACGCCACTTGTGCGCGTTCCATGGCTTGATCCGACCTGGATCATGAAGGCGCTGGACGCCGGCGCCTATGGCGTGATCTGCCCGATGGTGAACACGCGCGAGGATGCCGAGCGGCTGGTGTCCTATGTCCGTTATCCACCCGTCGGGACGCGCAGCTTCGGCCCGACCAGGGCGAATTTCTCCGCCGGCGCCGATTATGGGCGCGAGGCCGACCGGGAGATGATCTGCCTGGCGATGATCGAAACCGCCGAGGCTTTCGCCAATCTCGCCGAGATTGTGGCAACGCCCGGGCTCGATGGCGTCTATATCGGGCCGGCCGACCTCACGCTTGGCCTGACCGGACGGCGTTTTCCGACCGGATTTGACCGGGTGGAACCGGAACTCGTCGAGGCGATCGGCACAATTCTGGACACGGCGCACCAGGCGGGCATCCGCGCCTGCCTGCACAATGGCTCGCCTGCCTATGCGGCGAAGGCGATCGGGTGGGGGTTCGATCTCGTCACCGTGTCGAACGATGTGCGGCTGCTGGCCGATGCCGCGCGCGCGAGCGTGGAGACGACACGGCGCCTCACCGCCGGCGCGGGAGAGTCCTGACATGCCGCATGTTCTTGTCGCCGGACGGATTCACGAGGCCGGGATCGATGCGCTGCGGGCGGCGGAGGGCATCACGCTGGACGTGGTCGATGAGGTTTCACTCGAGTCCTACGCGAAGCTGATCGTTCGGGCCGACGCAGTGCTGATTCGCACGCAACCGATGCCAGCGGAGGTGATTGCGACCGCACCTCAGCTACGCATCGTCTCTCGGCATGGGGTGGGGTATGATTCGGTCGATGTCCCGGCGCTGAACGCGCGCCGGATTCCGCTTTCCTTGGTTGGCGACGTCAATTCCCGCTCGGTGGCCGAACATGCGCTCATGATGATTCTCGCCCTCGCCCGCCGCCTGCCGGATTACGACCGGGCGACGCGGGCGGGCGAATGGCATCGCCGTGACAGCCGCGAGGCGGGAGACATCGCCGGCAAGAGCCTTCTGGTGATCGGCTTCGGCCGGATTGGCCGGATCGTGGCGAAGATGGCGCAGGCCTTCGAGATGCAGGTCATGGTGCGTGATCCGATGGCCGATCCGGCGGCAATCCGCGATGCCGGGGCCGTTCCGGCGGACGATCTGGGCGGGGCGCTGGCGGCAGCGGATTTCGTGTCGCTGCACATCCCGCGCGCGGGACAGGCCCCGGTAATCGGCGCGACCGAGCTCGCGCGGATGAAGCCTTCCGCCTTCCTGATCAACACGGCGCGGGGCGGGCTGGTGGATGACGCGGCACTCGATGAGGCGCTGCGCGCCGGCCGCCTCGCCGGCGCCGGGCTCGACGTGTTCACTGAGGAACCGCCACACCCGGGCCGGGGACTGCTTGACAACGAACGCGTGCTGCTGACGCCGCATGTGGCCGGACTGACGCAGGAATGCGCGATGCGGATGTCGCTCGCCGCAGCGCGCAACATTCTCGACCATTTCGCCGGGCGGCTCGACCCCGCGCTCGTCGTCAACCGCGCGGCGATCGGGTATGCGGCCGCGCCGGCCGGCGCATGAACCTGCCGCGCCGGCGCCGGCGCGGTCTCTCGAACCCGGGGCCGCGGCCCCAGAACCCGGAGTGTCTTCAATGTTGAGGGTTGCCGTTCTCGGCGCCGGCCGCATCGGCCGGATCCATGCCGCCAATGCCGCCGCCAACCGGCAGGCGAAGCTCGTTGCCATTGCCGATCCGTTCGGAAGCGCGGCGGAGGACCTCGCGCGGGAACTTGGCTGCGCCGCCTCGACCGATCCCGAAGCCGTGCTGGCGCGCGCAGATGTCGATGCCGTGGTGATCGGCACGCCGACCGACACGCATGTCGCGCTCATGCTCGCCGCGGTGCGCGCCGGCAAGGCCGTGCTGTGCGAGAAGCCGATCGATCTCGACATCGCCAAGGCGGATGCGGCGGTCGCCGAGGTCGAGCGGCTCGACGGACGGGTGATGCTGGCGTTCAACCGGCGCTTCGATCCGGCCTCGCAGGAACTGCGGCGCGCGATCGACGCCGGTGAAATCGGCGAGGTGCGGCAGGTGATCATCTCGAGCCGCGACCCGGCGCCGCCGCCGCGCGCCTATCTCGAACATTCCGGCGGGATTTTCCGGGACATGACGATCCATGATTTCGACATGGCGCGCTTCCTGCTCGGCGAGGAACCGGTGGAGGTGATGGCGACGGCGAGCCGGCTGATCGATCCGAACCTGGCGGAAATTGGCGACTTCGACACGGTGATGGTCAACCTGCGCACGGAGTCCGGCCGGCAGTGCCACATCAATTGCTGCCGCGCCGCCGTGTATGGCTATGACCAGCGCTTCGAGGTGTTCGGCTCGGCGGGGATGCTGATGAACGATAACCTGCGCCCGACCACGGTGCGGCGCTGGAGCAGTGCGGTGACCGACGCGCGCGAGCCGCTGCTGAACTTCTTTCTCGAACGCTATGCCGACGCCTATCGCACCGAGTTCGAGATGTTCCGCGCGGCAGTCGAAGCCGGCGCGCCGATGCCGGTGACCGCACGCGACGGCCGGCAGGCGCTGCGGCTTGCCGATTGCGCGCTGGAATCGGCGTTGACCGGCCGCGCGGTCCGGGTCTGAAGCCATGCGGGAAATCGGCATCGGTCTGATCGGCACCGGCTTCATGGGCAAGGCGCACGCGATAGCCTGGCGCGCCGCCGCCGGAATCCTGCCAGGTGCGCTACGTCCCGCTCTGCGCGTCGTCTGCGATGTCGATACAGGGGCAGCAGCCGCGGCGGCGGCGCAGTTCGGCTTCGCGCGGCATGAGAGCGACTGGCGGCGGGTGGTGGCTGCGCCGGATGTGGAGATCGTCTCAATCACCGCGCCGAACGCGTTCCACCGGGAGATGGCACTGGAAGCGATCGCGGCGGGCAAGCATGTTCACTGCGAGAAGCCGATCGCGCCGGACGCGGCGACGGCGGAGGAGATGACGCGCGCCGCCGAGACCGCCGGCGTGGTGACCCAAGCCGGGTTCAATTACATCAAGAATCCACTGCTGAAACATGCACGGGCGATGATCGAGGCCGGGGAACTCGGCGAGATCACCGGGTTTCGCGGCATCCACGCCGAGGATTACATGGCCGACCCGGACCAGCCGCATAGCTGGCGCACCGATCCGTCCAACGGGGCCGGCGCGATCGCCGATATCGGCAGTCACATCATCGGCATGGCGCGCTACCTGCTGGGCCCGATCGCCGAAGTGAACGCAACACTTGAAACTGCGGTAAAGACGCGCCCTGTCGCACCGGGGGCAGTGGAGCGGCGGCCAGTTCTGGTGGACGATATCGCGCGGCTCACTCTGCGCTTCGCGCGCGGCTACGGTGGCTCGATCGAGGCAAACTGGGTGGCGACGGGGCGGAAGATGCAGCTCGGCTTCGAGATCAGCGGCTCGAAGGGGGGGCTGGTGTTTACCCAGGAGCGGCTGAACGAGCTGCTGTTCTGTCGCGCGGGGGGCGATTCGGCGCGGGCGGGTTTCACCCGGATCGAGACCGGGCCGGCTCACCCGCCTTACGGGCAGTTCTGCGTGGCGCCCGGGCATCAACTCGGCTTCAACGATCTCAAGACGATCGAAATGGCCGAGTTTCTTGACGCGATCGCCGGCGGCGCCCGACGGGGACCGGATTTCCGCGAGGCTTGGGAGGTGCAGAAAGTCGTCGATGCCGCCATCGAATCATCACGGACGGGAGGCTGGCGGGCGGTCAGCTGAACGAAAGCGGCCCGGGTCGGCGATCCGGGCCGCGCTCGCTGCGCCACGCCGAGGGCAGCGTCACTAGGTCGTCGGCAACACGAATTCGGCGTTGGCACACGGAGGCCAGTGGGCCTGCGGGGCCGTGGCCATCTTGAGCTTGATGTAAAAGCACGCGCTTCCGCGGCCGTGCACGTGGTGGTCGCCGCATAGCGAGACCTTCCAGCCGCCGAAGGAGTGGAACGCCATCGGCGTACCCGTGGCGTCAGTGAATAGTATCCAACTCCAACGTGGCGAGATGGTTTATGGCCCGGGTCATGATCTTGGCTCCAGACCTGAATTCGCGCTGAGGGCTGTCCAGGCATGGCGTCAGACCGACACCTTGAGACGCTGCGACGCGGCAGGAGCATCCAGGTTTCCGATCGCCGACCACTGAAGATCGCCTGCATAGCGCCAGGCCATGCGCCCAGCCTCATCGAGGGCGAACAGATGTAGCCAGCCGTTGTCAAACAGCGCCCGCACGTCAGCGTGCCGGCCAAGGATCTCCGACATCGCCTCACGCGGCGCCTCGATGCAGACCGACAGACGCAGCGGATCGTGCGCGTAACGCTCGCCGTCATGGACCGATTGCCAAGGCAGGCCGACGCGCAAGAGCCCGCCGTTACCCTCGACCACGCCGATCCCGCCGGTGACGTTGTGCAGGAGCTTGTTGCCGCCCCCGAACACGTCGGGCGCCACGGTCGAACCATAATATTGCAAGCTGATCCAGCTCGCCACGACGACCGGAGCTGTCAAGATCAACTCAAGAACGCTGAAGCTCTTGTCCTGCTTCCAGTCGTAATCATGCAGGAAGGCCCGGCCTCCCAGGCTTTTGCCGGCAGTGCGCCGGCGCGGAGCGGCGATGAAGGCTTGGCATCCCGCGAGCGCCCATTCCGGCCGGGTCTCGGACCAGTCGCGGCCCCTCTTGGGAAGAGAGGCATCGCTTGCGGCGCGGGGCAAGCGGAGGGCGCGCTCGGTTCGCGCAATCTTGCCCGCCGATGTGAGCCAGAGTCTCGCCTGCTCGAGGTCGCCCCTGTGGGCGGCGGAGGGATGATCATCGAGATAGAGGGTCACGTCGTCAGTCGTGGTATCGTGCAGGGCCGCCACGAAGTGCGTGTCGTCTGGAATCTCGATACCATTCCGCGAGAGTCCCCCTCTCACCTCCGCATCGTTCAGAAGCGACGCGAGCAGCCTGGCGTTGACCTCACCCGAATACCCGCCGCAGGCTCCGCAATGCAGCGCGCTGGCGTGAGGATTATTCACGACATTTGCGCCGTGACCGACGAACAGAACGAGCCGCGCGAAATCCCGCGTCAGGGACATCGCGCGCAGCACGGTCTCTGCAGTCTCAACCCGAGTCACCAGGTCAGGAGCGGGATCGAGTCGAGGCGACGGGTCGCTTGGCGGCGGGGAGACTTGCAATCCCAACGCATCCGCCAGGAGCTTGCCCACATAAACGGGACCGGTCGCCTCGACGAAGGCGAAGGAGGAGACTGCGGCGAGCTTGAACCGGCCCCAGGCGCGTCTTGCGCGCGTCTTTACACGCGTGGACTGATCCTTCGCGTGGGCATCCAGGCCGCCAGAGTACGACCTGAGTGCGGGATTGAGCAGAACAGGCAGCCGCCTTTCCTCGACGTCAGAGGCGAAGCGCCGGTGCGAGGTCGTCAGACCAAAAAAGCCCGCAAAGCCTATCGTCTGGATTCGGGGATCCATGCTCTCGAGCGCCCTGCGAAAGACCTCCGAGCGAACGTCGATGCAAAAGGCGGTCTGGAGCGCGGGCCGGTCATTGAGCGCGTGCGGTGAATGCTCCGCCAGCGTTTGGGCCAACGCGCGCTGGGCGGCATGTTCGGCAGCCGCCTGAAGGATGGCATCGATTGCAATATCGCGAGTCGGCTCAACAGGCGCCGCATGCGCCGTCCGGACGCCACGCCACGCGGCGGCGATCTCAGCATCATACTGCAGAAAGAGCGCTTCTTCCCAGATCAGCCGGATCGCGAGGAAGTCCGTGATCGTCTCGTCCGCGCCGCCCGCGAGCTCGGCCTGCCAAAGCTTGTAGCGGGCGTAGTGCGCCCATCCCCCAAGCGTCATGAGCATCTGATGGAAATAGGTTTCGGCCGCATCCGCAGGAAGGCCAAGCCGAGCAACGACCCGTTCGACTATCGCCAACGCGGTTTCTGGCGCCTCCGATACATTGAGGGCGAAGTCCCGAAGGCCGGCGATTTCGGGCGTGAGGTCGTGGGCGGCAACCGCCCTCCAGGCGGCGTAGGCGCGCTTCCCCTTCGGAGCAGCCCACAGCGCCTGTCCTTCGTCGAAATAGCCGGCGACCCAGGCTCCGAAGCGTTCGGCGATGATACCCGGCCAATCGATGCCGGATGCGTACGCCGCGAGTTCGGCGATCGTCGGAAGGGCTTTCGGCGGCAGCGCTTCTGCGTTAGCTGCGAATTTGAGAGTCGATACATCGACTGAGATCGAGCCGACCGGCGCGCTCGCTATCGCCGCCTCGAGATCAGCTTCGCTGATTACGCCCGCTGCGATCTTCTGAGCATACCAGCGCCGGGGCATGGTGACGCGAGCGCCAGCGACCCGAGCGAGCCGGGCGCCGACCTTGGCGAGTGGCTCCTCGGTTTGCCCCAGAAACGGATTGACCGCGACGCTCGACGCCAGAGGCCAGGCCGGCGGTATCGCCCGGGCGGCGCGATCCATGGCGATCGTCAATGCCTGAGGGTTGGGCCAGGATGAAGGAATTTTGTTGGTCATGGTCGTTCTTCCTGGTCGGTTAGGATGGGTTGCGCACAGACCAACCGCCGATTAGCCGGTCGAAGATCGCGTTGGCGTAGAACCCGTTCGAGAGATGCACTCGCAGCCCAGCGGCGGCGGGGTGATAGGCCCAGAGCGGAAACATGGCCTGCAAGACGGCAACGAGACCAAAGCTTGCGACCGTCAGTGCTATCAGCGCCCATTCCAGCGGACCGGGGTGCGGCGGCACCGGCAGGACATTCGCGGTGATCGAGATCGCCGACCACTGCAGAGCGAAGTAGCCGAATGAGGTCGCCACGGCATAGGCCACCGTGCGCTGGGTGAGCGCGCGGGGCGCCGCGTCAGCCAATCCTTGGGCCAGCATGTAAGCGACGCCGAAGATCAGAATCGCGCCGAGCGCGATCTCCTGAGGAGACTTGTGTTCGAAGCCGAAGCAAGCGCCGACGAAGACGTAGATGGCGAGCGCCGACAGAAAGGCACGCGCCACGGCGCCAGCCTTCGGGATGGCGACCGGGCCCGGCCTGCGGATTGCAGCCACACGCTCAACGGCGCCGCCGGAAGCGAGGAAGGAATGGGCCTTGTAGAGCGAATGCGCCACGATGTGCAGCAGCGCCAGGGGGAAGAGAGCCAGGCCGCACTCCAGGATCATGAATCCCATCTGGGCGACGGTAGACCAGGCGAGCGAAGTCTTGACCGCGGGCTGCGTCAGCATGACCAGACTGCCGAAGAGCGCGCTGAATCCGCCGATCACGACGAGCGCCGCGAGCATGCCCGGCGCCAGTAGCATGACCTCTGCAAAGCGGATCAACAAGAAGCCGCCGGCGTTGACGACACCGGCGTGGAGGAGCGCTGACACCGGCGTGGGCGTCTCCATGACTTCGGTAAGCCAGCCATGAACAGGAAACTGAGCCGACTTGAGCACGGCGGCGATCCCCAGAAGGCCCGCGGCGGCGATGGCTAGCCCTCCGCCCGAACCTGACCGCGCAGCCGCAAGGATAGCCCCTATGTCGAATGTTCCATACGCAGCGACCAGCAGGAAAGCGGCGCCCAGAAGCGCGGCATCGCCGAGTCGGGCTGTGATGAATTTCTTTCGCGCCGCGCGCTGCGCGGCAATCCGCTGCGGATAGAAGAGCAGAAGCCTGTGCAGGAAGAGGCTGGTGGCGATCCAGGCGATCACCAGTTGGAACATGTTCCCGGCGGTGACCAGGAGCACCACAGATACCAGCGTCAGGCAAAGCCAGCCGGTGAAAGCACCCTGGCGGGCCTCTCCGTCCAGGTAGGTCCGCGCATAACGGACGACGATCCAGCCGACGAAAGTGACTAAAACCAGCATGGACGCACTGACTGCATCAACTCGGGTACAGAGACCGACGCCTCGAAGCCCGACGACGGGACTGTCGCCCGCGCCCAAGAGTATCAGGCCGATCGCTGATGAGATCGCTGCGAGCAATGCGAGGAGCGAAGCGGCTTCAGCCAATGAGGGGGCCAGTTTGGGCCGACGACCACAATCGAGGAATCCGGTTGCTCCTGCGAGGAGCAACGGAACGGGCGCCGACATCGGCGCGAAAAATAGCTGCACGAAAATCCCCTTCAAAGGCAAAAACTGTTCGGGCAGGGTCGTACCCGATTATGAAATCCGGAAAAAATTCATTGTTTCTGCAAATTCATTCGTTTTAATAGAACGTTATGAGGGATCTGAACTACAATCACCTACGATACTTCTGGGCGGTGGCTCATGAGGGGAGCCTCACACGAGCAGCAGAGCTCATGAACCTGTCTCAATCGGCTCTTTCCGTTCAAATTCAGAAGCTCGAACATCAGATGGGGCATCCGCTTTTCGAGCGTGCGGGCAGAAAGCTCGTGCTGACGGAAGCCGGTCGGATCACGCTCGACTACGCCGACACGGTGTTCAAGACGGGTGACGAACTCATGAGCACCTTGCGCGGACAGCCCCTGGCCACCCGGCAGGTTCTTCGGGTCGGCGCGCTGACGACCCTGTCGCGGAATTTCCAACTTGAGTTCCTCCGACCGTTGGTCGGACGATCGGATGTCGAACTGATCGTTCGATCTGGAAACATCCGCGATCTGCTCGCCCAGTTGGAAGCCCACGCAGTCGACGTGGTTCTGGCAAACAGCGCTGCGCCGCGGGACGCGCGATCCTCGCTGCGTAATCATTTGCTCAACGAGCAGCCTGTCAGCCTGGTGGGCCGCCCGCGTCGAACCAGGCGCAAGTTCAGGTTTCCGGATGATCTAAAGTCGGAACCAATTCTCTTACCCAGCCTCGATAGCGATATACGTGTCGCGTTCGACCGCGTCCTCGAGTTGGCCGGGGTCAGACCCACGATCCTCGCCGAGGTCGATGACATGGCAATGCTACGCTTGCTGGCTCGCGAGCGAGAGGGCGTCACCCTTGTGCCGCCGATCGTCGTTCGTGACGAACTGGATGCCGGCGTCCTCGTTGAGCACTGCCGGATACCAGAGGTTACGGAGACGTTCTATGCAATCATTCAGAAGCGCCGCTTTCCCAATCGGCTTCTGGGCGAACTATTAGATGCCGGTTAGGTCGAAAGGGTCGCGACAGCCGCAACGCCTTTTCCTTTAGAGCGGCTTTCGACCGGTCTGAATCGCGAGGGGATTCCCATTGGCGTTGATTTCTGATTCAGAATCCGTGCTGGTGAAGGAGGCCGGCATGGATGGGCCAACCACTATCGATGGATCTTCG
>Ga0315298_1008999_pt1 | contig 12499 bp, 7 predicted proteins | sample WHS_1_MG_FD_203077 | JGI IMG/M metagenome (GOLD analysis project Ga0315298, IMG submission 203077) | Extremophilic microbial mat communities from Washburn Hot Springs, YNP, Wyoming, USA - WHS_1_MG | ecosystem: Environmental > Aquatic > Thermal springs > Hot (42-90C) | place: USA: Wyoming... | reverse complement strand
ATAAAAAAGAGAATAATTTTAGTTTTGGTTGAAAATTTTTTTGACATTTAGTTATAGTTTATCGTATTTTTTACTTTTTTCCCACTATTCGGAAAGTTATATTTCCTAAAGGATCATAAAAATCAGAAAGAATTTCAGCTCCCGGGGTATTGAGGATATCATCTTTCGGAAGACTATACTCTGACCCAACAAATAAGGTTTTGGTTAAAGCACGATCCTTGGGCCAATAAATATTCCTGAAGCAATAAGGACCAAAATCAAAAATTTTTCTTGGGGCTTGGGGATTTGCCATTAAAGGTACTTGTTTCTGATATATTTCGGGAGGATATGGTTCATAGAAAAGGAAAAATATAAAAGGTTGGGCATGTCCGCTATCGACAATTATTCTTTCATATTCGTTTTTAATTTTTGCAACAAAATGAACTGTTTCTTCAAATCCATATTGCCAATCGCCAGATTTTGCTTTTGGAAGGTAAATAAAAATTGTTTCCAGCAAAAAAATAATTTGGGAAAAATAAAACAGATAAGTAGGGTTAAACAAATGTAACAAAGCCTTCCTAACCGTTTTTTTAATAAAGAAAAAACTGTTGTTATTCCCAAAGAGATGATAATATTATATGCGGCAAAGACAGGCAAAGTTCTTACCAAAGCAAACCAATCTCTGGTGACCGAGGAGGCAATTGGCGAAGCAAGACACCAGAGAATAATTATTTTTGTTTCCTTTATTTTGACATTTTTGATTAATTCGTTTATTCCAATAATCCAGAAGGGAAATAACCAGAAAAAAAATGGGCTAAAATTCGGTATTGAATGACAGGGTTGATTATCTCCTCGAAAAAATAAATTTGCAGGAGAAAAATAGCCAAAAAATCTTCCAAAGATTTCCCATGAAAGGTAAAAAATTTTTTGGAAAAAGAGTAACACAGGATATTGATAGAAAAAAAGATTAGAAAAAGCCCCTTGGGGACCCAAAGTTTGCAGACCAGCACTTTCAAGACGAGCAAGACCTTGGATTGAAAAGAAAATCTTTATTAAAGGTAAACAAAGGATAAACAAAAAAAGGAAAGCAACAACTACTGTTTTGATTGTATTAGATTTGATAATTTCTTTGATATAAAAGATTAAATAAAGAAAAAGAAAGAAAGGAACAATAATTCGGTAGCTATGATAAGAGTAAAGACTTAGAGCAAAAAAGAAAAAAGAAAGGAAAAAGTAATAATCGTTTTTTCTGGTATATAACAGGAAAAGGATACCAAAAAGGAAAAAAAACAAACCAACATTTGCTTCAAACGCGGGACGAGAAATTGTTAAATGCCAAGGAGATATTGCTAAAAGAAAGCTGCTTAAAAGGGAAATTTCTGATACTTTTTGGTGGCCATCAAAAATTTTTCTGGAGATTAAATAGACAACAATAATTGTAAGAGTTCCCACAAGAGCAGAAAGAAAGCGTACTGCCAAAGGGCTAGGGCCAAGAATTTTTATAAAAGGAACACTTAAATAGACATACGCTGGAGGTTTGTAATCGTCAAAAGAACGAAAGGCAATAGGAAGAGTCTTTCCATACTGGTCTTTTCCAGTTTTTAAGATACTATAAGAATCATAGCCTAAAGAAGCCTCATCCCAATTTAATGATGGGGGGCTTTGATTTAAATGATAGAATCTTACTGCTCCTCCGAAAAATACGATTAAAAATAAAATTAAAATTTCAATTTTTTTAATTTTTTTCATTTGAAATTTCATTTAATTCCTTTTTGGGCAAAATAACAAACCAAACTGTATCGTCTTGTTTTGGGTTTTCTTGATTGAAAGTAAAGCTTTCCTTTATAAATGGTTGAAAACTCGCCACTTCGGTAGGATTATTAGGATTGACAAATTCTTCCCTTAATCCAATATAAAGGACTTCGGGAAGCTTGTTTTTTATATTCTTGATACTGGAAAACTGAAACTTTCCAAAAGAGTCAATTCTGGTCAGGTAATTTTTATCAAAGCCAGCTGCTTCCTTGGTATCAAGATATTTTTGCGGCGGATATTTGAGATAAAAAAGGGCAAATGTTTGAGGCTGGCCAAAAATGTCAGTGATAACAATTTTTTGGTAGCTCTCTTTAATTTGGTCAAGTCTTTTAAAAAGTTGAAAATACATTTCGTCTCTTGCTTCGGTCCAACTTTTGGGATTGGTATATATTTTTATAATGGTTAGATACCCAAAAGAATAAAAAAACATTCCTCCAAGAACAAAGAAAAACAAAGCTAATTTTTTAGATTTTAATTTTAAAACAACTTTAATTAATCCTAAGGCTAGGAAAAAATAAAAGATTGGAAGAAAGAAAATCATTTCTTTTTTAAGAAAATTCTCTTTCCAAAAGAGATTTTCAAAGGGTAAGATGGCTAAAAATAAGAGTAAAAATAAAAAAATTTTTTTTGAGGAAAATTCTTTTGAAAAAATAAAGAAATAATAAACTCCAATTAAAAAAAGGGGTATTTCCCAAAAAAATATTTTTGGAATTCTTTTGGTATGTTCTTTAAAGCCTGTAAGCTGGGGAGAAGCGAGAAATTCGGGATCAAAATAATTTACATATTTTTTCCCAAGATATTCTAAAAGATAAGTTGCTTTGTTATGAAGTGGTCTGGCCAAAAATCTTAGGCCTTTTTCGGTATCTTGTTGTCGACGGGGTTCAATTTCCCAAAAAAGGAGCGTTTCGTGATAAACAGAGTTGTTTATTAAGAATTTACGATATTCTTTATTGAAAATTATTAAGGAAATAATTATAAAGAATGGGATAATTAAAATTGCTAAATGACGGATTTTTATTAATCCAACCAGCTTTAAAAAAAATAAAAGAAAAAATAATGGAAATAAAGAATAATATGAGGAAAAAATATTTGCCAAAATCGTTAGAGACGCTAACCATATTAAAAATTTCTTTTGAGTTAAAAGAAAAAAAATAATTAGTAAACTAAGAACTAGTGAAAAAAAAAGAGTTTCTGTTAGGTTTAAATCGTGGCGGGAGATGAAAATGTGCCAAGGCGAAAATGTTAATAAAAATGCGGCCAAGAAAGGAAAAAGACTTTTTTCTTTTTGGGGAAGAGAAGAGGTATTTTGGATTAAAAAATAGCTGATAATAAAAAAAATGATTATGCTTAAACTACCTAATATTGCTCCCAAAAATCTTAGTCCAAAAGAGTTTAACCCAAAAAATTTTATAAAAATAGTAGAAAAATAAATAGGTAAAGGAGGGGGGTAGTTAGTAAGCGACTTAAAAAGAATAGGGTATTTTTGACCATTATCGTCTCTTCCAATCAAACTAATTGAGTACGAAATATATCCCCTCGAAGCCTCTTCAAAACTAACCACTTGAGGATAACTTAAATTAACGATTCTTATGGTAAAACCGATTACAAAGAGGAAAAAGACCAGCGTTGTTAATATCTTCCTTGGCATTGATTTAAATTTCATTCTATAATAAATTATATATCTTGGGCAAATTTTCTTTTTTGATAAAAAACAGAAGGAGAATTGACAACTAAAAGTGAAAAAGTTTCTAATAGTACTTATTTTTCTTTTGAGTTCTTTTTTAAGACTTTATTGTTTGGATAAAGTTCCTCCCTCTCTTTTTTCAGATGAAGTTGATTTGGGTTATCAGGCTTACTCGTTTTTAAAGACAGGAAAAGATTACTTTGGAAACAGCTGGCCGATTTCCTTTCATTCTTTTGCCGATTTTCGTGCCCCTCTATATATTTATAGCGCAGCAGGGACAATTGCTATTTTTGGCTTAAACGAATGGGGCGTAAGATTACCGGCGGCAATTTATGGGATTCTTGGAATTGTTGCCTTTTTCCTTCTGATAAAAGAGATTTCTAATAATGTTTCCTTTTCCTTGCTAGCAACCTTTTTCCTTTCTATTACTCCTTGGCATTTTCATTACAGTCGGGCGGGTTTTGAAGCAACAGCGATTTTTTTTCTGACAACTTTGGGGTTGTGGTTATTTTTTAAATCCTTAAAGAAAAGATCTTTTATTTTCTTTGTTTTTTCCCTTTTTTTCTTGTCTTTAGGATTTTATACCTACGCAATTGCCCGGCTTTTTTTACCCCTTTTGGGTGTTGCCGCCTTTTTTATTTTTAAGAAAGATATTTTAGATTTTGGTTTAAAGAAAAATGCCGTCGCTTTATTAATTGTAGCAATCGTTCTTTTACCTTTTTTAAAAGATTCTTTATTAGGTCAAGGTTTGCATCGATTTTCTTATTTAAATATTTTTTCTGATTCAAATTTAAAATTTGAAATTGACCGTCAAAGATTAGTTGATACTATTCATGGCCGGGAGCAGGTAGTAGGAATGAAAACTACTCCTTTGGCCTATTTTTTCCACAATAAGCCGACATCTTGGGCCTGGACGATAATTAACAACTATTTTTTAAGTTTTTCTACCTCTTTCCTTTTTCTCAAAGGCGATCTTAATTTACGCCACGGAGTAGGAAATTTTGGGGGAATTTTAGTTTTTATGGCGCCTTTTTTTGTTTTGGGAATAATTAAATTTTGGTGGTTAATAAAGGAGCGAAAAACAGATATTGTTTCTTTTAAGCAAGCCTTATTTTGGTTAATTTTTTTGCTTTTATCCCCAATACCATCTTCGATAACTTATGATGGCGGTACTCACGCAACAAGACTTTTTTTGATGATTATACCGCTGATTATTTTGATAACGGCTGGGGTTTGGGATTTTTTTTCGTTTTTTAGAAGTTACCAAAAGTTTATAGTTAAAATTTTTTTTGGATTCATAATATCTTTAAACAGTCTTTTTTATTTTCATCAATATTTTTATCATTTTCCAATTGAGGCAGAAAAATTTTGGCACGCCGGATTTAAGGAAGGAATGACATTAATTAAAGAGAATGAAAACTCTTTTGATAAAATAATAATGAGTAACACTTATGAACCTCCTTTAATTTTTTTCCTTTTTTGGACTAGGTTTGATCCTAAAAATTTTTCCGCCCAAGCGTTGGAGACGGTGGATAACGATTGGTTTGAGGGTAAGAAACTTGGAAAATACTATTTTGGAAGAGTCAGAACGGCGTTTCAAGATCGTTATTTAGTTTCCTTGGCAAAAGAAAAAAACATTGAAAAAATTTTAATTCTCTCCGGAAGAAACGATTTTGGTGGTGATTTGGAAAATGGTTCTTCTGCCTTTTTAAAAATAATCAAAAAAATTTATCTTCCTTCAAAACAGCCAATTTTTTTTCTTGTGAGAACCAGAACCTTTCAAGAATTGCAAAATACAAATATAGAATGAAAAAAATTTTGACTTTATTGGTTTTTCTTTTAGGGGTTGGTTTAAGGCTTTGGAAGTACCCTTTTTATCCTTTTGCTGGGCATGCCGAGGAATATCTTTTTGTTTGGTCAGGACTTTCTCTAATTGAGCAAGGGGTGCCAATTTCTTGGAATGATTTACCTGTTTATGAAGAAAAACATATTTTTTGGACAGGAGTGGCTCCTAATCCTACCGGAGGAGGATTAGGAGTAAGAGTTCTTAAACCATGGTTGGACGAGCCACCGCTTTTTAGCCTAATAGTTGGAGGAATGGCTAAACTTTATGGCCTTCCTAATTTGACCATTATTTCTCCTTATGTTATTAGAATTCCTTCCTTGATTTTTTCTGCCGTAAGTCTGGTTTTTGTCTTTTTGTTGGCAAAAAAATTTTTTGGGTATTGGACAGGGTTACTTTCATTCTTGATTTATTCTATAATTCCAACTGTAGTTTTTGGTTCCAGATTAGCCGTGCCGGAAAATTTAATAACAACTTTAATGTTGGTTTCTTTGTGGTTGATAATTTTATATTTGGAAACTGAAAGAAAATGGCAAAGAAATTTAGCAATATTTTTGGCAGGTATTGCCGGTTTGGCAAAACCTACGGGGTATTTGTTAGTGCCTTTTGTCAGCTTCTTTCTTTTTCAAAAGAAAAAATGGAAAGAGGGGGTAATAGCTCTGGTTGCGGGTAGTTTGATTTCGTGGTTGCCATTTTTAGCTTATGGATATTATTTTGACTGGAAACTTTTTTGGAAAGTTTTGACTTATCAATCATCCAGACCGGCCGGTTGGAGCTCTCTTGCTTATATTTTTACAAACCCAGGTTTTAGCGTGGAAATTTTTCTTGATGGATTTGTAATTTTGGGTTTTTTATCCGTTATTTATTTGATTTTTAAAACAGAAAGAACAAAGCAAGAAAACATATTACTTTTTTCTTTTGTTTATTCCATTTTGGTGACGGCAATTTCCGGAGGGAAACATGATCAACTGACCTGGTACCGTTATCCAATTTACCCCTTTATGTCAATTTCCCTTAGTTTGATGATAAGAGAAATATTTACTAACCCTTCATTTTTTTCTTTGTCATTATTTATTCCTTTGGTTTTGGGGAATGTTGATCTTTTAGAAAATCCCTTTTGGAAATTAAATTCACTTATCCAGCCAAAGCCTTATAGAATATTTTTTTTCTTTTTATTGCTACCATCAATTTTAAATTTGGTGATTAAGAACAAAAAATTAATCCCATTACAAAAAGTGATTTTTGGCTTTTGTTTGGCGGTCGGAATTTTTATTAATATTTGGGTAATCAAATCCCGCTTTAACATTTTATGCGACCATCAACATTGTCCATTGCCTCAAAAAATCGATCTTTTGGGGCCGATTAAAGGAAGCAAAAAATGAAAAAATTTTTAATCTTTGCTTTTTTGATAAGAATTCTTTTTATCTTTGGTCCTTATCATCCTGATTTAGGCAATCATCTTGATTGGGGAAATCGATTTTGGGAATATGGACCCAAAAATTTTTATTCAGCAAGCGTTTGGTCAGTTGGCTGGCCTAATCAACCGCCGGGAACAATTTATCTTTGGGCGGGAGTAAGTAAAATAAACGACATTGTCTTTTCCTTTTTTTGGTGGTTAAATTTAAAATTTCCCCTTTTTCCCTCGAATATAATACCCTTTTTAAAAGTGTATCTTCATCCGGCCTTGGTGAAATTACCGTCTGTTTTAGCGGAAATTGGTATTGGTTGGATAATTTTTCTTTTGGTTTCCAAATATGGGGACAGAAAAAAAGCTCTTTTTTCCAGCGCTTTGTTTTTGTTTAACCCCGCCATCATCTACAATTCCGCCATTTGGGGACAAACTGACGGAATAATAAATTTTTTTGCTTTACTTTCTTTTTACTTGGCCCTTAAAAACAAGCACTTTTTGTCGTTATTTATTTTTTGTTTGTCTGTTTATTTTAAATTTTCGTTAATTATTTTCTTTCCGGTTTTATTAATTGTTTTTTTGAAAAAAGAGATTAGTCTGAAAAAAATTTTAGTGAGTGGGTTAATAGCAGTGGTTATTTTTATTTTTATCAGTTTGCCATTTAGTAAAGGAAATCCGGTTCTTTGGATTTTTAATTTATATAAAGACAGAATTGTGGGTGGACAGGGAAATATGCTTACCGCTAATGCCTATAATTTATGGGCAATGATTTATGGAATAGATTTTTCCCGGACTGATCAAGGAATTTTCTTGGGCTTGACTTATAAATGGTGGGGTTGGATAATTTTTTTGATTTTTTCCGGAAGTGTACTTTTTCAATTTTTTGTCAAAAGACTTACTTCCCAATCGCTTCTTTTAACTTTGTCTTTGATTTCCTTTAGCGCTTTTTTGTTTTTAACTAATATGCACGAGAGGTATCTTTACCCGGTTTTTCCTTATCTGGCGATCTTAGTTGTTTTACAAGCTGTTCCCTTATGGTTTTATTTAGTGATTTCTTGCATTCATCTTCTTAATCTTTATAATCTCTGGTTTTATCCTGAAATTCCGGGTTTGAAAGAGTTTTTGTCTTATCGAATATTTCTTCCTTGCCGGTTAATGTCCTTTATTTTGATTCTTTTATTTTTGCAGCTATATAGTTTCTTGTTAAGATCAAAAAGTGGTAAAATTGCTTAAAGGATGAAGCAAAAATTTCCAGTTTTGGGTTTAATTTTGGTTTTGGCGGCTTTTTTTCGCCTTTACCAATTAAATCAGGTTCCAATTGAGCTTTTTGGAGACGAACTTGATGTTGGATATCAAGCATATTCAATTTTAAAAACGGGGAAAGACCTTCGAGGTTATTCTTGGCCGATTTATTTTCATTCACTTTCTGAATTTCGAGCTCCGCTTTATTTGTATGCCACAGTCCCCTTCGTGGCCACCTTTGGCCTAAATGAATGGGGGGTTAGGCTTCCGGCGGCATTTTTTGGAATTCTGAGTGTTTTTCTGCTTTACCTTTTGGCAAAAAAGCTTTTTAATTATGAGATTTTAGCTTTGATCTCAGCCTTTTTATTGGCGATTACTCCCTGGCACATTCATTACAGTCGGGCAGGATTTGAAGTTACCCTTCTTTTAACTTTAATTTTGGGAGGATTATTTTTTTGGGTAAAAGTAAAATATCTTATTTCCGCTATATTTTTTCTTTTGGCTTTTTATACCTATAGTACCGCTGTTTTATTTATTATTTTGCTGTTGCCAATTTTGTTTTTTTTGGACAAAACTTGGAGAAAAGTTGAAAAAAAGAACCTTTTGATAGTTTTTTGTGTTTTTCTGGTGGGGATGATCCCTTTTGTCTTGGGTCTTTTTTCTGGCCAAGCAGGAGAGAGATTTTCCCAAATTTCAATTTTCCGGGACCAGAAGCTAGTTGAAAGGATTATTAACAAAAGGGGGGGAGAGCCGGCCTTTGGCCGAGTTTTTCATAATAAAGCCACAGAAATAGGCAAAGAATTTATTAGTAATTATTTAAACGCTTTTTCCCCGGATTTTTTGTTTTTGAAAGGAGATCCAAATCTTCGTCATTCGGTGGGAACAACGGGTGAGCTTTATTTGATTTATTTACCCTTTTTAATTCTTGGGTTGGTTGAAGTCGCCAAAAATCTTAAAAAAAAGGAGAATCTTCTTTTGTTAGGCTGGTTGTTGGTTTCCCCGGTTCCTTCGGCTTTGACAATTGGAGGAGGTAATCATGCCACAAGATTATTTTTGATGCTCCCAGTTTTGATTTTATTTATTGCCATAGGGGTTGTTCAATCGTGCTTTTGGATCAAAAGAATGTCAAATATTTTTAAGTTTTTACTAGTCTTTTTTACTTTTTCATTTTTTATTTTTAATTTTGTTTCTTACCTTCATCAATATTATGTTCATTACCCGAAAGAATCCTGGCGATTTTGGCATTATGGTTACAAGGAAGCGATTAAAAAATTATCTATTCTTGAAGACCAATACAAACGAGTTGTTTTGAACAATAACCACGAACCTATTTTAATAAGATTTTTATTTTGGGAGAATAAAGATCCGGTTTGGTTTAGGAGTAATTTTGGCGACGACAAAGATTTGTCAGAGATTATGGGAAATTTTGAAGGTTTTAAATTGGATAAGTATTTTTTTGTTAAACCCAAAAAAGCTCTAGATTTTTTGAAAATCTTAGATAATCAAACTCTTTATCTTGCTTTTCAAGGAGATGATATTCCTGGGGATTGGGATTTTGAGCAAAAACCACTGAAAGGAATTAAAGTTTTGGGAGCAATAAAGGATTTTTCTGGCAATCCTTATATTTATTTATTAACGAAAAGCGAATGAGAAAAAAGAAGCTAATTTTACTTTTAATAATTTTTTTAGGTTTGTTTTTGAGAATTCTTTTTTTGGATAAATTTCCGGTTGGTTTTACTGCCGATGAGGCGGCTCAGGGGTATACGGCATATTCTATTTTAAAAACGGGCAAAGATGAGTGGGGGGTTCGTTTTCCGTTAAATCCTCGCTCCTTTGGTGATTTTAAACCTCCTTTGTATACCTATTTGACTATTCCCTCGGTGGCAATTTTTGGCCTAAAAGAATTTGCTGTCCGTTTTCCTAATGCAATTTTGGGAAGTTTGGCAGTTTTATTGGTTTATTTTTTGGTGAAAAAATTGACTAAAGAAGACGATGATTTAGCATTTCTTTCTGCCTTATTGTTAGCAATTTCTCCATGGCATATTAGTTTGTCCCGGGGCGCTTTTGAAGCCAACTTGACGACATTTTTTCTTCCTTTGGCGATTTTTCTTTTTTACTGCGGTTTGCGTCATTCACTATTTTTGATCCTTAGCTGTCTGACTTTTGGATTGAATCTTTTTACTTATCATTCTGCCAAATTAGTAACTCCCCTGGTTTTGTTTTTTTTGCTTTTTTTAAACAAAAAAAACCTTTCATCTAAAAAATTATTTTATTTTCTTTTTGTTTTTTTTATTTTTTTAGGAATCTCTTTCTTAATTACTTTCAAAGGCGGGGGAACACGGGCTTCTGATATCGGAATTTTTTCTGGCGGTTGGAATGATGTTGCCGAAGCGAGATACTTTGCCGTAAGTTTAGGATTATCGGATTTTTTCGCTAGAATTTTTAACAATAAGCTGACATTTTTGATAGATCAATTTTTAAAAAATTATTTTTCTTATCTTTCGCCCCAATTTTTCTTTACTCAAGGTGCAGGGGAGGCGACATACGGTATGATTCCCGGTGTTGGAGTGCTTTATTTAATTGAACTGCCTTTTTTATTAATAAGTTTTTTTTATCTTTTTAAGAAAAAAGAACCTGTTTTAATGTTTTTGTGGTTTTGGATTTTTGTTTCTCCTATTCCCGCTGCTTTGTCAAGGGGGGTAGGTTTCCATGCAAATCGGGTGGCGGTGATGATGCCCGCTGTTCAAATTGTTTCTGCCTATGGAGCTTTAAAATTTTTTGAAATTTTAAGAAAAAAGTTTTCTTTTAGATTGATTTTTTCAGTTTTTACTTTGATTTTGTTTTTCTCCTTAAGTCTTTTTCTAGAGAAGTATTTTTTTCAAGCGCCTAAACTTAATGGTCCGGTTATGGGATTTGGTTGGAAAGAAATTATGAGTTACGTTTCGACACTAGAAAATCAATATGAGACAATTGTTGTAAGTAGAAGATTTTCCGAGCCCCAAACAATGATCGCTTTTTTTAAAAAATGGGAACCAACTGATTTTCAAGAAAAGTCAAAAAACTGGCTTGAGTATCAGAAAGCAGGTTTCTATTTTGTTGACCAGCTACCTGAATATAATTTAGGTGAATATGTTTTTAGAAATTTTGTTTTTCCTGAAGATATTAAATCCAAAAAGACACTTTTTGTGGGAAAAGAAGAAGATTTTTTGGCGGTAAAGGGAAACATTAGAAAAGTTATTTATTATCCCGGACCTCAAAAAAGGATAGCGGCAATAATTATAGATTTCCAATGAGAAAAAATCCTTGGCTTTTTTCGATATTATTAATCGCTTTATTTTTAAGAATTTATAATTTGGATATAGTTCCTCCCTCTTTGAATTGGGACGAAGTTTCTCATGGCTATAACGCTTATTCAATTTTGAGGACAGGCAAAGATGAATGGGGAATAAAATTTCCTTTAATCTTTAGGGCTTATGGGGATTATAAATTACCTTTGTATATTTATCTTACTGCGATTTTTGAGGCAATTTTTGGGTTAAACGCTTTTTCGGTAAGATTGGTTTCGGTTTTTTCTGGAGTAGGTTTGGTTTTTTTGGCGTATTTGATAACGAAAAATCTGACTAAAGAAGATTTTTGGGGAATATTTGCTGCTTTTTTGGTTGCTTTCTCTCCCTGGGGTCTTTTTGTTTCCCGAGTGGCGGTTGAGGCTAATTTGGGAGCTTTTTTATTTGCTTTAGGAGTATACTTTTTGCTTTTGTGGCTTAAAGATGGAAGACAAAAACATTTAATTTTTTTTGCTTTTTCTTGGGGACTTTCTTTGCATACTTATAATTCGGCCAGGATTCTTGCTCCTCTTGGATTTCTTTTAATCTCATTTTTTTTGACTTTAAGAAAAAAAGCCAAAAAGTTGATTATGCCTTTAATAATTTTATTAGTTTTTTTAATTCCGGTGCTGACCCAGTTTTTAAACCGTTCTGCCAGCGCCAGATACGAGTGGGTTTCTTTACTAGATGAAGCTACAATTTACCAAATAGGGGAAAAGAGGGCGAATGCTAATTTGCCCGTTTGGTTGGAAAGAATTTTGTTTAATAAACCAACGTTTTTTCTTTTTTATACTTTTAAAAATTATTTAAAAAATCTTTCCTTAAATTATTTATTTTTCCGCGGCGGGAGCCATTTTCAGTTTTCCTTGCCGGGTTACGAACTTTTGTATTTAGTTACCTGTCCTTTTCTTCTTTTGGGTATCTGGCAGGCCTTAAAAAAGAAAGACCAATTTCAAAAAATAGTGGTAGTTTGGTTTTTTGGCGGTTTTTTGCCTTCAGCAATAACCAAAGATTCTCCCCACGTTTTAAGAAGCCTTTTTGTTTTGCCAACACCAATGATTTTGACAGCTTTGGGAGCAAGATTCGTGACAGATTTTCTAAAAGAAAAATCCCGTTTTGGAGGGAAGCTGGTTATGGGAGTGTTGTTTATTGCGGTTTTGCTTAGCTTTTCTCGTTGGTGGAAAAATTATTCGGAGGTTTATTCAAGA
>Ga0315298_1008998_pt1 | contig 12499 bp, 12 predicted proteins | sample WHS_1_MG_FD_203077 | JGI IMG/M metagenome (GOLD analysis project Ga0315298, IMG submission 203077) | Extremophilic microbial mat communities from Washburn Hot Springs, YNP, Wyoming, USA - WHS_1_MG | ecosystem: Environmental > Aquatic > Thermal springs > Hot (42-90C) | place: USA: Wyoming... | reverse complement strand
AGAAAAATGATAGCGAAAATACCTATTCCCGAGTTCATGGGGTATTATTCCATCATCCCAATAATTGTTCCTGTCTGCAATAACTGCATTTGCATGGAGAAGTATAAAACGCAATAATCGTTTCTCTCTATCAATAGTCTTAAGTATAGGTACTTCCATACGACCTTCTTCCCAATGTTTGTTCTTAAAATTTGAGCATACTTCTACTATGTAAGGCTTACCGGTAAGCTTTGATAAGATATAAGCAAGACTGCCCCGGATGAATGGCTCTTGTGAAAAGAGAACGCTGATGTTGTTTTTAGTGGTATAACGCCATAGATATAAGAGGTTATACGCCAATGAAAACGCTGTGTTCAGATGCCTTAACTTGCCTCTTTGCAACCACGCAAATCGTTTGTTGCTGAGATATAAAATAGTGTATGTATCGTTAATTTTTTCTATGTAAGGTTTAAACGGCTTATCAACCAAAAAAACATAATGCACCCTTTTAAAAAAACCATTCAAATCCTGACTGAGCAAATCCTTTCTTTTAAACTTTGTTACAAAATCAGGATTCGCAATGCTGAAGATTAGCAGATTTTTGTCTTTATATTTTTTCATAGTTTGATTTACACCAATATTTTATAGCACCATATTTTTTATTCATTATGGTTGGAAAAGACCAAAAAATCTATTACCCAATATTTTATTATTGTATATTTCCATTTTACTTATTATAATAGCTAATATAGCAATTAAATGCTTACCTAAAGCGCCAAGAGATTTATTGATATTACCTTTTGATAAGTAAGGCCAGCCAGTTTCATAGATTTCATAATGTAAGCACTTGTAACCTAATGTATCGGTAAAAAAAAGCTTCTGAGCCATTTTATTTGTCATAAACAGATGGGTGGGTGCATCATTCGCTGGTATATCAAGTTTGAGTTTTCGCTTTATAGTCTTAAAGCTAGATGCCACCCAATAAACAAGGCTCGCATTGTTTTGTAATGGACCTTCAATAAAAAAGATACCATCGTTAGTTAGTAATTTACTTAATTCTTTCATAAGTCCTTTTGGTTCTGGAATATGCTCTAATACATCTCCTAAATGGATTATATCATATTTTAGTCCGGAACTTTTCAATTCATTAAAACTATAGACGGGAACGCCTGCGTTCTTTTGGGCGTGTGCTATCACTTTTGGATCATACTCAACACCATGACATAGAAAACCCATTTGTTTTGCCGTCTTCAGGAAGTTTCCAACACCGCAGCCAAAATCAAGCAGAGATTTACCGTCTTTATAATACATCATCATTTTTTCAATAGAATGCCTATATGATTCCATGTCAACATCACCGGTATAAACATCATGATAGTTTTCTTTTGCATACATATCGGCAAAGTCTGTTTCGTCTGGGATTGGATCTACAAAAGTAGTTCCACATCTATTACATTTTATGTAATTAAATTCCCTGCCTTTCCATATAGTTTTATAAGGAAAAGTCAAGTCGGAACCGATACCATTACATAGAGGACATTTTCTCATTTAAACCTTATAATATCATTAAACTTAATATATTAAAAATCAAAACTTATTTAATTTTTTTGACCTTTCCCTTATTACATGTGCCGGCACGCCAGCTGCTATAACATTTTTGGGTATATCCGATGTTACTACTGCATTTGCTCCTATTACAGCTCCATCTCCTATTGTAGAACCAGCGGTAACAACAACATGTGTTCCTAACCAAACATCATTACCTATAACGATTGGACCTGTTTCTTGTTTCTGCAACGCCATTGGTAAAGAAGTGTCCATTCCATGATTCATATCCCGTATTGTACAATAAGGCCCAATTAGACACCACTCTCCAATAGTTATAGAATTCAATGCAACTATGTGTGTCCCTATACCAACACCACTATTATTCCCAATTTTCAATTCGCAGCGTTCTGCAAATAATATCGTAAAATCGCCTATCCTCACATTATTTCCTAATCTGATTTTCCCGCCATCAGGTGTAGTTATTCTTACCATACGACCGAAAGAAACATTTTTCCCAAAAGTTATATCAACACCTGTAAGAAAAAACAGAATGCGATATTTGTAGGTGCGGCATTTCTCATTCAATAATGATAGATAGCTACTCGTCTTTCTTAATAATCTTTTAAGCGTAATAGGTTTATTTTTGTAATACATATTTACTGAACCAATTTATTAATAAAACAGATGTCTTGCACTTTACTATTTGTTTAACCAATCCATCACATTGCGAAGTAACTTTACTCGCCGAAGAGATGCTCTAAAATATTTTAAAGGTGAAAGCACCATCAATTTAAACAATAAGTTTATAGTTCTATGCTTAAAACGATCGCTCCTTTTTTCTTTCTGACGAACAGTTAAATCTATTTGGATCCCTTCCTTTTTACACAGTTTCACTGCTTCAAGAGACCATCTACCTCGAGTGACTCCAGTATAACCTGGATAGTGAATTGGATAATTATTATGAGGATCTTTTTTTAATCTTAAAAATATAACATTTAGGTCATTAGTACGATTTGTCCCATTTATTTCAAAATCCCAAATAGATTCTCCCTTCCGTAAAAGCCTTAACAAAATATCTTTATTCCATACTGCAGCTTGTGTTGACAAGCGATACGCAGAACCTTTGGATACTTCTCCTACTATACTATTGTCGTCGCATGAGATGTCTGGCTCTGGATTTGGCACAAACCCTAAGTAACCAGCCTTCCTTTTATGCATATAATCTACTAACAAATCTATTTGTTTTGTATTAACGGGACGATCAATAAGATAATCCTCCACCATAAAGATTACATCCGGTTGAGATATACTTTTGAGTGCAGTAATAATACGTGTTGACCAATCTTCATCTTTTACAGAAATCATTTTAACTCTGGAATCTGGATATACAATAGATTCAGAAATTAAATAAATTGGATAAGGACAATCTGGCCAATACTTAAAAAACAATGTGAAAAAAGCTTTCCAAACATCGCTATACTTGTCACAGGATGATACCACCACAGCTATTTCATTCATAATTCCTCCTTTTTTGAATAGTGCTTCTATCTTACCTTCTCCTCTTAAAGTAAGGATGCTGTTCTCTTTAGCCAAATTTTACCAATAGACAGGTATTATTTTTTAAACCAAAACAAACCATCTGCATACGAAGATTCCCTAAAAAGTGATATATCTACTTTACTCATAAAGTGGCCCTGATCATCTACACCAGAAAACTCAATTAGTTTTAAATCGTTAAAATAATTGAGTATTTGCTGCGGCGAATGTATTCTATGAGCATTAAAGCATAATTTGGGTTTCCCAACTGGTAATGAGAAGTATAGATTACCTCCTTTGGCAAGAACTCTTTGTAATTCTTTACATGCTTTATAGGTACCTTCTGAATCAAGTGGATCACCATATCGTCCTAAACCTATATGTTCAGCAACATGCAAACATGATATTGAGGTAATAGAATTATCTTCAAAGGGTAATGAAAGTATACTAGCTTTTATAGAGTTTAGATTTTCTAAATTTGTCACCAAAGGTCTGATATCAATAAATGTAACATTGGTAATACTTGTTAAAAATCCAACAAAATCTATACGCGAACCAATATCTACATGATGATTAATTTTGGATTCATAAATCTTTTTAAAAGCCCAAATGTCTTGATAAAAATAGTGAGGATCAAAACTAGTTGTTTCAGTTTTATCAAATATACAGGGATATGTATCCATTATTTTTATGGGTTCTGCTTTCGGTATCCTTGAATATTTATACCAATCACTAAAATATACAATATATCTTGGAACGAATGATATTATTTTAATAGGATCCATAACCTGATATACCCAACGATATATTAATCGTTTTAAATCTTTTATCATTATCTTTAGCGTATTTATAAAATATCTTTATTAATATTTTAAGGTTTCATATTTACTTATACAAACTTAATATAGATATCACCTTGAAGCAGCTCATCTTTCGTTGATTCCAATTTATTATATAATTCATCCGGTTCTACCCACCAAGGAAATAAAAATTCCCATGACGCTCTAAGTGAACAATTAACTTTTATTTCTCCAATTGATAAGAGATAGTTTATACACTCCTTGGCATCGTCAAAAAACTCCCTCGTGAACTCAAAGGAAATAAAATGAATCGGTTTTGATAATCCTTTCAATACAAATGGCTCAAAACCCTCAACATCTATTTTACAAAAAGTCGGTTGTCCATACAATGAAATTAATGAATCAAGAGTTGTTATAGGTACTGTTTGTGTTTTTGTCCATTTATAGTCTCTTGAGAATCTGCCAGCGTTTCTCCATTTATCTGACAATGTAGAAATTGTGTTTGCGGATTCACATACAGCAAGTTCACCATATCCTTCTTTTTCTCCAACAGCTTTTCCGACTATAGTAACTCTTTTATTTTTTCTGTACCGTTTATACAAGGATCGTAAACAAACTTCTTGTGGTTCGACAGCCACTACTGTGGCACCTAATTTTAACAGAACATGGGTTATATCACCAACATTTGCTCCTATGTCAAAACATAAATCCCCTGGTCGCACTAATTGCGAATAAAATCTTAAAATCTTTTTTTGATATCGTATATTTTTAGGACTATATTTAGCAATAGCAATCTTTGCCCTTCTTACGCTATTATAGAGATTTACAGCTTTCAGCACTTTGCTTATCAAAGCTTTACTTTTGTTCATAACACCTGCTTTTAAAGCTTTCCAAGATTATTATACTATATTTATACCCTATTTAGCATAGACTCATAAATTTGCACAAGGATATCTCTAATATTATATCTAAAATTCCAATCAGGATAATGTGACTTAAATTTACTTACATCACTTATCCACCAAATATGATCTCCTATCCTGTTTTGCTCAGTGTAGCTATAATTCATTTTTTTACCTGTAATTTCTTCACTCATTTTTATTGCCTCAATTATGGAACAATTACTATGTCTACTTCCGCCGGCATTATATACCTCTCCATACCTTGGATTTTGGTAAAAATGCCAGAACATATTTACCAGATCGTATGAGTGAATGTTATCTCGCACCTGTTTACCTTTGTATCCAAAAATAATATAAGGAGTACTTGTGATTGCACATTTCATCAAATAGCTCAGAAATCCATGTAATTGAGTTCCGCTATGATTGGGACCGGTCAAACATCCACCTCTAAAACAAGCGGTTTTCATGTGAAAATATTTACCGTATTCTTGAACTAAGAGATCAGCCGAGGCTTTGCTTACCCCAAATAATGAATGCTTGCTTTGATCTATACTCATACCTTCATCTATGCCGTTCTTATAATATGGATGTTTTGGATCTATTTCCCAGCGTGTTTCAAGTTCTATAAGTGGAAGGCTATTAGGCGTATCTCCATAAACTTTATTAGTTGAAGTAAAGATGAATACAGCATTCTCAGAATACCGCCTGGTCATTTCCAGCATAATCAGAGTCCCCTGAGCATTAACTGTAAAATCGGTAAAAGGCTCTTTTGCCGCCCAATCATGACTCGGTTGTGCAGCTGTGTGTACAATGAGCTTCACATCTTTACCATATTCGCTGAATATCTTTTCAATACCTTTCTCATCTCTTATATCAACATTATAGTGTTTATAATTTTTCGTATTCTTCTCAATCCTTTTTTTATTCCACAATGTAGAAGCATCTTTCCCAAAAAATTGTTCTCTCATGTTGTTGTCTATACCAACAACCAAATCAAATTTTTGGCTAAAGAAATCAACAGATTCACTTCCAATAAGTCCTGCACTACCAGTAATTATTATAATATTCATTTTGAACTCCTTCTAAGCTTGTCTTATTATTGTTGCTATATTGTTTTAGTGAAAACCTGGGAACGGGACTATACATTACGCAACTCCAATTTACTGTAAATACGAATGTCTTTTATCATATTATTTATTTTCCCTTCTAAAGGATCACATCAAACTATCTGTTCGCAACAGCGTTATATTTTATCCATGACTTTTGAGATAGCATACAAGGGTTAAAACTTGCAAGGAAAATGTGGATTTGAAAGAAAGAACTGAGACTGGATTTATCCCGAAGTAAACGGAATACCGCAAGATTGGGGGTCAAATCTTTTATTTTGACAAATCAGGTATATCTTCAATCATAACCCACGACACCATCCTTTGAGTATCGCACCCTTTTAGCCCTCACCCTGCCCTCTCCCAATGGGCGAGGGGATAAAAAAGGGAGGAGTTGGGGAGTTAAAAAGTTATGGGAAAAATAGAAAAGATGGTTTTCTGTTACCTTACAGGCATCTTAAAAACAGGTAGTTGTATGGTAACACAGGACAGCGCAATGGATTCATAACCCTTCTCATTTTTAAATTAAAGACTGGATTCCCACTTTCGTGGGAATGACGCTGGAGAAATGAGATTGCTTCGCCGCCGAAGGCGGCTCGCAATCACAGGTATTGACACACCCCTGCACCCCTCTTGATAGAGGGGATATTTTAGAGGAGTTAAATTAAATTTTTTTGAACTCTGGAACTCTACACTCCAGAACTCCTGAACTTAATAGAGTAAGGGGTTTAGAAGTTCAGGAGTTTTAACTCCAGTATTTTTAAAATACATTAAACTACGCTTTATGTAAGCCATTTTTTATAGATCTGTTTTATATCAAATGCTTCTGCTCTATGATAGCCTTGCCGGCTGAAATTACTTCTCAGCTCATTATTTTCGTACAAATTTTTCATTGCATGGACAAGAGCATCTATATTCTCTGGTGGAACAAGTATACCATATTTACCCCCAGCTAAAATTTCTGCGGGTCCATATTTACAATCGGATGCAATAACAGGGCATGAGCAGGCAAGTGCTTCTACGATAACGTTGGCAAACCCCTCCCATCTTGAAGACAGAACAAAAAATAAAGCATGTTTATATAAAACAAAAGGATTTTCAACATTACCTATCAAAAATACTCTGTTTTCCAGATGCAATGATTTAATAAGTTTTTCAAGAGGATCTCGTTCTCTGCCTTCACCTGCAATAATAAGATTTACCGGTATATCTTTAAAGGCGATATTAAATGCATTTATTAATATATCTAATCCCTTTTGCTTAGTAAGTCTTCCAACCGCAAGTATATATGGAGTTTTTACTTGTTCCGGCAGTTTCGCTTCAAGCATTGATTTTATATAATCTAAATCTACCGGGTTATATATTACATCAACATACTTTAACTTATATTTTTCTTTCATATAACATCTTATCTCATTTGAAACTGCATGAATTTTATAAGCACGTTTGTAAAGGTACAAAAACCATTTATGATAAAAAGAAAAATGAGCGGGATTATTTTGTATGCTTATAACATGCCTGTGGTTATAACCTATATTGGCAAATATTGTTGGGATAGTGGCACTTTCAAGAAAGCTGATTATAAGGTCTGGAGTTAATTCTTTTATGTGTTTTCTGATAGCAAAAATCCTCTTAAAAAAGATTTTTGGTTTGTTGATAAGAGTTGTTGAATGTGGAACATTTATATCTATCATTTGTCCGGTGTACTGATACGCTACCGGTCCATGAAAAACAAGAATATAGACTTCATTCCCGTTTTTAGAAAAAATGGTTGAAAGCATTGAAACATTTCGTTCAGCACCACCTTTGCCCAAACTCGGTATAACAATAAGAATCTTCATTCATTTACAGTTTTATAATAAAGAGCTTCCAGCTTTTTTGCTATTATAGACCAATCAAATTGCTCTACATATCGTCTTCCATTCTTCCCAAATTCAATTCTTTTGTTTTTATCTTCAACCATTAGTTTTATTGCTTCATATAATTGTTTAATATTGTTTGATTCTATAATTTTTCCACCATTGCTTTGTCTTACCAGCGTACCCATATAGCCAACATCCGTCACTATTACTGGAAGGCTATTTGCCATAGCCTCAAGCAATGCAATTGAAAAACTTTCATAAGTTGATGTCAACACAAACAGATCAGCACTTTGTAAAAATTTATAAACATCTTGATTAGGCACAAAGCCGATAAATATTATTTTCTTTTTGAGATTAGAATGTGCGACTATATCTTTTAACTCACTCCTCATAGGACCATCGCCTACTATTAAATGCTTATATTCTGGGTGCGATTGTACTACCAATTGCAAAGCCTTTATTAAGAATATTATATTTTTTATAGGGATAAGTCTTGCCACTGTTATACCAACGATATCGTTTTCATCTATTCCAATTTTATTCCTAAAATCTTTTTTATCAAAATAATTCTTTATTTTATCTATTTTATTAAGTTCTATACCAGGGGTTACTTCGACAAAATTGTATATATGCATATCATTTTTTAAAAAAAGAGCTGGTGCACCATGTGAAAATAAAGAAAAATGTTTTTGATTAATCATAGCTCTTATATGCTTCTGTTGTATCTTACCAGGTATACCAGGTAGCCAAGACACACAAGGAACATTAAACTTATAAATTATATGTTTTGCAAGCCATGTTAAACTTAGTATCTGGATTAGGTCAAATTGTTCATGCCTATGTTTCCTTAACCAATTCAAAGCTGCATAACCAAACAATAACTCATCAAATTTAAAGAAGAACGCAGAAATACGAGTAAATTTTTTGCTTAGCTTGTATGCTATTTTTCTAAATAAAAATGGTACAGTAATAAATGTAACATTAATACTTTCATGTTTTATTTTACTTTGTGTATAAAAAGGTTTAGCTGTAAGTATTTGTAAGTTGTGACCGAGTCTTTGCAAATACTTTGCTGCATTATAATCAAATGATTCTCCACCCCCATACAATGTTCCAAGTCCTCTGTTTATAAATAGAATTTTCATATCTTCTCACAGATATAACCGTAAGATATATTAAATAGATTTCTGGATATAAAACCTGGTAGTATTTTTTTTAATAGAGGAAATCTGTTTTGTCCGATTATTGGAATATACGATTTTATAATTTTGAAACCACTTTGTAACAATAATTTTCTTGTATGATTGGGAAACAACATATTAACATGTGTAGGATCCGGCGTACCAAAGCTTATGCCTGTAACTTTGTTTATAGTAAGTTTATAAATATATTCACCAAATGGATTTTCCGTTACAAGTAAAAATACACCCCCTTTTTTAAGAATTCTATTGGCTTCTTTTAACATCAAAATACTCTGAGTATACGGAACATGCTCAAATAAAAATACACTAATGCAAACATCACATACACTGTCATTATAAGGAAGTTTAGTAACATCAGAAAAAACACAGACTGCGTTATTAAGTTGCCTTCTGCATGCTTTTTGTAATTGGTAATAAGAAAGATCAATCCAGTGCAACTCCTTCACCTTATTAGATAAAGCCGATGTTTGAGCACCATCTCCTGCACCAAGATCAAATACTACATCTGTTGATTTAAACGGTCTACTTTCTGCTACCAGATCTATCCAAAAATGTGATGGTAAAAGGGGTTCGCTTCTATTGTAGATTTTACTTGACTTCCCATAGTTTAACCATAAGTTATTTTCTACATTATAAAAAAAGTAAATACCATTATTCTTAAAAAATTTTTTGTTACATACAGTACAGCTATAAATATCACCCTCATAAACCTTCAACTGACCTTTATCATAAGGACAGACAAAATTCATACTATTACATCCCCGAGAAATTTGATAGAATATCCGTTGCTCTGAACATAATTAATTATATCATAAAAACTTTTTAAAAGCGCAGGATACTGTAAAAGCTCCCAGTAATGTGTAGCAAGTACAAAGGGAGCGTCTTCAGGAGTGTGATCAATAAGTTTTCTAAATTCTTTAATATCAGTAAGATGGGTAAAGGCGTGAGCAACAAGTTCTGTATGCTTGTCAAATTTTAAAAGATATGGATACGGTATACCATGAATTATCCTGTAGCTCCATCTTCTAATCCAATTTGTTACATACGAGTAGCTTAATGGTCTATCTTTTGTTAAACCTATAATACCTGAAATATTCATGCCTGCTTTAATTACTGCACTTGCTCCATCACTGGATAGCTGATTGCTCGGGGGAACGAATACACGAACTTTCGTATCAAAAAGCGATTCAAGATATTCCTTTGCTTGTTTAGTTTTATAACTAAGTTCATTATATGTACCCCATTTATATTCACCTATCCAGTATAACTTTTTATTGTTAGGTAGCGTTTTTATTTTGTTTAAGTGTTTTTTATCCGCTGGAACCAACATATCATTTTTTCTATTAATGCCTACCTTGTATAGATGATTATATCCGTGCATCATGATTTCCACAAGCCCTTTTTCTATTTCTACCTTTAATAAGGCTACAAGTGGCTTGTTTTCATCAATTGGCTTTTCAATTATTTCTTGATAAAAAAGGGATCTATCTTCTTGATGATACGATTTCACAGCAAAAGGTATAACTGCTAAAGATACAGGAATACCTTTAGACCACAGCGGCTCATAAACACTCTTTAATGAAGTGGGCGTCGTCCAGTAAGATACATCATCATCTCTTATGCAAAAGGCTTTTATATTCATATTTTCTTATTAAAATCACTCGTGTCCGCTAAAAATCTATAAAGAAGCTTGAATCCTCCAATGGGGTAATGTACCCTATCACCTGATAATACTGATAAACAAAGGAGGTTCAAGCTATAAGTTCTCTTAACACAGTTATTAATGAATTGCTACAAATCGTAGCGATATAAAAAGCTCTGCTGTATAACCACACTATAGATAATCTTTTGAAGCTTGCAAAAGGGCTGAGGTTTAAAGTCTGGAGCATATGGGATAACAAAGAAGTAATGGCAGATTACGACATATACTTCTTAGGATTTCAAAAAAATCTCATAAGTTTATGTCAAGAGCAATCCTGTTTGTCCTACCCTCTTTGTGGAAAGGTAATAATATCAATAATATTAATGATGAACTAACTGAAGAAGAAATAATATGGGCAGATGTTATGATAAATTTTACCAATGACAGGGAACGAAGGGAAATATATAGGAAACTTGGGAAACACAAAGGGCTATGGATTTTCAATCAAAAAGATTTGTGTAGAGCGAGAAAATTTGATAAAGAAAATGGTAGTAAATAATAAACAATAAAAGAATGAAATTATAATGAACTCATTGAAGAATAATAAACTTGCAATACTTATTCCTTCTTTACTTGGAGGAGGTTCAGAAAGAGTTGTAATAACTCTAACTCAAGAATTTGGAAAATTAGGCATAGATACTCATTTGTTTGTACTTGAACGTGGAAAAGACTATGAAACCAATGACGAAATTACTGTTATTCCGCTATCTTACTTGCGGTCTAAAAAGAGTATAAGTCTGGGACGAAAAAGGTACCTTTATATACCAAAACAATCATTCAGACTTTTGCACTACATTAGAAAGCATAAAATCAAGACCGTTCTTAGTTTCCTGCAAAGGGCAAATCTGATTAATACAGCTTTGAAAGCTATATATCATCATACTGCAATTACAAACGTAAGGAGTACGCTAAGTAAAGAGTATAAACAAAAAGGTATTTTACCAAAAATAAAATATAAACTTAATAAATACATTAATTATTCAAATACGATAATTTGTAACTCAAATGGTATAAAAAATGATTTAATAACAAATTTCCATATCAAACCAGAAAAGATAAATGTTATTTATAATCCTTACGATATAGAATTAATAAAAACTTTATCAAAAGAAGAGCTTGAGCCTGAATACAAAGAATTATTCAATGCCCCTGTTATTATAAATGTGGGTAGATTTATGACACCAAAAGCGCAGTGGCATTTGATAAGGGCATACAAAAGAATAAAATCAGAAATAAAAGATGCAAAACTTGTAATATTGGGAGCGGGAGGATTTGAGCAATATTTAAAACAGCTCGCCATCAGTCTTGGTTTTGAAAATGAGATCCACTTTCTTGGCTTTCAGAAAAATCCATTTAAATTTGTTTCAAAAGCAAAGGTATTTGTGTTGTCATCACTGTGGGAAGGGTTTCCAAATGTTTTAGTAGAAGCAATGATATGCGGAACACCTGTTATATCAACCGATTGTAGATCAGGACCGAGAGAAATTTTAGCTCCCGATACAGATCCCCTTTATGAAACAAAGACTATAGAATATGCCCCATACGGTATACTGGTTCCTGTGATGGATGGCATAATGTACAATGCAAATGATCCATTAACAAAAGAAGAATCATTGCTGGCTGACGCTATTACAACAATGCTGAAAGATGAAAATATGAGAAATACCTATTCAGCAAAGGCACTGCGGAGAGTTGAAGATTTTAACAAAGACAAGATTATTAAAGAATATCTTGATGTTATCTTCCCTGAATAAGAGATTGGGGGGTCAAATCTTTTATTTTGACAAATCAGGTATATCTTCAATCATAACCCACGACACCATCCTTTGAGTATCGCACCCTTTTAGCCCTCACCCTGCCCT
>Ga0315298_1008993_pt1 | contig 12503 bp, 13 predicted proteins | sample WHS_1_MG_FD_203077 | JGI IMG/M metagenome (GOLD analysis project Ga0315298, IMG submission 203077) | Extremophilic microbial mat communities from Washburn Hot Springs, YNP, Wyoming, USA - WHS_1_MG | ecosystem: Environmental > Aquatic > Thermal springs > Hot (42-90C) | place: USA: Wyoming... | reverse complement strand
TCAGAGACAGTGGCTGTTCGCAGGCATGGCAAGGGCATGGTTGGTTCCCTTCGGTTACCAGAACTGATATCGCAAATCTTGGCAGAAGTATCTTCCAGGGGTGCGCAGTGACCACCTGGTGATTTGCTGAAAACTTTTTTTCCTGTATAATGTATTTGGCTGCAACCTGAACAGGAGGGAGAAAGAACATTTTATAGTATCATATTAAGGGTTGCGTTGAAGATCAAAATATAAGCAAGGGGAATCGTATCGATACACGAAGGTATAACGTCAATTTCCGGATAAGAGCACAGCAGGTTAGAGTCATAGACGAAGACGGAACTCAACTCGGGGTAATTCCACGTGATCAGGCAATTGCCATTGCGCGCGAGAAAATGCTGGACCTTGTAGAGGTTGTCCCAACAGCAAATCCCCCTGTATGCCGTATCCTTGATTTCAAGAAGTTCTTGTACGAGCAGAAGAAGAAATTCAAGGAAGCAAAGAAAAAACAGCGGCAGACGCAACTGAAGGAAATCCGCCTGACTCCAGGGATTAGCCAGCATGACTATGATTTCAAGAAATCGCATGTTGAAGAATTTCTTAAGGAGGGGCACCGCGTCAAAGTTTCTGTTGGATTCAGAGGAAGAGAGATGCTTCATAAGGAACGCGGGTATACCATTCTTCAACAGTTGATTAATGACCTTGGCGCACTTGCAAAGGTGGAGAAAAGCCCGCGCGAGGAAGGGCGTTTCTTAAATGTAATTCTTGTACCACAGCAGTGAAAGGAGTCGCTATGCCGAAGTTGAAAACCAGAAAATCCGTTGCCAAGCGCTTCAAAATTACAGGCACCGGCAAGGTTTTGCATTATCCAAGTGGACACGGTCACATTCTTACGAAAAAGAGTGCCAAGAGAAAGCGCCGGCTTTCTAAACCGAAGGCCCTGAAGGGTTCTCAAGCAAAGATGGTAAAACGGATGTTGCCGTATTCCTGAAAGGAGTGCTATAAATGCCAAGAGCAACCAACAAACCGGCAGCGAGGCATAGAAAGAAAAAAATCCTTAAGCAGGCTAAGGGTTATCGGCAGGGAAGGTCGCGGCAGTTCAAGCGCGCCAGGGAATTTGGTGAAAGAGCGCTTACATATGCTTTTCGTGACCGCAGGCAGAGAAAACGGGATTTCAGGGCACTCTGGATTGCGCGGATTTCGGCTGCCTGCAAGCAAAATGGTACGTCATACAGCAGATTTATGGATGGAATGAAGAAACTTAACATTTCTCTGAATAGAAAAATACTTGCAGAAATTGCTCACAATGACCCTGAACGTTTTGTACAGCTGGTTGAGAGAGTAAAGGAGGGGATGAAAATAACTGGTGCGGGTACTTAGGAATTTTGTCTATCTGCTGATTGCTATCTTTCTTATTTATATCAACGCTGCATTCATCGCAGGAAAGCAGCAGGACACGATATTTTATCTTACCTTCCTTGATATCGGTTTTGCAATTCTCATAGTCCTCGGCGTTGTCTATCATTTTTACACTGAATCAAGAATCAGTGACCTTTCCATGAACATGGAGAAACTACGTCTTAATGTATCTGACTATGCCGTTGAGGCATCAATCTTCCGGGCAATCGTTGAACTGATGGAGATTTTTGGTGAGAATCTGTCACTTGAAGAAATTCTTGAGAAAATTGTCAATTCTGTCAAGAACTTCTTCAAGAATGATATTGTTTACCTTCAATTGTTTGAACATCATTTCTTCCGGGCGGTAAAGGGTGGCGAACTTGATATCACCGATGAATCCCTTGAGGGTGCAAAACTCAAAGCATATCCTACACTTATCAATAGCATTTCATCTTTCCCGATTTATGCTTTTCTCACCGAACGCGGCATTACGTCTTTTATCGTCGTACCGCTGAAGGAAAAAGAAAATCGCACGATTGGTATTCTTGGAGTCTTCTCGCGGGAAGGAAAGACCTACAGCCAGCGCGATTTATCCCTTCTCAACATGATCTCTGTGCCGGTTTCTCTTATCATTGAAAATGCGGAACTTATGGAGAAAACCCGGATACTTTCAATAACTGACGGGCTTACGCAACTTTATAACCGCAGACATTTCCAGGAAACGCTTCAGATGGCGATATCTGAAGCCAGGAAAAATGGCCATGTTCTCAGTTTGGCCATCTGTGATATTGACAACTTTAAGTTTTACAATGACAGGAATGGACATCTTGCTGGTGATAGGGTTTTAAAGGATGTAAGCCACCTGCTAAAGCAGAATACAAAGGGCTCTGATATAGTTGGCAGATACGGCGGAGAAGAATTCATAATCCTTTTTCCTCAAACAAGCAAGGAAAATGCCGAGCGAATTTGTGAAAATATCAGGAGAAATGTTGAGGCAGCAAAATTCCCATTTGAGGAGTTCCAGCCAAACCGAGACCTTACAATCAGCTTTGGGGTTTCATCTTTTCCTTCAGATGCAGAAGATCCTGAGGACCTCATACGGAAGGCCGATAACGCTTTGTACGAGGCAAAGAAAAGAGGCCGCAATCGGGTGGTTGTCTTTTCTGATACCTAAAGGTTTATTTCGGCAATTGAGAATTCCTTCTTTTTCAATTCCACGGCCACCGGTTTTTTCCTCATCCTGAACATACTTACAGGAAGATTACACTTGCGCCCGAGTTCTTTTGATGTGATACAAGTTTTTGCGCCCCGTTCATCCAGAAGTTCAGCAAGTTTCTTGGAACCGAAAAGACGTGTGGAATAAACTATGTCAAATGTGCCCGGTATTTGTTTAAGTATCTTTGCATTCAGGTCGCTTGCAAGGAGAATTCGTGTATTTCCTGTTTCATATATAAACGCCATCCGTTTCCCGTCATAATATGCAGGTAACAGCGGCCCTATGGGGGTTGAAATTTTCCAGAACTTCTGCCGTATGCCGTGGTTTGAGAGCGCGTAAATCTGTCTGTAGCCGAATGCTGGGTGCTTAAGGATTTCGCTGTTGTCAATTACTTCTTCAGTCATTTCAATCAAGGGAGAATCAATCGGTTCAAGTATGTCATGTCCGGGATGGGTAAATACAAGGGTCACTGGTTTGTTTGAACTGACGAGAAACTTCAATGCAGATTCCCATGTTTCTCTGGTTTCTCTTCCTCCCACGATGAGGTACATATGGCCTTTGTAATGAAACATAAAGCACATATCCCTGCAAGGTAGGAATGCCACTGTGTTAGGATTGAGTTTTTGGCCACTTGGTTCATCATGGTTGTTATCTAAGTTTCCTGCCGGGTATACGATGAGAAGAACCATAAATATAGTGGCAATAGAACGGAAGAGAGTGGGTTTTTTCCTGGAAAATAGCAGCAGCACAACAATTCCGCAAACGAACAGAAGCGCCCTGAAATCCGGCTGGAATGAAATCGGGATTGAAACCGAAGCAAAAAATTTTGTAACAAGCCAGAATCCCTTAAGAAGGAGGTCCAGAAGATAGTACAGGAGATGGCGAAAAGGACCTGTAAGAAGAAACAGAAAACCAAGCCAGACAATCGCGCCTCCCAGAGGGACAAGAAAGAAATTTGCGGCCAATCCGATGGGATAGAAGATGCCAAGATTTCCAAGAAGAATCGGGAATGTAAATATTTCAGCGCCCAGATTTGCTTTGATGGCACTTTCAACCCATAGAGGAAATCGGTTCCATCTCGGAAGATATTTTGTGAAAATGAGAATACCACCTGTTGCACCAAATGAGAGTTGGAACCCGAGGTTGAAGATCTGTTCTGGACTAACCAGGAGAATTAAGAAGGCGGCATATGCAAGCGCCTCTCCGCCTGTGATACGTCGTTCAATAAGTTCTGCCAGACAATAAAGACCAAACATGAACGATGCGCGCGCAATCGGTGTGCCAAACCCTGCAATGAATGCATAAAAAAACACCACAACCAGAGAAATAGTATTGAACAGCCGCAAGCGGGATTGCCAGAAATGCCTGAACGGAAAGAGCACAATTCCGATTAGAGAAATAAGATATGCAAGATGAAGGCCTGAAACGATAAGGATGTGGTATGTCCCTGTTTTGATGAATACATCTTTCAGCGCCGCGGATTCCTGCTTCTCACCAAGGATCATCATTTTCAAAAGACCTGCTGACTGTGGCGAATACCGGAAGTGCTTTTCAATAACCCTGTCTCCTGCGGATAGTATCCTGTTTCTTAAGTGCGGAAAAAATCCAGCAGTCCGGGATGTACTCCAGTATTCAGCCCGCAGCAACAACGGATAGGCAGGCAATCTGTTAGGTTCCAGTATGGATATTTTCTGGCATAACAGAAAGTCAGATTCATCCACCTCTGCATAACCGGGAAGAAAGACAACAACCGGACCTGAAAGGGCCCACGTATGCCCCCTAATTGATATGCCTGCGTTTGAAAGGGTTATCTGCCTGTAGAAGTTTTTTTCCTTTATTTCAGAAGCCCATCCGGCAACAGCATCAACCCTGTCAAGCCAGGCAAACTGAATGTTGCTGTGGTTTCGTGCGTGCATATCAAGACAAAAACCTGCGCACAACAGTGCGGTCGCGATGAATAATATAAGTTTACGCAGGAAAATTCCAGCACAGGCAAGCACGCCGAAACAGACAGTTACCACGGCCCAGAGATACACCGGGTTAATTTTTGAAAAATGCGAAAGAGTAATGCCAAGAGCAAGCGGGAAGGCAAAGAAATACGCCCTTGGTATGCTATTCATATCTTGAATGGATGATTCGCAATAAAATCAGTGTTCAGGTTTTTCTCCATGGCTGGATTTCGGCTTCATTCCTTTCCCTGGATTCACTTTGAGAGAATACTTTTCTCCGTCTGAAAGATTGAACACTGCCACTTCATTTTCCTGACGGTTTTAGCCACAATCCCCTGAATATCACAGAAGTTTTTCCTTCAAGCATGATTCTTCGCAGGTCCGTGGAAACAGACACTTTAAGAATCTCTCCAGATTTTGCTTCAACCTCAACAGGACTTCTGAGTTTGCCGAGCAGTACTCCGCACACAACACAGGCGACAGTACCTGTTCCGCAGGAAAGCGTCTCACCTTCCACGCCCCGTTCATAGGTGCGAATTTTACACCTGTGCATTGAAGAAAATTCAATCCAGTCAACATTTGTACCGCCAGGAGCAAACCGTTCGTGGTAACGAATGGCGGGCCCGAGTTTTGCGACCTGCACCTTTTCTACAGATGGAGCCACGATGACTGCATGCGGCACACCAGTGTCAACAAAATGCACCGTCAGTCGTTTTCCGTCAACTTTAAGAGGAAGATATAATTCCGGTGCACTTTTGATGAACATTTCCACAGCAATGTTTTCTTTCCGAACGATAGTTTTATAGACGCCAGAACCTGTTTCAATCGCGATTGTATCTTTCCCTGTGAGGCGGATTTCACGGATATAACGTACGATGCACCTCAATCCATTCCCGCACATTGATGCTTCGGAACCATCCGGGTTGAAAATTCTCATCCGGTAATCTGCAATTTTGCTTTTCTCAAGCAAAAGCAATCCGTCTGCACCGACTCCGTATTTCTGGCGGCACATCGCTATGGCGAGTTTCTTTCTGTTAGGGATTCTCCCGGCAAGGTTGTTCACAATCACAAAATCGTTTCCTGAACCCGTGATTTTATAGAAATTCATTCTTCCTCCATTTTTGCATATAGTTTTAACATGCATGGCAAATTTCTGCAAAAGTCATGCAATGGAATTTACGATTTGAAGAATCTATCTAGACATGAAAAAACGAAGAACAAAAAATAATGCAATTAATGAAAGACAGAAAAATGAAATAATAGAAGCAAACAATGAAATTTTCTGGAGTATGACGATAAGAATGACAAATGGCATAGGTGCAAAAATAATCCACAGCAATCCCTGTTTGATTTCTTTCTTAATTTTAAGAACGTCCTGCTTGAGTGAGACAATTACTTCACGCGGGTGGCCGCAGTTGTGACAGTATTCATTGGCTTTTCGGTTGCTGTAACTGCATTCCGGGCAGACCCAGATTAGACCTCTTGTTATTCTGATTTCATGTTCAGCGCTTCTAATTTTTTCCTCAATCCAGGGGAGGTCCTTGAGTGATTGCGCCATTCGGTAGTATTTAAGCGCAGTTTCATATTTCTTGCGTGAAAAGTACAGGTCACCGAGTGCGATATAGACATTCACATTTTCAGTATGCCTTTGCGCCATAGCGAGCAATTTGCTGATTTCTCTGGATTCTTTTGCCTGTTGTTCCACCTGTTCGGCGCGTTTTACCATAATACTAAGAATTGCCCATCCTGCAGCAGGAAAAAAGATAGCGGTTATCATGAAAAAGCCGGGTATAACTGCCGAGAATGCGAGGATTGAAAGTATGATTGAAATAACGACAAGAATCTCGCCGAGCCAGAATTGCAGGGTTGTCACACTTTCATCGTTCTCATGGAGGTATGAGAACCACCATCCCTGAAAACCGAGCAGTACAAGGGTGATGGCGAACAGAAAAGTACCAAACATTGTTTCCGCATACATTTGGACCATGGATATAATCTAATACAGGTGAGGCAATGGGTCAAAATGTACTTGTAAATTTCACACAAATAAACTAAACTGTTATCTATGAAGGTAATCGTTCAGAGAGTCAGGAGTGCTTCACTTCTGGTGAATGAAAAACCCGCAGGAAATATAGGACGTGGTCTTGTGGTGCTGGCAGGTTTCTGTAAAGGCGACGGACATGCCGATGTGGATTATATTTCCCGAAAAATTCTTAAACTGCGGATTTTTCCGGATGATAACAATCGGATGAACAAGAATGTTCTTGACATTCAGGGTGACATACTAATCGTGCCCCAATTTACTCTGTACGGCAATTGCAACAGCGGAAACAGACCGGATTTCACAGAAGCGATGATTCCAGAAGAGGCGCAAGGGATGTTTGTGTCATTTGAAATGGCATTGCGGGCTTTGTTTCCGGGCAATCTTGTTACTGGAGAATTTGGAGCGCAGATGCTCGTGAACATTGCAAATGATGGACCTGTGACCTTGATTCTTGAGTCGCACAGACGGGCAACAAAATGAACCCGCTTTTTGGAAAGACCGTTGTGCTTGATACGCAAAGCAGCTGGGTTTACGTGGGGACGCTTAAGGGTGAGGATGAACGTTTTTTTCATCTTGAACAAGCGGACGCATTTGATGTTTCCGAAGTGACACTCACCAAGCAGGAATACCTCATGAAGGTAAAAAGAGATGGACTTGTCGTAAACAGGAAAAGAACATTTGTTCTCAAAAACATAGTGACTTCTATAACTGTTCTTGATGATGTGGAGGATTCATGAAGGAGTTTCTTGCAATAATTGCCGGAACAACTGAAGGTTTGGCTGTCTGGTCATTTGTTGGCTGGACTGTAACACGTAGAACGCCTGCTGGAAGAAAATATCGCTTTTTCTCTTTCATATTTTTCCTTGCCGGCATATTAGCAGGGATATTCTGTTTGCATACAGTGCCAAGATGAAAAAATGGATAGGTGGAAACTTGTTTACACTTAGAAGTGAAAATTCCACCTGAAGTGACTTATATAAAACTGGTCTGCATTGACGTTCAACTACAGAGATTGTCAGTGCACGGCTAAGGAGCTGGATCTCAAAAAGTTGCAGAAGGATATTCGGCATGCAAAATTCAGACGGAAAATTAAAAAACCTGCCCAGGCCTATGGCCAAATTCCTGCTTTTTCTCGCAAAGGTAATGGCGTTTCCGATATTCAGGTGCTACTGCCGGCTTGCGGTAGAGGGGGTTGAAAATATCCCATCAAGGACGCCATGCATCATAGCGTCAAATCACACCAGTTACCTTGACCCGCCGTTGCTTGGGTTTGTGAGTAAGCGGCCATTTTTCTATTTTTCCAAAAAACAACTGCTGAACATACCCATATTCGGCCGGCTCATCCGTATTTGCGGAGCGCTTCCGCTTTCCGGTTCCAGGATGTCAACATCGGATTTGCGAATGGCCATCAATATTTTAAACCATGGCAACGCGCTTGTTCTCTTCCCTGAAGGAACCCGCAGTCATACAGGTAAACTTCTTAGAGCAAAACCAGGGATAGGATTCATTGCACTCCGCACCGGTGTACCGGTTGTCCCTGTGCATATTGATGGCACTTACAGCGCGATGCCGCCTCGCAGTAATTTTATCCGACCGGTCCAAATCAGAGTACGGATCGGAAAACCGATGCAGTTTAATGATGGCGCATACCAGGACATAGCAGACCGAATAATGGAAGAAATACGCGAACTTGGAGCAAAAGAGTGGAAATAGTTGTGGCAAAAAATATTGGGTTTTGCTTTGGTGTGACGCGCGCTGTCAAACTGGCGAAAAAAATCCTTCAACGCAAGGGTGTTCTTTTTACTCTTGGGGACCTCGTTCACAATCCGCTTGTTATGGACGATTTGAAAAAAAACGGGCTTGTTGTTCTCACGCGGCTTCCCGGCCAAAAAATCGGTGATTTTATCATCCGGTCTCACGGTCTCCCGCCCCGCATTCTTTCAAAGATTTCTTCTCGCGCAGAAATAGTACACGATGCCACATGCCCATTTGTTAGAAAAGTGCAGGGGCTTGTGAAAAAGACAGCCGGGGAAAATTTTCTCATTTTTCTCGTCGGAGATCCAGAACATCCGGAAATCAGGGTGCTGAAGGAACTTGCAGGGAAAAAATGTATTATTGTAACGCCAGGCAAGCATAATGTACGACTTCCTCGTACCCGCACAACAAAATGGGCAGTTTTTGCACAGACGACTCTTTCTATTGACCTGTACCGGGATGCAATCTGCGGAATACTGAAGCGTCTTCCATCCCAGGAGACCAGAATTTTTAACACCATCTGTCCTGTGAGTACAGCCCGGCAGGAAGAAGCAGCGCGTCTTGCCAAAGATGTGGACGCCATGCTGGTAATCGGCGGGAAGAAAAGTTCTAACACCGCAAAACTTGTTCACATAGCCAGCCAGTATAATCCACACACATTCCAGGTGGAACGCTTTTCTGATTTAATTCCGTTGCACCTTGAAAAATTTGGCAGAATTGGTATAATCTCTGGTGCATCCACGGATGTGCAGTGCATCGGAGATGTTCTTTCATTTCTAAAAGAACGTCGGACGCACAGTCCTTAGGTCTCCCGGGCACAGTATCCCTGGTTGCTATTTTCAAAAAAATAAAAGGGGGCAAACAAATATGGAAAATATGGAAATCGGAAAGATTCTGGAGGCGAAACTTCAATCCTTCAAATCTGGTTCTCTGATTCGGGGCAAGGTCATTCGGGTCGGGAAGGAAGTCATTGTGGATTTTGGATATAAGACAGAAGGTTTTGTACCGCGCGAAGAGTTCAAGAGAGATGCGGAGAACATCACAAAAGGTATGGAAATTGACCTTGTTGTTGAATCTCTTGACCCTGATCCAAACGGGTTAATCGTACTTTCCAAGGAAAAAGCAGATGTGATTATTAACTGGGAACGGATTGAGAAGCATTACGAGGAGAACAAACCAATTGAAGGAACTATTCTCCAGCGTGTCAAGGGTGGTTTTAAGGTTGATATAGGGATTTTTGCGTTCCTTCCTGGTTCTCAAACAGACATTCGTCCTGTTACAAACCCATCACAGTTTGTCGGAACAACGAGCATGTTCAAGATTATCAAGATTGACCACCAGCGCAAGAATGTTGTTGTTTCACGCAGAAAATATCTGGAAGAGGAAAAAGAGGAACGGAAGCGGGCATTTTTGCTGACACTTCAGAAAGGGCAGATTGTGCATGGCAAGGTCAAGAATCTTGTTGACTATGGTGCATTTGTGGAGATTGATAACGGCATCGTCGGTTTGCTTCATCTTAATGATATGAGCTGGGGAAGAATTACCCATCCATCTCAGATTCTTTCAATTGGCGAGGAAACAGATGTGGTTGTGCTGGATGTAAATCATGAAAAGCAAATCATCTCATTCGGCCTTAAGCAGAAAACAAAGAATCCATGGGATGATGTGGAAGCCCGGTATCCGATTGGTTCGCTGGTTGAAGGGAAGGTTGTGAACATCACGGACTATGGTGCATTTGTAAAACTTGAGGATGGGATAGAAGGACTGCTGCATATATCAGAACTTTCCTGGACCGGCAGGGTGCGGCACCCTTCTGAAATTGTTGCAATGGGTGACACCCTGAGTTTAAAAGTCATTGACATTCGCAAGGAGGAACAGAAGATTTCTTTCTCTCTCAGGCAACTTGAAACAAATCCATGGCCGGAGATTGCGCAACGATACCCGGTCGGCAGCATAGTCAAGGGCAAGGTGTACCATCTTGCTGATTTCGGGGCATTCGTTGAGATAGAGAAGGGCATTGACGGACTTCTGCATGTATCAAACATTTCAAATGCGCCAATAAAACATCCATCCGAAGTTTTGCGAAAGGGGCAGAAACTGGATGTTCTTGTGCTTGAAATAGACCCTGAGAACAAGAAAATTTCACTCGGTTTAAAACAACTAGGTGATACGTTAAAACAGGAGAGCGGCGATGAGAGTGATCATCAGGAAGACGTATGACGAGATTAGCGCAGAAGCAGCAATGCTCATAAGGGCAAGGATGTTGAGAAAAAAGAATTTTGTTCTTGGTCTGGCGACAGGATCTTCTCCACTTGGCCTTTATAGAGAACTTATTCGGCTTCACAGGCAGGAAGGTCTCAGTTTCAAGAATGTGATTACTTTCAATCTTGATGAGTATTACGGCATCGGGCCAGGGCATCCCCAGAGTTATCGTTACTTCATGAATGAAAATCTTTTTAACCATATTGACATAAAAAAAAGTGCGACTCATGTGCCTGATGGTCTGGCGAAGGACTTTGAGAAATTTTGCAGGGGATATGAAAATGCAATAAAGAAAGCAGGTGGTATTGACCTTCAAGTGCTCGGAATCGGAAGTGACGGACATATTGGTTTTAATGAACCGGGTTCTGCATTTACATCCCGCACCCGACTTATAGCCCTTGATGAGCAAACCATTGCTGACAATGCACGGTTTTTTAGCAAAAAGGAAGATGTCCCGAGGTTTGCCATAAGTATGGGTGTTGGCACAATTCTGGAAGCAAGGGAACTTATCCTTATTGCGAACGGGACAAAGAAAGCCGACATTATTGCGCGTACACTTGAAGGCCCTGTGACATCCCTCATCAGTGCTACTGCAATTCATTTTCATCCAAGAGTTACAGTATTTCTGGATGAAGACGCAGCTTCAAAACTCCAGCGCGTTGGATATTACAGGTTCGCCGAGGAAAGCGAAAAGGCGATCGGGAAGGAAATTTTCTGACCAATGGATTTTCTGGAAGCAATTGCGGCCCGCTCAAGGGGAAGAGGATATCGTATTGTATTTCCTGAGGGTTGTGACGCCAGGATTATAGAGGCGGCGATTATCCTGCAGCATGATGGGAGTGCCCGTCCAATACTGCTGGGAGCGAAAAAAGAAATTGTAGATGCCGCTATAGCAGCCGGTCTTGACGCAGGTACCCTTGAATCTGAAGACCCATCCTGCTCACCATTGCTTGAAGAAATTGCAGGATTTTATGTTTCAAAGCGGCGCGGCATTTCTCATGGAGCCGCTCTGCGCATGGTCAGACGCAACCTGATATTTGCAGGCGCGCTTGTTGCTTCGGGCAAAGCAGACGCAATGATTGCAGGAGCGGCAAGCACAACTGCTGATGTTATCAGTGCTGCAGCCCTTACCATCGGTTATCGTAAGGGTATTTCTACACCATCAAGTTTTTTTATCATGATGCTGCCAGATGGCAGAGTGTTTTTTTATGCTGACTGCGCGGTAAATGTTAATCCAGATGCAGGTCAACTTGCTGATATTGCCATTTCAACCGCGGATAGTTACAGGCGCCTGACAGGAAACCAACCTAAGGTGGCACTGCTGTCTTTTTCCACCAGGGGGAGTGCCCAGCACCCTGCGGCATTAAAGGTTGCAGAGGCGGTCCAGATTGTAAAAAAACGCAATCCGGATTTGATGGTGGATGGCGAGTTTCAGGTGGATACGGCACTTGTTCCGCAGGTTGCTACAAGGAAATTGAAAGATCCCGGGCCAGTTGCAGGAAATGCAGATGTGTTGATTTTTCCGAATCTTGACGCAGGAAATATTGCATACAAGTTGACACAATACCTCGCCGGCGCGAGGGCGATAGGACCGATTTTACAGGGGTTTGCCAGGCCTGTGAGCGACCTGTCGCGCGGTGCGAGCACTGAAGATATTGTGCAGGTTGCCCGGATACTCTGCAGCCAGATTTAGTTTGCTGGTCACTGCGGTTAGATTCCTAAAAATGAAATAATAGAAACCCAATTGTCGGGTACAAACTTACGCAACTGTCCGATTCAAACGAAAGGAAATTATGAAAACATTGATATTTGAAACAGAGGGATGGATTAACCTTACACCTGTTTCGTATCTCAGGCCTGTATTTGAATTGAGATGCGGGTATCACTCAATGCTGGAAAG